>Ga0302326_10012215_pt1 | contig 18361 bp, 15 predicted proteins | sample Palsa_T0_3_FD_202264 | JGI IMG/M metagenome (GOLD analysis project Ga0302326, IMG submission 202264) | Peat permafrost microbial communities from Stordalen Mire near Abisko, Sweden - Palsa_T0_3 | ecosystem: Environmental > Terrestrial > Soil > Palsa > Peat permafrost | place: Sweden: Abisko...
ACGAGCGACACATTCGTCTACATTGGCATGACCATCGAAGGCAACGATGCGTCCATTGCGCGGCACCAGGTTGACGAGTCGCTGAAATGCCGTCTTGACCTCGGCCAGCGAATGGTAAATATCAGCGTGATCAAACTCGACGTGCGTCAGGATCATGGCCTGCGGAAAGTAGTGCAGAAATTTCGGTCCCTTGTCGAAAAACGCAGTGTCGTATTCGTCCCCTTCGATCACGAAATAGCGCTTCCCTGCTTGCGCCTCGTCGTGCCAGGCGAAGCTGCTGCCGAAATTCTCTGCCACACCGCCGATCAGGAAAGATGGCGTGAAGCGCGTATCGGATTTTGCGGCGACCGCAAGAATCCAGGCAAGCATGCTCGTCGTCGTCGTCTTCCCGTGAGTGCCGGCGACAACCATCGACAAACTGGCAGCCAGAAATTCCTCATGAACAATGGCGGCAAGCGATTGCATCGGCATCCGATGCTCCAGCACATACTCGAGCTCTGGATTGCCTCGCGAGATGGCGTTGCCGACGATGACCAAGTCCGGCGTCGGCTGCAGATTTTTTTCTATGTACGGCTCGAGCACCGGGATGCCCAGCGCGCGCAGCTGATCGGACATCGGCGGGTAGGCGGCAGAATCCGACCCGGTGACCCGGTGGCCGCGCAGCTGCAGCAGCCCTGCCAGCGAGGCCATGGCCGTGCCGCAGATTCCGATGAGATGAATGTGGGAGCCGGGCTTCATGAGCGTGTCGCAGGCTCCACGATGGTGAGTGTAGCGCTCGCGCCGCAAACCAGTTCGCACTGCACGCCGAGTGGCAGCGTGACATTCGCGCGGCTGACGTGCCCTGATCGCAGACCATAGCCGACCGGCCCGGGAAAATCGGCGAGCACCCGTTGCAGAACGTCGCGCAGCGTATAGCCACCGCCGGGCTGCTCGCAGTTGAGCATCTCGCCGAAAATGACTCCTTTAACGCAATCTAGTTTGCCGGCGGCGCGCCACTGCGTCAGCATGCGCTCAATCTGATAAGGCTTTTCACCGATGTCTTCGATGAAAAGCACGCTGTCCTGCTGCGGCTTCAACTCGTAGCGCGTGGCCAGCGAAGAGACCAACAGCGAAAGGCAGCCGCCGTAAAGCCTTCCTTGCGCCGCGCCGTTTTTTAGAGTTTGCAGACCGGAGCTTTCGTTCACGCGCCACTCGGACTTTCCGCTGAAGCAATCATTCAGCGAAGCCAGTTCCAAGCCGTCTTCGCGCGCGAAATCTCCCGCCGCCATCGGCCCGTGGAACGAGACCAATCCAATCTGATCGAGCATCCAGCATTGCATCGCCGTCAGATCAGAGCAGCCGAGGATGGGCTTGGGATTTTTCTGAATCAGCTCAAGATCGAGCTGCGGCAGCAGCGCTTGCGATCCGTAGCCGCCGCGAGTGCACAGGATGAGACGCACGGCCGAGTCGCAAAACATGGCATGCAAATCGGCGACACGCTGCTCCGGCGTTCCCGCGAAATACTGCGGCGAGCGCCGGTGAATTGCATCACCCAGCTTCACCTTGTAGCCGAGTGATTCGAGACGCGCGATGCCTCGCTCCAGAGCCGCCTCATCAAAGCCACTGGACGGAGCGACGATGCCAATGGTGTCGCCCGGCTGCAGCGCGGCTCCCTTCAACAGTGCGCCGCTCACAGAAAGGCCTCGCCGCTGGCGATAATTTCCGCTGCTCCGGTCAGATAGACCATGTCGTCTTTCCAGCGGACATGCTGTTCGCCGCCTTGGGCGATCACGCGCAGATCGCGCGCCATACCGCGAATCGCCATGGCAGCAGCAGCCGAGGCACAGGAACCCGTACCGGAGGAGAGCGTCGGCCCGGCCCCGCGTTCGTAGATGCGAAACTCGATCGTATTTGTATCAACTATCTGCACAAATTCGACGTTCGTACCTTTCGGAAACGCAGGGTCGACGGTGAGCCGCGCGCCGATCTCTTCCCAATTCTCTGGGAACCGATCGACGAAGAGAACAAAGTGAGGATTGCCGATAGAAACACGCACGCCGTCGTAGTCACGCACTTTGAACTTATCCACCACTGGGGTGCCCATGGCCGTTTCTATATGGACAATCTGCTGGCCTCGTTGCAGAATCCGGCAGACCTTCCTGCCCGCCCCGGTCTCTACGTTGACTTCGCTGAGATCATTTTTCAGAGCCCACCAGGCGGCGACACAACGCGTTCCATTCCCAGAAATCTCCGCGATGGAGCCATCGGCGTTGGACAAGACTGCCCGCACCTTATCTCCACTGGCTTCGACCCATTCCACGCCGTCGGCTCCGACACCGGTATGCCGCGCGCAGAACTGCCGCGCCAATTCTACACGTCTGTCGCTGGCGTACTTTTCGTCCACAATCAAAAAGTCGTTGCCGCAGGCGTGCGCTTTGACGAACGGAATCATTCGTCGTCTTCTTCCTGATAGCCCAGCGCCGTCGACACGCCGGGCTGAGCCTTCAGTTCGCCCAGGATCAGCTCGTGCTCTTTTCTCTTCGCCGTCGCAGAAAAAATAAGCCGCTGAAAGTCCGCGACTGGCGTTTCATCTACCAGTACAAAGCGCCGCCGTTGTTTGTCGAGAACATTTACCGCGGCTCGCTGCAGCGCATTCACCTCTGCTCCGCGAAGCTCGTAGACCTGCGGGTAAAGCTTGATGTTGTGATTCAGCTCCCAGAGCCCAATGAAGACGAGCGCCGCCAGCACAATAAAGGTGGCGAAAGCCGCGGGAACGTAGAGCCCAGCACCGCAAGCCATGCCAATGGAGGCAACCACAAACACGGTGGCCGCGCTGGTCAGTCCACTGATGCGACTGCGGTAATGCAGAATGAGGCCGGCGCCGAGAAACCCGATGCCCTGCACAATGTTCGATGCGATTTGGCCTTTGTTGCTGCTCCCGTCCCCGGCCACGATCGGCGATAGCAACGTGAAAAACGCGGCTCCCATGCAGATAAACGCATTCGTGCGCAAGCCGGATGCCTTGCCGCGAATCTCGCGCTCGAAGCCGATGATGCCCCCCAGCAGGCATGCGGCAACGAGACGCCGCAGCGTGCTGTCAGCAATCAACTGCTGTTCAAGTATCGAAAAACTGAGGTGCGAGGGAGCCATGCACTGCGGAGTTTAGCACTACGGCGTGCCGGTTTTGAGGCTCCGATAAACGATTGCGCGCGGTTGTCCCTGAGAAGTAATGATCGCTAGGGGCTCTAAATCCGCGGGGTGAAGTGCGACGGCGTCGGCCACCGGGTCGCCCTGCATCGCAACTACAAAGTCGGCGTGCACGGCGGGGGCATCCAGCGCCGGCTGCCAGAGATAGTAATCCGACTCATTGATGGTCTGGCGGAGCGGCATGCCCGCAATCTGCAAGGCCCCGGCGTGAGCAGATGTGTACATCAGCACGCTTGCATCGCGCGGCACCGTCGCGAGGACGGCAGCCAGGTTGCGCTCGAATGGAACGCGCGTCTTCGAATTGGCAATTGCCTCTTGCAGAACAAGCGGCGTGGTGACGAACAGCACGCATGCATTCGCCATCGCGACCAGCCAGCCGGTCCACAGCCAGAACGGCTGACGTCCACGCCAGCGTGCAAACGCCCACAGTGCTGCGACCGGGAAGAGCGCAAACGCAGGCAGCAGCTCCATGCCGTAACGCGTGTTGTACCAGGAATTTGGACCCCACGGCGGGATGAAGACCGGCACCGAACCGTAGGCAATCGACCAGGTATAGAACGGCAGCGGGAACCAGAGCAGTAGCACGGGCCCGCGAAGAGATTTGTAACGCCGGCAGATCACAAGTGTGCCAGCGACTGCGGCGGCAAGCAGCAACCACTCGACTGCTCCTTGCGAAGCGGCGCCGAGCGTCGCGGCGCGCAGATAATATTTCATCGCAATATATGGCGCGTGGTAGCCGGGATGAGGCAACGCACCGGCGGGCGTAGTCCGCGCCTCGATAGCTTGCGCGGAATACGGTCCGCGGAGAAAATCCAGCGGGTCGTGAAAGTAGCGGGCGTTGTACCAGAACCACCAGAGCGGGGCTGCCAGCACCAACGCAGTGAGCACTCCAGCGGCAAGCCGCAGGCGCACGGGTCCGGTCAAGATGCGGCGCCCGCGAGCAAAGAGCAGCAGCAGTCCGACACATGCGGTGAGAATCCAACCGTCATATCGAGACAGGACCGCGGCGGCCAGGATGACTCCGAGTTTCACCAAAGCAGACGCGGCGCGACGCGGCTCATCTGCGTCGACCGCAAGAACGCAATCGGCGGTGTAAACGACAGCCCACAGAAACAGCGCAAGAAACACCGGCTCCGTCATGGCCGTGGTCTGCATGTAAAGCAGGCCTGGGTTGATCGCAAAGGCGCCCGCTGCGAACGCCGACCAGCTACGCGGCAGCCAGAAATTCGCCAGCCGATACATCGCAAGCACTGCTGCGATGTAGCTGGCCATCGAAACCGGCGCTGCTGCCAGCCCGTTCTGCCACAACTTCGTGACCAAGACAAATGGAATCAGAAGGACATGCGGCAAAGGCAGCCACACGGAGCCGAGCTGTGTCAGCGCTGGCGTGCGCGTGTCGAAAACGCGCCGCGCAATGTGCAGATGCGCGACCGCGTCTCCGTAAAGCAGCAATTCGTGGTGCGTTGCGAACCATATCAAGGCAAGCAGCGAAAGCACTGCGGCGCCGAGCGCGACGGATGCGGCTTCACTTCGCGTCAAGGTGAGTGAGCTCGCGGAAGAGGTGAAAGCGGGCGTCGATTTCGTCGCGCGTCAGATGCTGCATGCGTTCCGTGCCAAAGCGCTCCACCGCAAAAGACCCCATGACGCCGCCGTAAAACATCGCGGTGCGGAAGGCGAGCGGCGTCAGCTCCGGCTGCGAGGCGAGGTAGCCGAAGAAGCCGCCGGCAAAGGAGTCCCCCGCGCCGGTCGGGTCCACAACTTCAGCCAGCGGAAGCGCAGGCGCGCGGAATGGCAGCCGAACTTTTCCCTGCTGCGCGAAAGAGCCTTCACCGAAGAACGCTGTCGCGCCATATTCGCCATGTTTGACGATGACAGCCTTCGGCCCTAGGTCCAGAATTTTGGCGGCCGCCCGCGTCAGGTTTTTTTCATCGGCCAGCATCTTGGCTTCGCCGTCGTTGATGAGCAGTACGTCGAGTCCTTCGAGCACGCGCAGCAGGTTCTCTTTGTGCGCGGTGATCCAGTAATTCATCGTGTCGCCGCAGACCAGCTTCACTTTGGGCATCTGCTGGCGGACCTGGAATTGCAGCGTCGGATCAATGTTGGCAAGAAAAAGAAACTCAGAATCGCGATAGCTCTCCGGAATTTTCGGCGTGAAGCCGGCGAAGACATTCAGCTGCGTGTCGAGCGTGATCGCCTCGTTCACATTCTCGCCATACTTGCCGCGCCAGTAAAAACATTTGCCCGGCGCGCGCTCAATCCCGGTCACATCAATTCCCCGCGAGGTCAGCACAGCTTCGTTCCCGGCAGAAAAATCTTCGCCGACCACAGCAATCACGCGGACCTGTGTGAAGTTGCTGGCAGCCAGAGAAAAGTAAGTGGCAGCGCCGCCCAGGCAGCGATCCACCGAGCCGGAGGGAGTTTCAATTCCGTCGAATGCGACGGAGCCAACAACGAGAATAGCCATAAAGTGAGCCTGTCCTTAAGCGGGGAGATATTTGCCGACCAGCAGCTGCAGCCGCTCGCGAGTGGCAACGGGCACAGCGTCGGGGGCAGTCAGAATTGCGTGGCCAAGGGCGGAGGCGCACGGGCAAGCGCGATCGCGAGGCATGGCGGTAACGGCCGCGCGAACCACCTCCGCGGCGTTCGCTGCGTTCTGGTGCAGGACGGTGACAATCTGGTCGACCGTAACATCGTCATGCCCTGGACGCCAGCAATCGTAGTCGGTGACCATCGCGACGGTGGCGTAGCAAATTTCAGCCTCGCGCGCGAGCTTGGCCTCCTGCAGATTTGTCATGCCGATGACATCCGCGCCCCAGCTGCGGTAAAGCTCCGATTCAGCGCGCGTCGAAAACTGCGGCCCTTCGATGCAGACGTAAGTACCGGGACGATGACACTCCACTTTCACTGTGCGACAGGCTTTCTCCAGCGCATCACCAACAATCTTGCAGACGGGATCGCCGAAGGCCACGTGCGCAACCAGGCCATCCCCAAAAAAAGTGGACGTCCGCAAATACGTGCGATCGATAAATTGGTCAGGAATAACGAAATCGCCGGGCTTGTGCTCTTCCTTCAGCGAGCCGACCGCGCTGAGCGACAAAATGCGCTCCACGCCCAGCTGCTTCATCGCATGAATATTGGCGCGAAAGTTTAGCTCCGACGGAAGAATGCGATGGCCGCGTCCATGCCGCGCAAGAAACGCAACGCGGCGTCCGTCCAGCTGGCCAAGAACAAATGCGTCCGATGGTGCACCGAAGGGAGTCGTCAGTGTGATCTCTTCAACATCGGTCAGGCCGGGCATGGCGTACAGGCCACTGCCGCCTATGATTCCAATTTCAGCTTGCGACAAGGGGTTCTCCGGGGGAAATGGCAATCCTCAGTATACAAAGCTGGAGCGCAGTCCCAGCGAACGATGCGGTAGCGCGCAGCGCATCACGCCGGTGTGCGCGAGGAACTTGCGCAGGCTGCCGGACAGATCGCGCTCCGGCGAGATGGATGGCACGCTGACCTCGAGTGCGCCTTCCGTGCGCCCGGCGAGGAACATGGCCTGCAGCTGGCGCGCCTCGTCCCGCGTAAAGCCCTCGCTGATGAAGACGCCGTTGCCCGCAACCGACACGACCACATAGCCTTCATCGGTGTCATACGCCGTCTCATGGTCGCCCAGCTGGTCCTGCTTTTCCACGCTGGCAGAAACAGCTTTGAGATGTTCGTACTTGCGCGGGAACGGCCTTTGGTAAATCTCCGCGAACTTGCGCGCCGCCTCCGGGCTGGCCCACTCGGAGTAATAAACCAGCGCGATCGATGACGTCGAATCCTTGCGCGGACTTTTCTCGTCGCTGCGGCGCTGTCCCGCGTAATAGGTCCCGCCCCGCCATTGCGGAGTGATCTGCGCCGATTCCGCCTCGCCGACAAAAAGATCGGCCAGCGTCTTGACATCGAATTCGCCGACGACGCCGATGTCGTACGGCGAGTAGTTCGCGTCAAGCAGCGGATGGACATCCGGTATTTTGATCAGCGGCTGTTTCTTTTTCTTCAGGTATTGCTCCGGGTGCAGAATCTCCGCGCTCGTGCTGGGCGGCTCATCCAGCGTGCCTGCAAATGCCCGCTCGATACCATACTTCGCCAGGATCGCCGCCTCAAATGTCAGCCCCTCGCGATAGGAAAACAGCATCGACTCCTGGATCATCAGCGGCGCACGCGCCAGCACCGGCGACGTCGACACATCAGTCTCCGCCATCTGCGCCGTCATCAGCGGAATCACCTGTGGAGCTGTCCGCACCGACTGGCCCACATCTTTCAGGCCCAGGTCGATCAGCGGGATCATCGCCTGGCCTTCGACCACGGCGTCGCGCGCACTCCCAATTTCATCGCCCGCGACGCGCTCCGTGTCCTCTTTAAAATTCTTCGACGGCTTGCTGTCATCCGGCGCAGCCTTCTCCCACTTCTCCAGGTTCACGCGCTGGTCCTGCAGCGCATGCGTCAGCTCGTGCGCCATCACCGGCTTCTGATCGTCGGGATCAACCCAGTCCAGCAGGTTCATCGTCTTGGACTTGTCATCGTAGTAGCCGGCAATCTGCTCCTTCAGCAGCGCGATGAGAAATGGCTGCAGCTGAAACGACGTGTCGAGCAGGCCGAATTTTTTCATCACCAGCTCGGAGCGCTCCATGCGCTGCGTCTCCTTGTCGTCCTTCATTTTTTCCAGCAGATATTTTTCGACCGCATCGCGGCTCGTCACACGGCCCTTCACTTTGGAATGGATCGTGAGCCCGGTATCTTTGCTGGAGTATTCGAGGATCTGCGGAATCTCGGCGAGCAGCTGTTTACCCTGCTCCGGCGTCAGCACTTTTTCTGGCTTCGCCCCAGCCACTCCCGGCTTCGCGAGACCGCCGTCGCTTGGCGTGGATTGCGCGGTCGGCGGTGCCGGGGCCGGCGTTTGTGCGAACGCCACGTGGGACAGTATCCCTCCTGCAAGCAGCAGCATCGAAAGCTTTGACTGGCGCACCGAATCTCCCTTGAGGCCGAGTTGTAGGACTTGCGCGAGGAACGGCCTGCGGCCCCCCTTCTAGAGTAGCGCGGCGGCAGGAATCTATACTAAGAGGTTGGCTTTTTCGCGCCGAAGCAGTTGGTACGAGTCGCCTGGAGACAAAGCGAAATCCTGTGAGAACTTCGTTGGCAGAACAACTCGGGAGCGAGACGTCGGAGTATCGTGGCGTCCTTGCGGCCGATGGCCTTGCCTCGCCTGAACAGGAATTTTCCGCACTGCGCAGCGAATGCATCGTCATGGACCGCGGCTGGCGCGTGCGCTTTCGCGTCATCGGCAGCGACGCCCAGCGCTGGCTCAATGGCATGGTCACCAATTCTGCGGACCTCGAAAACGGGCGCGCGGCCTACTCTTTTGTGCTGAATCCGCAAGGCCGTCTGCAGGCGGATGTATACGCATTTCGTGACGGTGACGGTTACATTCTCGAAACCGACGCAATTCAAAGTGAATCGCTGGCCGCGTGGCTGGAGCGCTACATCATCATGGACGACGTCGTCCTCGAAGCCGCGAAGGCACAGGACGCAACATTGGCAATCGCGGGTCCCGCCGCCGCCGCGCTTCTGACTGCGGCCGGTGTGCCGCCGCCGGAGACGCCGCTGCAGCTCACGCGCGGAGAAATCGACGGCGTGGCAGTCACCATCGTCCGTGACGACGCATCGTGTCTGCCCCTGTTCAGTCTGTGGCACGACGCTGGCCGGACAAAGCATCTGTGGGAGGCGTTGCGCCTGGCCGGCGCCCAACCCGCGGGCACAGGAACTGCGGAATTGCTGCGCATCGCCAGCGGAACGCCGCTGGTCGGCGTCGATCTGAAAGATCGCGATCTGCCGCAGGAGACCGGCCAGGCCCGCGCACTGAACTTCAGCAAGGGCTGCTACATCGGCCAGGAGATCGTCGAGCGCATTCGCTCGCGCGGCGCCGTTCACCGCGGCTGGAGCGGCTTTGTCCTCGCGCTTTCTCCCGGCCAGTCTCTACCCGCGGCTGGCTCCCTCATCCTTCAGGACGGCGCCAAAGTCGGCGAGCTTACATCGGTAGCCACGCTGCCGTTGACCGAAGGCGCGAAGAGCGTAGGCTTAGGAATTGTGCGTCTGCAAGCTGTCGCGAGCGAAAAGCTCCTGTCCGCCGAGGGCGTTGAATTGCGGCCCGCGCGCTTGCCGTTTCTATGAACACCGTTTCCAGTTTCTATAATTGATCTTGAGAAGAAGTGTGGAGTGATGAAGACTATGCCGGAAAATGAACAGGAATTTGTAGTCAGCGACCGTCGCAAGTTTCGCATGGATGGCGATACCCTCGAGCACGTTGCCACTGCGGAACCCGATAAGGCGCCCGAGCCGGAAGCCACGCAGACCGCAGCGCCCGGTGCGCCGGAAGCCGCAAATGCTGCGCTCTCCCCAACGCCTCAGGACGAAGACGCCGCCGAGCTGGAGCCAGAAATGCCGACCCCGTCTGCCGAAGACGCCGCCGCCTCGCAAAAGGCCTACCAGGCGACCGCCGAGCGTATGGACGATCTCATGCGTGCCACCAATCCCGGCGCGCCGCACGAAGGCCCGATCAACTTCGACCGCGTCATCCAATCCCTTTATGTAACTGCGATTGTGCAATTAGGATTGAACACCCCCGCCGGCCAGCAAATGCGTGTCGACCTGATGGGCGCGCGGCACACCATCGACATGCTCGGCGTCCTGTTAGAAAAAACCCGGGGCAACTTGACCCCGGAAGAAGAAAAGCTGATGCAGTCCGTACTGTTTGAGCTACGCATGAGCTTCCTCGAAATGACGCAGGCCATCGCGCAAAGCGCGCAGGCAGCCAAGGCCGGCGGCAAAGCCGGAGTTGGCGCGCCCGGCCTGCCCGGCATCCCCGGCGGCCCGTTGCCAGGCGGCAAGATCAAGCTGTAACCATGCACGCCACGCTCACATTTCTTGGCACCGGTACCTCGATGGGCGTGCCCACGCTGGGCTGCGATTGCCGCGTCTGCCGCTCCGCCGACCCACGCGACAACCGCACGCGACCCTCCGTCGCGATCGAGTTCAAGGGTCACTGCGTCCTCATCGACACCGGTCCGGATTTTCGCCAGCAAGCCTTGCGCTCCGGACTGAAGCGCGTCGACGCAGTGTTCTACACGCACTCCCACGCCGATCACATTCTCGGCCTGGACGACCTGCGCCCGTTGAGCTTTCAGCACGGCGGAAAATCGTTGCCCCTGTTTGCCGATGAGACAACCGAGGCCGTGCTCCGTCGAATCTTCGATTACACGTTCTCAAAAGACAGCAAGTATCCGACCAGCGCCCGAGTCGAAATTCATCGCCTGCAGCCCATCCAGGAATTGTTCGGCGCGAAATTCGAGCGGCTGGCAGTCTCACACGGCGAATCGGTCATCAACGGTTTCCGCTTCGGCTCCGCCGCTTACCTGACGGACATGAGTGACATTCCGCCGCAGACCATCGAGCAGCTGCGTGGACTGGATGTCCTGATCCTCGACGCGCTGCGCCACACCCCTCATCCCACCCATTCGCACCTCGAAAAATCGCTGGCTTACGTTCGCGAATTGCAGCCGAAGCGCGCCTACTTCACCCACATGTCGCACGACATCTGCCACCAGGAAGTGCAAGCGACGCTGCCGCCGAATGTCTACCTGGCCCACGACGGCCTGCAGTTGGAATTTGAGATCGCGTGATGCACGTCTTTCGCAGCCTGGCTGAGATCCCATCGGACGTCGGCACCTCCATCGTCACCGTCGGCAATTTCGACGGCGTGCATTGCGGACATCGCGCCGTGCTCGCGCAGCTCGTCAAGAGCGCGCGGTCCCTCAACGCCAAAGCCGTCGCGGTCACATTTACTCCACACCCGACGAGGGTTTTGCGGCCAGAGCATGCTCCGCAGCTCATCACCCCCGACGAAGTCAAGCTCGATTTGCTGGCCCAGACAGGTCTCGACGCAGTGCTGGTCCTCCCCTTCACCGAAGAACTCCGCCAAACCACCGCCGAGGAATTCGCGCAGCGCGTCTTGGTCGGAGCACTGCACGCGGTCGAAGTTCACGAAGGCGAGAGCTTTCACTTCGGCTATCGCGGCGCCGGCAGCGTCGTCAGCCTGCAGGAGCTCGGCGCAAAATATGGCTTCCGCGTCCAGGTGTTCGCACCATTTCTCTATGCCGGCGCTCCCATTTCGAGCAGCCGCATCCGCGCCTGCATCGCAAACGGCAACCTGCGCGACGCGCGGCACTTGCTGGGCAGAAATTTCTCCGTCCGCAGCACTCCAGCTCCTGGCCGCGGCTATGGCACGCGCTACGCCGTGCCGACGATCAACCTCGCGCCCTACCCGGAGCTTCTCCCCGCTCACGGCGTCTACGTAACCAACCTGCGCGTTGGTCAGGAGGTTTTTCAATCGGTGACAAACATCGGCAACCGGCCCACCTTCGGCGCAGATTCCTTCGCGGTCGAAAGCCACCTTCTCGACTTCCATCCCCTCGCGCTCGATGAAACCACGCCGCTGGAGCTGACTTTCTTTCACCGCCTGCGCGGCGAACAGAAATTCGCTTCGCCAGATTTGCTGAAGACGCAGATCCTGCGAGATGTCGCGCAGGCGCGGCGCTACCTCGGTCTTCGCGCGAAGCTCTAGCCGGGCGGGACTTCCAACGCCGGCACGCGCTGGCGAATCTGTAGCAGGAACGTCGCTGAGATGACCAGCAGAATTCCGCAGACCTGCAACGGCCGCAAAACTTCCTTGAGCAGCAGCCACGCCAGCAGCGAAGCGAAGACGGGTTCGAGACAGCTGGTAACAATCGCACGCGTCGCGTCGAGCATCTTCAACGCGATGAAATAAAGCGAGTACGGCACCAGCATGGAGAAGACCGCAAACCCAAGTAGAAATGCCCACTGCCGCCCACTGTAGTGATGCGCCACCCACGCAGTTGGCGGATTTATCGGCAGCCACAGCAACGTCGCGCCAAGCATGGAGTACATGACAACCAGCATGGGATCGAATTTCTCGGTCAGGCGCCCGCCGCCAACGTTTGAAAACGTGAAGGCCCACGCCGCAGCTTGTGCGGCAATAACTCCGGCCATGTTCCCGCGAAGACTCACCCCGCTACCAATGCCAACCACCAGCGCGCATCCCAACACCGCACTGCACACCGCGGCCACACGATAGCGCTGCAGCTTCTCCTCACGCATCGCCAGCCGGATCAGCAGCACGTAAACCGGCGACATGTACTGAATGACCACCGCCGTCGCAACCGTCGTCTTCTCGATGGCGGTGTAATAAAAATAATTTGAGCCGGCAAATCCAATCGCGCCAAGAACAATGCAGCCCAGCCATGCCTTCCACGGCATCGCAATGCCGCGAACACCGCGCAGGAAAAGTAACGCGACGAACAGCAGGACGAAGGAAACAGTGGAGCGCATCTGCGTTAGCGTCAGCACGTCCACCTGCTGCAGACCCGGCACCCAGCCTCCGGCAAACGCGGCCTTGGCCAGGTTCGCCGACGCAGCCCAGAGAAACGCGGCGCTCGCCACCAGTACGTAGCCAGCCAGCGGGTGCGACGATCCGAAGCGTCTCACTGCTCTGAATTACCCGTAGCAGCTGGCGCAGATTCAGTCGCAGGCGCAGGCGCGGGCCGCAGGTGCATCGGCGCCGAAGTCGCTGGCTGGGTCGCGTCCGCTGGAGTCGGCGCAGCGACCGCATCCGGCGCGGCGACCGCATCCGGCGCGGCGACTGGAATCGTCACACGCGCGGGCGACACGACCGGCAGCGTCTGCACCGGCCTGGGTGGCGCGATAGGTTTAGGTCTCTTCCCGATCGGAAATTGCTCGCCAGGATGCGACGCGATAACCGCGCGCATGAATTCAATCCAGATCGGAAGCGCCGCCAGCGCGCCCGTCTCCTTGTTGCCGAGCGTCTGCCGGTCGTCGTAGCCAATCCACACGCCCGCGGTCACAGAGGGAGAGAAGCCGACGAACCACGCGTCGGTGAAATTATTGGTCGTGCCCGTCTTGCCCCCAAGCGGATGATTCAGTTGCGACGCGGACGCACCGGTGCCGCTGCGCGTGACCGCCTGCAACAGCGTCAGCATCGTGCGCGCGGTCTCTTCGCTGGCGGCATCGGCCACGTCCGGCGGCCCCTCCTGCAGGACGCGGCCGTCCGGCGTCGTGATGCGGCGGACCAGCCGCGGCGAAACGCGCAGCCCCGCGTTCGGGAAGACGCTGTACGCAGCCACTTGCTGCGCCAGGGTGACGTCCGCCGAACCCAGCGCGACCGGCAGGTACGCGGGAATCGCACTGGTGATGCCGAAGCGCCGCGCCACTTCGATCACTTTATGTATGCCGACTCGTTGCGCCAACCGAATCGCAGGAATATTTCGCGAGTCCGCCAACGCGGTCAGAATCGAAATGTTGCCGAGATATTTTCCGTCGTAATCATGCGGCGTGTAGGCCCCACTCGCAGTCATGAAAATGGCGGGCGTATCGAGAATGCGATCATCAGGCTTGACCCCGGCCTCGACCGCCGCCGTGTAGACATATGGCTTGAACGAGGAGCCAGTCTGCCGCTCGGCTTGTGTCGCGCGATTGAATTGTGACAGCTCAAAATCACGCCCACCCACCATCGCCAGAACGTCGCCGGTAGCGTTGTCCATAGCGAACACTGCGCCCTGCACCCCCGAATCCTGCTCTAGGTCAACTTGCCAGACTGACGAATTCTGCGCCGCATCAGGAACGTGCACGTAAACAACATCGCCCGGCTTTAGAAAAGCCGTCGCAGACTTGAAGCCAGTCCACTTCCATTTATCTGCACCGAGTGTGGCAGCCTGCTTGCCAATTTTTAAGGTCACTTCAGACGCAGTCACATTTGTAACCATGGCATGCACAAATGCGCCAGGGGTGGCCGGCACAACCCAGTCCGGATGCTGAAACGTCTCAACATTGCCGCCGGCTGTAGTCACGTTGAGCAGGTGGCCGCGCCAACCGTGACGTCGCTCATACTGCGCCAGCCCTTTCAGGAGCGCTTTTTTCGCTGTCTCCTGCAGCACAGGATCCATCCCGGTCGAAACCCGCAGGCTGCCCTCGTAAAGCTGCTGTGCGCCATACTGCTTTTCCAGCGAGCGTCGAATCTCTTCGACGAACCACGGCGCCTCCGAGTTCGCCGGCGCCTGCAGGTGCAGGCCCAGCGGTGATCGCCGCGCCGCCTCCGCCTGCTGCGGAGTGATCGCGCCGTCCTCTTCCATCTCGGTCAAAACGAGATTGCGCCGCCGCAGCGCGTGCTCAGGATTCAGCACCGGCGAATAATTCGTCGGCGACTTTGGAATGCCGGCCAGCATCGCCGCTTCGGTCAGCGTCAGTTGGCTGGCATGCTTGCTGAAGTAATACTGCGCGGCCGCCTCAAATCCATACTCGCCGTGGCCGAGATAAATCTGGTTCCCATACAACGCGAAAATCTGCTGCTTGGTGAAATGATGCTCAATCTGAATCGCCAGCAGCACCTCCTGCACCTTGCGCGAGAATGTGCGATCCGCGGACAGAAACAGGTTGCGCGCCAGCTGCATCGTGATTGTCGAGGCGCCCTGGCTGCGCGATTTCGAAGTGAGATCGCGCCACACTGCACCAACCACGCGCATGCTATTAATCCCGGAGTGCTCCTCGAAGGATTTGTCTTCAATCGAGATCACGGCTTGTCGCAGAACCGGCGCGAAATCGTCGTAGCCGACAACCACCCGTCGCTGCATCGCAAAGGATCCGGCAACATTGCCGTGGATGTCGAGCAGCTCCGTGCTCGCGATGGGCCGAAAATTCTCGAGGTCTTCGATCTGTGGGAGGTCGACAGAAACCAGCAGCAGCAGGCCAATCAGGACGCCCGAGAGCGTCGCAACCGTGACCAAAGCCCACAGCGTGATGCGGTGCAGCGCGTCCCCCTGCCGTGGCGGCGGAGAACCAGATGGTTTTTCAGGATCGATCCCACGACTCCCGGGTGCCTCTTCAATTCCGCGCTCTTCGGAAGCCGCAGACTTCGCGACATCGCGCGTGTCGGAAGAGAAAAGCGGATTGCTGCGGGGATAATGCGGTGTTGCGTCGGGCTCAGTTGACCGCGGAGCGCCGCTCGATTCATTGCCGCCTGTTCGACGGGCGCCGGGAAGCATGGACGAGTCTGGATTCACGACGAAACGGCACTGCTACGGCGCGAGCATAGCACGCGCGGCGGAACTCCCATCACGAAATGCGCGCAGCCAATGACGGCGCCGCTCAAGCCTGCTTCTGTTTCAACAGGTCGAGCGCCTTGTTCAGCTGATCGTCCGGTTTGACCACCGGCTTCGCCGGCGCGGCGTTCGACGTATCCACCGACTCATCGTCCGGGATCGCGCTGTCGTCGCTGCTCGCCACCTGCACGTTCGGCGTCACCGCGTCATCCTCAATCGCCTTGCCGTCGGGACCGTAATATTTCGCGATCGACAGAATCAGTGCGGCCCCATCGGGCAGCTCAAACAGCTTCTGCACCGAACCTTCACCGAACGTACGGTCCCCGATGACATCACCGCGCTTACTGTCCAGCACCGCGGCAGCTACCAGCTCAGCCGGCCCGGCAGTTCCGTGATTGACCAGCACCGCAAGCGGCGCGCTGGTGATTGCCTTCGACGCATCCGCGTTGAATGTCTGCTTAGGATACTTCTGCCCCTGCAGCGTCGCCAGCACTCCCTGCTTGATAAATAGATTGGCCAGCTTGTCAGCCGCAGCATAATCGCCGTCCGCCGTATCGCGCAGGTCGAGCAGAACTTTGTGTCCGCCAGTCGACGGCATCGCCTTCAGCTTGGCTTCAATTTCCTTGACGCGGTCCGGCGTAATCGAGCCCGGCTTGAGATAGAGAATCGTGTTGCTGTCATACTGCTGCTCCGCAAACGCCGGAACTCCAACTACAGTACGCGAGATGATGAGCTTGTCCGGATCGAGCTTCCGCGGACGGATCACCGACAGCGTAACATTGGTGCCAGGCGCTCCCGACAGCAGTCCGCGAATCGTCGCAACGGACATTTCACGCGTCGTCTTGTCGCCGATAGCCTCGATGATGTCGCCATCTTCAATGTTGGCCTTCTCCGCCGGGCTGCCCTTCAGAACCGTGATGACGGTGGCGTAGCCAAAGCGCTTCGACACGATCAGCCCAATCTGCGCGTGCCCTTCCTTCTGTAACTGCTTGTACGCAATATATTCAGACGGCGACAGGTAGCTGGAGTCGGCGTCGAGCGATTCCAGCAGCCCGTGCAGTGCGCCCGTGGTGACGAGAGAAATGTTCGGGTCCTCCACGTAGTCGTTCTGAATCCGCTTCAGAACCTCGCTGTAGACCTCCATCTGCCGGTAGGCGCCATCATTGCCGCTCTGCGCGCGCAGACGTGTCGGGCCGAAGCTGCCGGCAAAGATGAAGACGATGAGTCCTGCGGAAACCGCGAGGATGGACAGCTTGAAAAATCTCGACATACGCAACTCCAAGGGCGGCGCGCCGCCGAACGGTCATTGGTGGCGGTGAGTGGAATCGAACCACTGACCTACGGGTTATGAGTCCGTCGCTCTAACCATCTGAGCTACACCGCCGGATAGTCCGTCCGGAAAGCACGGGCCGGCGGCCCGAAGATCCGCTTGTACCCTGATAGATGATACGGTCGGCTGGAAAGCAGTGTCAAAGCAGGTCGTAGAATCAGGTGTTTATGGGACGAATCGCAGGCGTCATCCCGGCCCGTCTGGCATCCACGAGATTGCCGCGCAAAATGCTGCGCGAGCTGGCCGGCAAGCCGCTCTTGGGATGGGTGGTCGAAGCGGCGCTGCAATGTCCGGCGCTGGATGAGCTGATCGTCGCCACCGATGCCGAGGAGATCGCCGACTATTGTCGCTCGCGGGCCTTCCGTTTTGAGATGACCTCACCCGAGCTGGCCAGCGGCACCGACCGCGTGCATGCCGTCGCGCAGAAAATTTCAGCCGACATCTACGTAAATATTCAGGGGGACGAACCGCTCCTCCGCGCCGATCATCTGACGACGCTGACGGAACTATTCGCCCGACCCGAGGTCGAAGTCGGCACCCTGATGACGCGCTTACCGGCGGACGGAATCGGCAATCCCAACGTCGTCAAAGTCGTGACTGCGGCCAACGGCAGGGCACTGTATTTTTCGCGCGCGACAATCCCATTCGACCGCGACGGCGATTTATCGAGTGCAAAAATCAGCTCGGTAGAACGCTGGAAGCACCTCGGCTTTTATGCCTATCGCCGCGTTGCTCTGGAGCGCTTCCCGTCGCTGCCGCCCAGCAAATTAGAAGTCGCCGAGCGCCTGGAGCAGTTGCGCTTTCTGGAAGCCGGAATTTCCATCTACGTCGGCGAAACGCCATTCGACACCATTGGCGTCGACACGGAAAGCGATTTGCGCGCCGCCGAACTGGCTCTGCTCAAGCGCCAGTAGCGAATGTGCAGCCGGCATCGAGCAATTTCTGGACTGACTCCGGTGAACACGACTCGCAGTAGACACGCAGTAGCGGTTCGGTCCCGGAAGCGCGCAGCAGCAGCCAAGTCTCGGCCGCATTGGGCTTGGATTTGGCCTCCGGGTTGTCGAGGAAAAACTTGAAGCCATCCAGCGTTTCCGTGCGCAGGACTTTCATCTCGCCAATTTGCGCAACCCCAGCCTTGGCTCGCCGAATGGCATCCTGTTTTTGTAACTCCGGCAGGTGCAAATCGCGGCGGTCGTAATGATGCTCGCCGTATCGCGCCTGCAGATTCGCCACCAGCTCGCCCAGCGTCTTCCCCTCCTCCGCCATCACCCCGGCCAGCAGCAGGCCATTGAGCAGACCGTCCCGCTCCGGCAGGTGCCGCGACAACCCAATCCCGCCGGACTCTTCGCCGCCAATCAGAATCTCGCCGCGCAGCATCAGGTCGCAGATGTATTTGAAGCCGATGCCGACCTCGTGCAGCTTACGCCCATGCTCCGCGCAAATGCGGTCAATCATCCGGGTCGCATTGAAGGCGCGAACCACATCGCCCGGCCACTGCCGCCGCTCCAGCAACCAGAGCAGCAGAATAGAGAAAATCTTGTGCGAGTCCACCAGGTTGCCGTGCTCATCCACCGCGCCGATGCGGTCGCCATCGCCATCCGTAACCAGTCCCGCAGAACATTTTTCC
>Ga0302326_10012216_pt1 | contig 18360 bp, 10 predicted proteins | sample Palsa_T0_3_FD_202264 | JGI IMG/M metagenome (GOLD analysis project Ga0302326, IMG submission 202264) | Peat permafrost microbial communities from Stordalen Mire near Abisko, Sweden - Palsa_T0_3 | ecosystem: Environmental > Terrestrial > Soil > Palsa > Peat permafrost | place: Sweden: Abisko...
GGCGGGCATGACGGGGACCGCCGACACCGAAGAGGCGGAGTTCCAGAAAATTTACAATCTTGACGTCACGGTGGTGCCGACGAATAAGACGATGATTCGCCTGGAGAATCCGGATATCGTCTACCGTACCGAAGAAGAGAAGTTTCGCAACGCGGCCAAGGAAATCAAAGCGCTCCACGAAAAGGGCCAGCCCATCCTGGTGGGCACGATCTCAGTCCAAAAGTCGGAGCATCTCTCCGGCATCCTCAAAAAGATGGGTATTCGCCACGAAGTACTGAATGCCAAGAATCACGAACGCGAAGCGCACATCGTGGCGCAGGCTGGTCGCAAAGGCGCGGTCACCGTATCGACCAACATGGCCGGCCGCGGCACCGATATTCTGCTGGGCGGCAATCCCGATGTTCTACTCGAAGACCGGCTGAAGAAGTACGGCAAGGTGCCGGAAATGCTGCCGCCCGACGAGCTGGAAAAAATCAAGGCGGAAGTCAGGGGCGAAATCGAGGTCGAGCGCAAAGAAGTGATCGACGCCGGCGGCCTGCATATATTAGGTACCGAACGGCACGAATCGCGGCGCATCGATAATCAGTTACGCGGCCGCGCCGGACGGCAAGGCGATCCCGGCAGCTCGCGTTTTTATCTTTCTTTGCAGGACGACTTGCTGCGCATCTTCGGCGGCGACCGGATGGTGAATCTCATGCTGAAGTTGGGCATGGAAGAGGACGTGCCTATCGAATCGAAGCTCATCACTTCGCGCATTGCGTCCGCACAGAAAGCGGTAGAAGCCCAACATTTCGCCTCGCGCAAGCATGTCCTTGAATACGACGACGTGATGAACAAGCAGCGCACCGCCGTTTACGGCATGCGCAAGCAATTGCTCAAGGGCGAAAACCAGAAAGAACGCATCGTTGAAATCGTGCATGGCATTGTGCGCAGCTTTGTCGATCAATATTGCGCCGAGACCATTCGCCCGGAACAGTATGATCTGACCGGATTACAGACCGCCGTCCTGAATCAGTTTGGCCTCAAATTTGAAACCGAAGACGTGGCCGGGCTAAGGACAGTCGAGATCGAAAACAAGCTGGATGAATTACTCGACCAGCGCTACGACGAAAAAGAACAGATGATCGGCGCCGAAAATCTGCGGCACGCCGAGCGCATCATCATGCTGAACGTGGTGGATAACCAATGGAAAGATCACCTCTTGTCCATGGACCATTTGAAGGAAGGGATCAATCTCCGCAGCTACGGCCAAAAAGATCCGCTGATTGAATACAAGAAGGAATCGTACGTCATGTTCCAGGACATGATGGATCGCATCGAAGACGAAACCATCAAGTTCCTCTATTTCATGCGGATTGAAGCGGGCGCGCCGCCTATGCCGTATCCGGAGGACGGGGACGACGAGGATGGCGATCCGCACGGTTCACTCAACGGTTCGCCAAACGGCAAGCCGCATCAGAGCGCGGCCGAAGTCGAAGCGCAAAAGCGCGAGGCGCAAAAATCGGTGGTCGATCTCACGCGCAACATCCAGCGCAAGAAAGACCGCGAGCTGGCTGAGCTGCAATTCACCTCAGCCACGGGAACATCGGAACAGCCCCAGGTGTCTAAAGGTCCAAAGGTCGGTAGAAACGATCTGTGTCCCTGCGGCAGCGGAAAGAAATATAAAAAATGTCACGGCGCCAACGCTTAATCTATGCCAGTCTGTTGTTTGCCACTTGCGTCTTTGCGGACGATCCAGCGCTTTGGCGTGAATTCGGCTTAGCGGATACGCAAACCCTTCAGCAAGACGGACGCAGCATTACCGCCTATCGCATGAAAGATCTAACCGGCGCGTTAGCCGCCTGGGAATGGCAGCGTACGCCGGCTGATCGTCCTTGCGCCACCAACTCCTTCTGCGCGCAAGATGGCAAACGTACGCTGATCACGGAAGACAACTACCTCTTCGCAATCGATGGACCCGCTCCGACTCAAGCGCAATTCGCCGCCTTCTTGCAGACGTTGCCGAATCTGCGCGACACCTCTTTGCCCGCCATTCTTACCTTCATTCCGCGCAGCGGATTGGTGCCGAATTCTTCGCGCTATATTCTTGGACCGGAATCCTTCGAAGCCTTCGCTCCCGAGTTGAGCCATATCAAACCGGGGTTCAATGAAGGCGCGGAAGCGCAAGTGGCGCAATACAATTTGGGAAACAACGCGCGCGCACATCTGGCGATCTTCAATTACCCTACGCCTGAGATGGCGCGTTTACATGCGCCTGAATTCAAGGCGCTGGCGAACGTGCATGTCAAACGTTCAGGCGTGTTGTTGGCTATGGTGTATGGCGGAGCGACGAATGCGCAGGCCGACACGCTGTTGAGCCGCATTGAATACGAAGCGCGCATCACCTGGAACGATGTGCCTCCACCTAACCCGATCAAGCCGCTGTATCGCTTACTGCTGAACATCATGTGGATGAGCATTGCGCTGTCTTCTTTGGCGCTGTTGGCGGGGCTGATTTATGCCGGTATGCGGCTGTACCGCCGGCGCTTTGGCAGCCTGGAAGCGGACGAGGCTATGACCACGCTTCACCTCACGGGGGATTAAACTAAAGAAAACAAGCAAGTTAGCCGGATTATCCGCAGGCTTTTTCACAGGAATTTCAGCTTTTATCCACCATGGCCCTCAGAACATGTTCAACCGTAAATGGTTTGTACGGTTCTACTTACAGCCTGCGCCGCGCGCCGGAAAAAATGCCCTTGACTTCACCATCCGCTAGCCCTAAACTCCAATCACAAACAGGTTTTGCCGGTTGCGATACCGTCGAATCTGATTCTCCCATCAAACGTAACCCCTGGTCCGCCAGGGGCCTGATAACAGGAAGAACGATGCTCATTCATCTGGATGAGCATTTTCTTTTGGATGTGTCCGCTTGAGGCCTGCGCCGACCAAGAGTTCGGAAACTCCCCAAACTTGGCGCCAGCGCCTTCAGGCGTTGCGTAATGTGCCGCCGCTTTTGCGGATGGTTTGGTCTACCAGTCCCTGGCTTAGCGTGGCCACGCTCGCATTGCGCTTCGTTGGCGCGCTCTTCCCGCTGGCCAGCCTATGGGTGGCGAAGCTCATCATCGACCTAGTGGTCAGAGCTATCCGTTCTCAACCAATAGATCGCTCTTTGGTGTGGAAACTGCTCATTCTGGAGCTTTTGCTCGCCGTCGCCGCAGATGTCCTGGGTCGCCTTGTATCGCTGGTCGATAGTTTGCTGGGCGATCAGTTTACCAACCATGTCAGCCTGCGTCTAATGCGTCACGCCACCTCGCTCGATCTGGTTTCCTTTGAAGATCCAGTGTTTTACGACAAAATGGAGCGCGCGCGGCGGCAGACCACCTCCCGCCTTGGGATGCTCGCGAGTTTGGCCGGCATGGCGCAACAGTTCCTCACCCTTCTCTCCATGCTGTCGGCCGTAATTTTCGTCTATCCCTGGCTGCTTTTGTTGCTTGTCGCCGCTACCGTTCCCGTTTTCCTCGGCGAAACTCGCTTCGCGCTTCTAAACTATTCCATGCTCTACCGTTATACGCCGGAGCGCCGCGAACTCGATTATCTCCGCTATCTAGGCGTAAGTAACGAAAGCGCTAAGGAAATCAAAATCTTCGGCCTAGGAAATTACTTAGCCGACCGCTCGCGGGCCTTGTTCGAGCGTTTCTACCAAGAAAACAAAAAGCTGGCCATCAAGCGGACCACCGAAGGCGCTGTGTTGAATCTTGCTCCGACCGGCGCGTATTACATTGCCTACGCGCTGATTCTGCGCAAGGCGCTGGTGGGCGGGCTATCCATAGGCAATCTCACACTTATGACGGGCGCCTTTTCGCGGGCGCGGAGCATCATGGAAAACCTGGTGTCCGGCATCGCCGGCATTTCCGAGCAGTCTTTATTTATCAAAGACTTGTTTGATTTTTTCGATACCGCGCCGCTGATCGTCTCGAAGCCTGACGCCTGGCCCGTGCCCCGACCGATCCGCGACGGGTTCGAATTTCAAAATGTATCGTTCTCTTACGCGGGCAGCGACAAGAAGGTATTACACAACGTCTCGTTCCGCTTCTCGGCCGGCGAGAAAATTGCCTTGGTCGGCGAAAACGGCGCGGGTAAGACAACTCTGGTAAAGCTGCTCGCCCGGCTTTACGATCCCACCGAAGGCCGCATCCTGCTGGACGGCATCGACCTGCGCGATTATAGCGTCGAGGAGCTTCGTCACGAGATTGGCGTAATCTTTCAAGACTACATGCGCTATGACATGCTAGCGGCTGAAAACATTGGCTTTGGACGGATCGAGAAAGTCGCCGACGAGGGCCGGATTGAGCGTTCGGCGGAAAAGAGCCTGGCCGCGCCCGTCATCGAAAATCTGCCCAAATCCTACCGCCAAATGCTGGGGCGGCGATTCGAGGGCGGTGTCGATTTGTCCACGGGCCAATGGCAGAAAATCGCCCTGGCGCGCGCTTATATGCGGGATGCGCAAATCCTCATTCTGGACGAACCGACCGCCAGTTTAGACGCCCGAGCCGAGTTCGAAGTCTACCAGCGCTTCGTCGACTTAACCGCCGGCAAGATGGCAATCCTGATTTCCCACAGGTTTTCCACAGTCCGAATGGCCGATAGAATACTAGTACTGGAGCGGGGTTCCGTCGTTGAAGAGGGTTCCCATCGCGAACTCTTGGCGTTGGGTGGAAAGTATTCCGAACTGTTTGATTTGCAAGCCGCGGGATACCGCTGATTTGTGCTTTACTTACAACATGAAACTGACCTTGCTGGTTTGGGCGGCAATTATTCCCTGCTGCTTGGCGGATGCGCCTGTGCAAACAGAAAACAGCGCGCGCGATGTTGTGCTGACGAATGGCGTGTCGCTGCGCTTGGAGGCCCGATCCATGGGAAGCATTTACGCCGATCATGCGGTGCTCGAACAAGGCGCGGCGCGCGTGAGTCATTTCGGAGGCTATCTGGTGCATGCAGGAGACTTACTGATTGAATCGGAGGCGCCTGCGTCGCAGGCAATCATTCGCCTCGAAAGCAACAGCATTGAAGTCGCTTCCTTGGGAGGGCCGGTGAAAGTCACCGATGGGGGTGTGATGTTAACGCGCGTAGCCGCCGGCAGCCGGGTCGCATTTCAGAACACGGGCGCGGCACCAGGCGGGAAAAAAGGACCGTCGGAGACCAAGGTATTCGTCTGGGTGATTGTCGCTGTATCGGTGGCAGCTTTAGCCATCGGTTTAACAGCCGCCGCCCAAGGGAAGAGCCCTTTCTGAATAGTTTAAGCGGGGTTTTCGGAGGGTTTTCGAGGGGTTTTCGGTGGGTTAAAGTCGGGTTTTCGCGGGGTTTTAGTGCAAATGCCCAAAATTCACGATCGCATTAAAAACCAGCGCGTAAGAACCGATCGTCTCTCCCCGGTAAACCGGATTGTTCGCGAACAGCAGCACGTCGCCTTTGCCAAAGCGCGCTTGCACCACCGCGGCATGTTCCGCCACGGGATCGCCATTTTCGAGCAAGCCCGATAGCAACAGTTCTTTCATTGCCGCATAGCGCAAAATAACCTTCGGCCGGTACTCCAGCGGAATCAAGAATGGGTTGTTGCGCTCTTGGTCTTCATTCAGCGGAGTCGCTTGCCAAGCCTTGGGCGCGGGCAGCGGCGGAGCTTTCTCCGTCGGCCGGCCTTCCGGCGTATCCTCATCCTCCGGACCGCCGCGGCCGGTCGGGCGCTTGTATTCCTTCAAGGTGAGAATGTTGCGATTGACAATCAGGTTACTCACCGTGAAGGCCAGACCGTTGGCGCTATACAAGGGCACTGCTCCTTCATAGCCGTACGCCAGCGGATTTTTGCTGTCCACCACTGCCGAACTCAGAACGCTGCCGACCACCTTCATGGTTTTTCGCGGCGACACAAAAACTCCCGGCGCCATGCCTTCATCGATGGCGAACTCCGCCGTGTCTTCGGAGGTGATGAGCAAGCCGCCGTCTTGAACGAACTTCTTGAGATGCGCCAACCCGTCTTCGCCCAACCCTGGACGCATGTCTTCGGTGGAATCCAGTTTCCCCAAATTGGGAGTCAACTCACTCGTCTGCCAAGGCAGCGCATTGCCCCACATTGGCAGCCCATCGACAATGTGCTGCGCTGGTTGGCCGGCTACTGGCGCGAAAATGATGACGTCGTATTTCGAGCGCAGATCCGGGTCCTTCGCTGCCGTTTGCGTGCTGATATAGGCAAACGGCACGTGCAATTTGTCGAACGCCATGCGCCACCAGCCTTCCGTTTGCGTGTAAAGCCAGGTATGCATAAAGGCAATACGCGGAGCCGCTGCTGGATGAAGCCGCACGGACGGCTGGCTCGCAATGCCGGCTGCGGTCAAATCAAATTGCCGCAGCAGCGGTTTCAGTTTGCCGGCATCCACGCTGCTGACGATCAAAGATCCCGCCGCAAACTTCTTTCCGCCACTCTCAAAGCCCTCCTCGCAGACGGACACCTCCGCCGAGCCATGCAACGCATAAACCAGCGAAGCGAGTGTGACCTGAGCCGAGTGATTCACCACATAGAGCGGTCCATCCGCGAGCTCCGTCTCGGAAAGTCGACCTATATCCGCAATGGGCGACATCGGCGCAGAGAGAATGCTCCGATCAACGACTCTCGATACCTTGGCGTTAAAGAGATCTCCGAACGACCAGCCGGTATCGTCATAGGGTTGCTTTTGCGGATCGTCGGGCGACCAGAACTGCCGGTCGAGCAGAGCATCCGCGATGCGTGAGAAAGGCTGATCCATGCGAATGGCAAAACTGCCCGCCGGAAATGTTTGGGAGGTCGGCGGAGGAGGAGGTGGAGGGGTACTCGGCTTTTCCTCCGGTTCGTCTTTATGCGCGGGCGGAGGGAGCGCCACGGTGACGGCTTTGGTGAGTTGCTGTATCTCGACATGTTGCAGCGCCAGCACTTTCAACAACTGCAGCTGGCGATTGGTATAGTGCTCGTCGCGGGCCAGCACGTAGGCGGCAGGGCCCGCGTCGGCCGGCTTATTCACCGAACGCTTGCTCTTCAGATAGAAGTTGTTCAAGAACAGCTTGGCGTTGTTTGCGAAATAGAAAAGAGTAGAAAGCAGCGCCGTTTCTTCGTAATTGTTGTTATCGCGCTGCGACCACAGCACTGTTGGGTAGGGTGGATTCGGCCGGTACCAGGTGCGCGAATACTGATCGGGCGACAAGATGCGCTTTTCGGTGTCCGCGCCGCCGTTGCCAAACGTTTCGTACAGGCGGCTGATGCCGTTATGCAGCGTCGCCAGAAACATCAGATAGCCTGGGCTCCAGGTGTCGAAATTGCCATGCGTGAAGGCGCCCGGCATGCCGAAATTCTGCATTTGCGCCATGTTGTCGTAAGCGAGCATGGACCACTCGCCGGTGAGAATCGGATCGATCCACGAATTGTACGGCCCATCGCCCACCGTATTGTCGTAAAGAAACGGCACCGATTCATGCAGGTCATGCAGCACTTGGGCATGCCACTCGAGATAGGTATTCAGAACGTTTTGCGTCAGGTTGAGCGTCATGCCCATAGCGTCGCGATTGTTGTCGTGCGCGACATAGTGGCCCCAGTAAAGGAGGCGCGGCCAAATTTGCCGCGGATGCGCCAGATGCCATTTGTAGAGATCGACCATGCGGTCGCGGCCATCCACTTCCACCACCGGGGTGATGAGCGTAATCATGTGCGAGCGGATGTATTGAATGTAGGGAGCGTTGTCCACCGCTAGCCGGTAAGCCATCTCCATGAGGGCGGTGGGGGCGCCTGTTTCGGGCGAATGGATGGTGCCGGTGATGTAGTAAACCGGGAAGGCTTGGCTGACCAGCGATTGCGCTTTGGCGTCGTCCAGCTGGATGGTTCGGGGATCGGCGAGCTGGGCCAGGCGGGCGGCGTTTTGCTTGGTTTGAGCGAGCAGGGCTTCATCGGCGACGGCCACGGCGATCATCTCGCGGCCTTCTTCGGTATGGCCGATGGTAAAAACCTGAACCCGCGGAGTGGCGGCTGCCAGCATTCGAAAATAACGGTACACATCTTCGGCATAGGGCAAAATGCCGGGCGCACCAGCAACGTCGCCGAGCACTTTCTCTGGGGTGGGGATGGAAGGGGAAGCGGGAAGGTAATCGGTGAGGGGCGAATTCAACGCGGGCGCGGTGGTGTATTTTTTGATGCGTATCGTGTAAGACTCGTCGATCGGCTGATTCGGATCACGCTGGAAGGTGTCGTTAGCGGAGGCGAGGGTGAAGGCGAAGAAGGAAGAGAATAATAGGCGGCGGGTCAAGATGAGGGTTACCTTTGTGAGTTAATGATACTAGCTGTCGTGCGTGGCTTACCGCTGCGTTGAAAGCCCGCTTGAAATTGGCGAGATCGTTACCGCTCGTTCGGTACAGGTAGAGGCGGCGGAGCCGCCTTCGCGACGATAAATCCGCCTTGGGCGGCCGCCGTTTAGGCTCGCGCCGGATGCCGCTGTCTATATCGGGATCGAACGGAACCGTGAACAGCTGCCGGAACTGCTGGTTCGCAACCCGGCTTTGGGTTCGTTGTCTGAGCCTGGCGCGCCCCGACTCAAAGACAACGCACCCCGCGCCTCCTCCCTTGCTCTATATATATATACCTTGTCAGCTTGTCCTCGGTTCCATTGATCCCCCGATTCATCCCCAGCGTTCTATTTCGCGGCGGGGATATAGACTCCCAAAGAAAAGCGCCGTAAGCTCTCAGATACCGGCACGCGTCGTTCTCGCCTATTCTTTAGGCAACGACTCTGCCGTCATCGTTACTTGCTTTCGGAGGATCGTTCAAAGTGTGTCATCTCAGGAGTTCGCTTGCTGCCCTATCGCTCTCTTTGTGTCTCTTCGCGTGCCCAATGTGGGGTGCAAAAAGGAACGGATCGGATCCTGGCGAGCATCTCATCGCAGTTGTCCCGCTGATTGGAGCGGGCACGCCCGACGATCCTCTAAGGCCCATGTTCATTCCGAAGCCGAATGATGTCTCGACAGCGCTGGCGGCCGGACAGGCACCCCAACTGATCTCGCATCACTACGTGATTGCCGACGACGGTAAGACCGCCATCGTGGAATTTGTGGCGGCGCGGCATATTTTTCTCAAGGCAATTCTAGACGCCGGAAGCGCCGGAAGCATCTTGTTAGCGATCATTGAAAAACGTATTTTTTTGAACCTCCGGCCGACCGGAATCGCCGTGGGACGGAGGGAAATGGATCAATCCAGAGACTGTGGCGACCGCAGATCGCGCACTGGCATACGGTCGCCTTCTGAGGAGGCGCCGGCGAAGTGATCGGCACGATACCTTGATCTGTCACGGAAGGTTGCGACGCCCGCTCTCGATAGCGCTGCTGACAACGCCGATGGGAATCCCTCCCTAGTTCACTTTGCTGGTAGCGACAGTTGGCGTCATGTCGCTGCCGACGCCGCACTTCCGACCGGCATTCCGGACTGCAGTAGCGCTGGCCACGGTCGCAGCTGACACAGATCGTGAATACGGCCCGGCAAGCCGCGTGGCCGCAAATCCGAAGGCGAAGAACAGCGCTGTCGTCGATGTTCACATCCGCCACAAAGAGATTATGCCACCGTATACGGTTTGAATTGCATTTGTCCGCGCCAGCCACAGGCGCTCGCTGGTACGGGCTTGCCCGTCCAACTTCCGGATTGCCGACCATCCGGACAGAACCGGTAAGCACTTCGAGAGATGGCGAGTGGTGCGTACAAGTGGCGGCAAAGAATCGGCGGATGCTAACGACTTCCGAGGAGGTATCTCCGCTTTCCGCAAACGTTGTGTTTCGGGATCGTTCGATGCCACGTCGGCCCAGTAAGAGAGCGGTGCCTGTATCGGAAAATGCGATTTGACACTTGAGGTATACTTACGACGCATGAGTCGAATTTTGTCGGTCGTCTGGGTGTTGTTGTGGTCTAATGTCTCGTCCTTTGCCCAAACGGTGACTGTTCAGTGGGAAAAAGTGCAAAGCGTTAATAAGACGATTCCCACCCTACAGATCCCGGTGAGTCCCGCTCTCCGGCCCGGTTCATCCGTTGCTAAGAGAGCCTATGCAGAAGTGACGCGTCTTGGGGTCGACTACGCGAGATATATGCCGTGGATGCCCTTCCCGAAACTATCCGTCGCCGAGCTGGAGCCGCCAGGCGACGGAAAAACATCATGGGATTTTTCGCTCATCGATCCCATGATGGAAGACTTTTTGAAGGCGACCACCGGGCATCCCGTCATTGTAAATTTCAGCACGACCCCGCAGTGGATGTGGGTTACCCCACAACCCGTGCCATACCCCAGAGATCCCAATGAAGTGACCTGGACCTATACGCAAGGAACCGAACTACGTGATCCATCCTGCGGGGAATTGGCCGACTACTATGGCAGGCTGGCGGGCTGGTATGTCAACGGCGGGTTTACAGACGAATACGGTAAGCGTCACGAATCGGGCCATCATTTCGACATTACTTATTGGGAGATTTTGAATGAACCCGATTTTTTCTCGCACATAATGTCACCCGAAGAATACACGCGTTGTTACGACTCCATCACTACCGAAATTAAGAAAGTCGCCCCGAAAGCGAAGTTTGTCGGTCTAGTGCTGGCCCAGCCCTCCGATAATCCGCGAATGTTTGAATACTTTCTGAATCCGGCGAACCACAAAGCGGGCGTTCCCTTGGACATGATCGCTTATCACTTCATTGCGGTCCCAACTGCCGACCAGACACCAGAGATTAAGCAGTTCACTTTCTTCGAGCAGGCCGATGGGTTTGTTACGACTGCCAGATACATCGAAGAGATTCGTAAACGTCTGTCTCCCACAACACGGATAGCCGTAGACGAAATCGGTGCATTTTTGGTTGAAGATCTAGAGCCCGGTCGCGTCACCGGTCCGGTCCCCGATTCACACTGGAGTCTCGCTGGCGCCGTTTATGCCTACGTTTTCGGTCGACTGGCCGCATTGGGCATTGATGTCGCAAACGAGGTGGGGCTTGTATGGTACCCGGCCCACTTCGCGGGCCTCTCCATGGTGGATTGGAACACCGGTGCGCCGAATGCACGTTTCCGAGTGCTTGAACTTCTGAAGGGCTCCTTTCATCCCGGCGATAAATTAGTTAATACGGCAATTGATACTCCGCTGGTTTATGCTCTTGGGTATGTAGGTCAAACTGGCGACCACAAACTGTTGTTGGTGAACAAGCGCGACCATCCGATCGAGGTGTCGCTGCCGGAATCTGCGAAAAAAGTGGAATTTGTAGACCAGACGACGAAGAGTGATCCACCGGTAAAGCGCACGGTTAACAACAGCAAATACATGCTGGGCGGGTACGGTGTGGCTGTTCTTTCGTTTTAAAAACAAGACTAGGTTTTTGAAGCCCGCCGATAACTCGATCTGCCCTCGCCCATTCCTCTATCCGTGCCAGCGACTGAGACACCAAAAAAACCCACTACCCACCATCTGGACTGATTTCCCTTCAATGTATTCAGTAAGCACACCTGTGTCACGTTCACCCCGGTGCCTCATGCGTAAACTGGAACTTTTGGGGTTCGGTCGCAACAGACAATGTGTGACGGTGTAGCGTTAACTCTCTCCTTTAACGGCATCGTGGTGGAGTTTGCGTACAAACGGAATCTCGGCCGGCTGCTGACGATTTCGGCGAACGAAAAACCAACTGAATTGGCCCCACGCTAAATGACAGAAGGAGAAAAGTGCGGTGAAATGTCAAACACATACAGGTCACTTAAAAAATAGGTCCTGAGAAAAGCCCTTGGCACTTGGAATCCTCTCGGACGCATTGCATATCGTCGAAGTGACCGAATTGGTCATTCCGCTCAACTCCCGGTTTACGGGGTAACCGGAAGTTTCCGTCAGCAGAAAATAGTGGAAGAACGGCCGACAACCCAGACATGAACGACATTCTCTGGCGACGCTTCGCTTTGGCACTATTTTTTGTGATATGTTCAACGTCGATCCAAAACTTGGGTGACGAAGCGACGGGAGTCTTTGATTCTTGGGATTGCGGTTCTGTGATGAAGCCCACTTCCAGAAAATCCCGCGCGAAGGTTCTTAGAGCGCTAAAGCCCAAGCAAAGCGATTCCCCAAAGCCGCCTAGCCCGCACTGATTAAAGTGCGCGCGGTCGATGGCGGTCAACGAGAAATGCAACGACTTCCTTCTCAAAGAGGATCTCGAAGGTAAAGCATCTACGCCCGCTCGAACAGATCAGAAAACTCGTGCGTTATTGATTTGACTTGACATACTTTACACTCTGCTAACTCGGCATGGCCGAGATCAAACAGAGCATAGGAGAATCCGCAATCATCATCGTCCAACAAACTGAGGTATTTAACGCCATCGAAGTCCAGCGACTTGAACACCTCTGCCAACATTTGTGTTGGTGCGTACTGGGCCTTCTGATCTGAGTCTGTGATTGGCTCAGCGAACGCACGGGAGATTCGATTCCAATTCATCGCCTCTGACAGTTTTGGATCCGTCAGGCTGACTGTAACGCTACCAGCACCTTTGAAAGTAACCCCTTCGCTCTTGCTGCAATCCACAATTTTCAAATCAGCAGTCGTCTTAAACTCGCCTATTGATATATAAGCTCCCCTCCAAGGCCGCACCTCAGACATTGCGGTCTTCGCTTTATCAGCCAGATAGAGGTATGGAATACCTTTGGGGTTTGCACGCCCCTCTCGGGCTGAATTTGGCAGCGGCTTCATACGTCCCGCAGGAAGGGGGGTTATGGACTCCTTCATGCCTGAGTATTCGCGATTGACATCCGGTTGAGCTCGATACAGCGTCGTTCCTCTTGGCATTTCGGCTAGATGGCTCGCCACGGTTTCTTTGACCGCTTCGATATAGGCTTGTGAGTGGGCGTTTAGCCCGAAACGACTACGTCTGATTATCCCAATTGCAAAATATTCATAATCGAACACGCTCCCAAACGGCATGTCTTATATTATTATTCCCGGCTCACATCCTTAACGTACGCTCCGATTGTCATACCGTATCCGCAGAGCTTAAGAAGACCCTACCAGTTTTGTAGGGAGAAGAATCCCGCGCGGGAGAATACCGGCATAACCCACCTGGCCAGCACCTTGGTAAGACGCTCCAACGGCGTTGGGGGGAAACGCCGTCTACGCTCGGGCGAGCCGTGCGCATATCTTCGAAGTCACCGATTTGGTCACTTCGCTCAACCCCCGGTTTACGGGGCATCCGGAAGCTTGTTTTCTCCGAACGTCCGCAAGAGTAGTGGAAGGGTAGCCGACGGTCCGGGCAGAATGGGTACGCGCGATGTTCCTACTGCGGAGCTAGCCGAATGCAACTGGCTAATGCCGCAGCTTCGCGTATTCCGATTTCGCCTGCTTAAGAACCGGCACGTCGAGGTCGGCGTCCTTCCAAATTGTCAAGAAATCCTGGTACGCAGCCCTAGCCTCCTCTGTGTCGCCCGATACGGCGAAGGCTCTTGCGAGCTGCAAATGCGCCAATGCACCGACGGGATCGGCCATGACAATGCCCGGATGATCGATAATTTTCTGAAACTCTTGGGCCGCTTTCTTGCCTTCATGCAGAGTCAAGTAGGCTTCGCCGCGCAGGTACGCAGGAAAAAGGGCACCGAAAAATCCAAAGAAAGTTATGCCGGAGATGCCCAGCTCATGAGGCTCGGCTGCGCGCAGCTCGTCGATGGCTGTGGAGGGGGAACCGTTGTTGAGCGCGACGACTGCGCGCAGCACGGGCACGTAAGTGAATCGCACAGACGTATCCTCGGAAAACAGCTTTTCAAAAGAATCCGCGATTGTTGTGGCCCGCGCTGAATCGCCTGAGAGCGCCAGCGCGAGAGCGGACGCGTACTGCACGTCGCGGCCGGTTGATAACCGCTGTGCCGCGATCGCGTGTTGCCTTGCGGTATCAATCTTCCCAAGTAGTGCTTGCCACAGGGCACTTGCGGCTTCGTAGGTCGCGGCACGTTCTTGTTGCCCTACCTGTTGAGCGACATCCACCGCACGGCGCGACATATTCTCTGCCGGCTGCAGGCGTCCGGAACGAGCAAAAACAAGAGCCTGCAAGTGAGCCATCCAGTCCTCGGCACCGGATATGCCTTCAGCCTGGGTCGCGCGCCGCTTCATGTCCGCCATATCACCTCGCAGAAAGGCGACATTGTAAGCAATCAAAAAAAGCTCAGGAACCCGCAGTTTGCGGTCAAATGCTTGCTCAATCGTGGTCTCCGCCTCTTGCAGCCGGTTCGTGTAAAGGTAGCTTGCCGCAAGATTTATGTAGGCAAAGGCATGATCCGGATCGAGTTCGATACCGCGGCGCGCTTCTTCAATGGATTTTTCGAAATTTCCAACGCCCTGGGAAATAAAGCCGGAACACACCGCATGCGCATCGGCGTCGCCAGGGTAAATCTGCGTCCATAAGTTACACGTCTGTTGCGCCCGCTGCAAATTCCTTGTCACCTCGCGATCATAATTGGCGGTGATCAAGTAGCGTTCACGCTCACTGGTGCGATCCCGCAACTGGTAGGCTCGGGTCGTGCTTTCAACAGACAGGACGGACTCGCCCATCGCCGAGTAAGCGAGACCGAGCATCGCGTGCGCGAGCGCGAATTGCGGGTCGATTTCCACGGCGCGTTTAAACAAAGGCACGGCGGCAATGGTTCCGGTTGAGAGAGCCATAGCACGAGCCGCGCTATAGGCTTTTAGTGCATCAAGTGAAGGCGTGGTCGCCTCTGCGAGCGTTGTGTCCAGTTTTCTGATGGATGCAAGCGATTCTCCGGCCCGCGATCTGAACTTGCGCGCAACTTGAGTGAGCGCATCCAGCACCTCTTCCTTTCGTGCGGTTTCTGCCTGCTCGTCGTCGATGGACGCTCGCGTGCGGCAGTTTCGGGCATGCAGTCCCACAACGTAGCGCGTTCCGATATTGCTGATGGAGCCCTCCAGTACGGCTGCTGCTCCGACACGCTCGCAAATCTCGCTTGCCAGTTCCGAAGTGAGCCGCGCGTTCGCAGGTTTTGACATCATCGCGAGGGCCAGCTGGATACGGTCCTCGGGAACGATGCTCAGGAACGGTGATTGTTCGAGCTGAATGGCCAGGCCTTGCCGAAGCGTATCGTCGAATACCGCATCACCGGTTCTGTTCACGAAATCCGCGAGCACAATGGCATCCTGGCCGGAGAATCTCGCGGGACGGTGGAGAAATGACCAGATAACGACGGCTGTCACACAAACCGCGATTATCCCTGTGAGGAGCCACACCCACGGGTTCCTCTTCCAGCTAGAGTGCACCTCCGGCTTCGCCGTTTCGGGGTGAACGCTCGAAACCTCCGCGGCATTGGGCCGGTCGTCCACACCCAAAATCAGCCGGTAGCCCCGGCGCTTGACCGTTTCTATGTATCGTGGAAGATCGGCCGAATCGCCGAGCGCAAGCCGCAGCTTTTTCACTGCGACGTTCATAGAATTCTCAAACTCGACGACGGTGCCGTTAGGCCAAAGCCGTTTGCGGATCTCCTCTCGGCTGACTAGACTGCCGGGCTGTTCCGTTAATAGTTCGAGAATCCGGAACGGCTGCTCCTGTAAAGGAATTTTGACCCCTTCACGGTACAGCTCGCCGGATCGCAGATCGAGAACAAAAGAATGGAAGCAGCGAACCTCCGCTAACTTGCGGTTCAGCATCCTAGCCAACACGGGAAGCATTCACCATTGTAGGCCAGTGAAGAGCGCGACAGGATACCCCCCGGGACAGCTGCAGTTCACCTGGAATTCACTCGCAGATACATAGTCTTTTCGGCGTTTTGCCACCAGAATGGCGAAAGCAAGGCGGACAAGAAGCCGCCTTGAAACCTCAATCGTTAAGGAGATGACATGAAATCGATCACACTGTTCCTTGTTGCTGTCGCGAGCCTGCTTGCGATTCCGCTGTTACAAGCGCAAGAACAACAAGGGAAAGCGCGGAGCGTGCGGCGCTATGAGCTAGTTGATGTCGGCACATTGGGCGGCGCCTATAGTTATGGATTAGGCATAAACGAGCTGGGATGGATAGCAGGAAGCGCTGCGACGCAAAGCCAGACTAACGGCCTGGCTCAGAGCGCATTTCTGTGGTACGGAGGCGGGCCGCTCCAGGAGTTGGGCACGCTGGGCGGGCGGGACTGTCCGGATTGCAGCAGCGAGGCGGGCGGGCCAAACTTCTGGGGCGAGTCGGCGCTTATTTCAGAAACGGGAAAGCCCGACCCGAATGGCGAAGATTTCTGCGGCTTTGGCACCCATCGCCAGTGTCTCGGCGCGGTATGGGGCGATTGGCGCTTGACGGCGCTTGAGCCCTTCGCCGGGGGACACAACAGCCAGGCCTATTGGCTGGACGATTTTGGACGGGTGGCCGGCTTTGCCGAGACAAATCATAGGGATCCCACATGCGAAACGGGAACACCGAACCAGGTGCTGCAGTTTGAGGCCGCAATTTGGAACTCAAACGGGGAAATTCGCGAGCTTCCACCGCTCCAGGGCGATACGGTAGGGTTTGCCTTCGGGATTAATAATCAAGGGCAGGCGGTTGGGACGTCGGGCTTATGCTCGAACGTCTCGTTACCTCCGAACGAGGAGCCAGCGGGGCCGCATGCCGTGCTCTGGGAAGCCGACGGAACACCAATCAATCTCGGAACACTCGGAGGCACATATAACCTGGCCACGAGTATCAATGAACATGGTGACGTGGATGGAAATGCGCAATCGGCCCAAGACGGGAATATCCACCCGTTCTTGTGGACAAAAGACGCAGGCATTCAGGATTTAGGCGCATATCCCGGCGCCTTCTTGACCATCGCACCCTGCTGTCACACTCTGAACGATTGGCGTCAAGTAGCCGCCTTCGCCGCGCTACCGTGTACGGGCACGGGCTGCCGGGCGAGCTCACCTCCGAATTTCCGCGCGCTGCTGTGGGAAGACGGATCGTACACGGATCTCAACACACTCGTGGCAGCCGATTCGCCGGTGTACCTGCAATCCGCCGAGTCCATTAATGACGCCGGACAGATCACCGGCTATGGATTAGTCAAGAGTGCCTGCACAGTGCAGAGCCCGCCGGCATGGCTAGTGAATCAGGCGGCGTGCCCGGTGATTCATGCGTTTGTTTTAAAGCCGGCTATTCTTGTTTCCGGGCAGCGCTGAGGCTGCTGCCCCTTTGCCGCGCAACCCGAACACATAACGCAAAAAAGGGAACCTCTTTTGGGTTCGGAGGAGAAAGACATGCGATTCGTATTGTGTATTCTTCTGCCGGCTGTTCGGAGCGGCCAAGCAAGCGAAACGCCGAAAGGCTGGAGTGACTGGCTCTCGGAGGGCCAGTCACTCAACCACAGCGGAAGCTATTCCACCGCGGCGCATGCCTTCCGGGAAGCGCCGGCCATCGCCGCGCGCTCTGCCGTTGATGACGAGCAGATGGCCGTGCTCCATAATGCTCTCGCGGGAGCCTACGCTCAAGCGGGGCGATTTGCTGAAGCAGAAGCCGAGTACCGGTGTGCGCTGGCGCTGGTAGAGAAGGCTGAGGGCCAAGGTTCGCGCAACTACGCCTTCTTGCTCGCCGAAATGGCTATTCTCCCCACGCAAACCGGCAATCGTGACGAAGTGATCGCGTTGTTACGCCAGGCCATCACAGTTAACGAACGAACTGGCTCCATCAAGAACATCAATGTCATCCGTGAATGCCTGGCTCAGATTTTCAGGACCGAGAAGCGCTATCAGGAAGAGGAGCCATTGCTGCAAGACGCGCTTGCCGATCTCGTCAGATCGAAGGCAGCAGACCCAGCCTTGATGGCTGCGGCCTTCAACAATCTCGCCGTGCTCCGCTTCGATCAGGAGCGTTACCAGGAGTCTGTCGATCTGCAACTGGAATCGATTCGGGTATGGGAGACGGCGTTGGGCAACGAACACCCGTCTCTCGTTGCGCCATTGAACAATCTGGCGACAACCTACCTTACGATGGCACGCTTCGACGATGCAGAGCGCACCTTTCAACGTGCCATTAACCTTTGTAAGAAGACGCTCGGTGAGGACCACGTCGACTATGCCGTTATCCTCGAAAACTATGCGGTTGTTTTGCGGAAGGTCGGTCGCAAGCGCGAAGCTAAGAAGTTCAAGGTGCAGGGCGATCAGATTGAGCGAGCGTCGAACCGCCGCAACGGAGTTGGCTCGACGACCAGCGTGACTGCCCTTCGTTCTAACCCTGCATTAACTTTGCAGCCGTAATAATTCCACACGGCACCGAGCGTAATGGTATCGAACCGCTTGAAGGTCCATGATCATGCGAACCGGGACACCCGGCGAGGAGCTGAAGTGAAGCTCTCGGTACCA
>Ga0302326_10012220_pt1 | contig 18358 bp, 23 predicted proteins | sample Palsa_T0_3_FD_202264 | JGI IMG/M metagenome (GOLD analysis project Ga0302326, IMG submission 202264) | Peat permafrost microbial communities from Stordalen Mire near Abisko, Sweden - Palsa_T0_3 | ecosystem: Environmental > Terrestrial > Soil > Palsa > Peat permafrost | place: Sweden: Abisko...
GTACGGAATGAAGAGCCAAAGCGCTACGTGTGGCGCGCCAAAGGCGAAGATATATTGAGGAAGATCGAGAAGGCGAAAGCAGTGCTTGCGACGATTATTAACAGTTAATTAGATTACAGCACACTAGGCGTATTCAATGAGTGACATCGCGATTTATCCTCAGCTATTCGTATTTCCTGATTCCTGTTCGTTTTGTACTAGCATCCGTGGCACCTCTGAAAGGAGAATCCAAAAATGAGTGGCCCCCAAAGGTTGGTCTCATTTGTGTTGGCGTGCGCTTCGAGCGTAATTGTTGCTGGCGGTCAGTCTCAGGCAACGCGTGGCCCGGAAGTGCAGAAGCTGGCAGTAATGGTCGGCAGGTTCACAGTCGAAGACGAAGTGAAAGCCGGAGCAATGGGGCCGAACTCGCCAGCGATGAAATACGCCGGCACCGACGATTGCAGATGGGCGGCCAGCGGATTTGCGGTGATCTGCACGGCAGTACTCCACATGGGCGCAAGGAAATATACCGAAACTTCGTTCATCTACTACGATCCGACTGCCAAGACTTACCAATATCACGCAGTTGACAGTTCGGGAGAAATAGAAAACAAGAGTGGTACGATGAGCGGCGACACATGGACCTGGCTTGGCGAGAGCACTATTGCCGGAAAGCTCTATCACACCCGGTACATCATGAAGTTTGTTTCAAAAGACTCCTTTGAATACACCGATGAGTCGGGCGAGAGCGAGAACTCTATGAAGGTGTTTGTGAGCGGGAAGGAAACTCGCGTCGCGACCACCAAGCCAGCGGCATCGCAACCAACGCAATGACGGCGAACGGGCACTCGGAACCTAATGTCAAGTGGCGCTAACAGGCGATCTCAAAATTCCGGTCAGTGTTAACTATTCTGCCTCTCGCGTTTGGCGATGCTCGCTACGTACCAATTGCGGGCGAGGATTTGGGCAGAGTGATTGCTGCAATTCTGAGCGATCCTGCTGAGCACGCTGGGAAATCCTATCCCCTCTTCGGCTTAAAAGAATTGAGCGAGTACGAGGTTGCGGACATCCTCACTGAAGTGCTGGGGAAGAAGGTAACGTATGTCCCGATGGAGAACGAAGCCTTTAAGGAAATGTTGAAGGGAATGGGGTTTACTCCGCACTTTCAGCAGCATATGGGGCACGTTGCCGAGGATTGTGTCGATGGAGTCTTTTCGGGAATGAATGATTTTGAATGATTTGGTGGAACAGCTTTCCGGTCGAAAGCCGCTCGCGATGAGGGACTACATCACTAAGAATGAGGCGCTGTTCAGCCCAGGCGTCCCCAACTCGTTTGAGTTGCATCCGAGAAACGACCAACTTCGGCATCTCGTCGAGTAGGGATCTTTCGAGGCTCGGGTTGGGCTCCGATTTGTGAGTGGGAAACTGAATGACTGCGCTCTTTATTGCGTTCTTGGCGCTGATGGTCGTTGCGCTTGTCTCCCGTTACCTCAGCACCCGCATTGCAGTTCGTGTGCTGCTCGGTCTTTGCGCGTGGTTTCTTTATGCCGGACTCTTAGGCTATTTGGGCATTCTAAGAGACACTTCGACGCGCCCTCCTGGAATCGCCTTCCTCTTCGTTCCCATCATTTTGTTTCTCGGTGTCTTCGTAATACTTATCTTGCGGTCGGCGGCCGGCGCTCGTCTCGCCCTGGCTTTTCCGCTCTCGATCATTGTGGGTGTTCAGTGCTTTCGCATCGGAGTCGAACTGTTCCTGCATCAGCTCTGGATGGTCGGTCTCGTGCCGAAAATGCTGAGCTTCGAAGGAGCAAACGTCGACATTTATATCGGGGTGTCGGCCCCCCTAATCGCATGGTTGTCCACGCGACACCGATTGGGTATGAAGCTCTCCCTCACTTGGAACGCGCTAGGCCTTCTCTCGCTGACAAACGTCGTGATTCGTGCAGTGCTGACGGCCCCTGGCCCGTTCAACCTGATCCACGCCGAAGTTCCCAATAGGATAATCCGGACGGCTCCATTCATTTTCATCCCGGGATTTTTCGTGCCCTTGGCAGTGTCGCTGCACGAGCTTGCGATCCGGCTCATCCTCATCCGACTGCGCACGGAAAATTCGGATGCAGTTTCAGTGATCGGTCCCGGCGATCGAGTTGCAATTCACTGACAAGTTGAAGTTTTCGAAATCGCTGACCTTCCCAGCGGATGAAGTCAAAGTCATAGCGCGCACCTATTCCACCGGTAAGTTTTCGGATCTCCTCGTCCAAGCGCAAATTTGCCCGGTCACTGGTCGAGACTCGAATTTAGAGTGCTAACCGGCTGTGGCGAACGCGTCTTCCAATAGCGAATATCGAAAGTCTGAATAATCCGACACAACCGAGCCCGCATTCTCTAAATACTGCTTGGATGAAGAGCGCTAAGACCGCTGAAACGCTTGAAGTCCGTGGCGTTCAAAGTCAGGATATGGTTCACGCCGTGAACGAACATGGCCGCTGCCAATCGCGCATCGGGCGCCTGAACGCCCAAGACCCCCTGCTGCACAACAATCCTGCGCCATTCTCGCTAAACTGCTTCGCTATCCGGCGACAGAGTCATGCCGGCCTCGGTTGCGCGCACTTGGCGCTCAGCCTCAGTAATCGTCAAGCCGAGGCCATTACGGGATAGAGGCCGAGTCATCGCGTTCCAAAGCTCAGCAATGTTCTGGTGGGTGTAATGGAGGATCGCACCTTGGAAAGCGAGTCGGGCCAGCGCTGCGTCTAGACGAGGACTCCATGCAAAAACTCACTCAAGACATTCGATATGGGTTGAGGAATGTAGGAACGGCTCCCAGCTTCGCGGTAGTCGCGGTACTCACGCTCGCTTTGGGGATCGGAGCGTCTACGGCAATCTTCAGCGTTCTCGAGAATATTCTCATGGAGCCCTTCCCTTACCCCGACACCGAGCGTTTCATGTCCATGGCGATCCATGACACGGAACAGAGTGAACCAGGTGGTCGCAGTGCCTTCACTGGGCCCGAATTCCTGGATTATGTGGCGCAGAATCATGTTTTCGATCGTGTGATCGCCAAGAATAGATGCGTTGACCGTCAACGGTGGGCCCTGTGCTGAGACAGCGTCAAAGAAGCAGGACTGAAAGGGCGTATGATCTTGTTTTTATGACACTCGTCGCGAGAATCCTCGAGGACGATCCGCAGAAGGGATGTGGGATCAAGCTGCTCTGCAAAGTGCGATGATGAACACCAGTACCGCAAGAAGTGGTTCCCTTCAGAAGCGGCGATGAATGAGGCTATGGTAAGAGCGGTCAGTTCTGTGTCTGCGAGTGATCTCATTGACTTTAAAAGTGCGGGTTTGCTTTCAAAGGCTCAGAGGGATATTCACCCACCAGGCTTGAGGAATGGCTCAGAATTTCTTGATACGCAAATCGCGTACAAATCCCCAGCGACAAACCCACGGTCTTGACCGTGGGTTTTGCTGTCAGAACACAATGAGTACCACGGAAAATGCGCGTCTCTCTCAGCGACGCCGTAACCGTCGCTTTTCGCGTTGTATTCGCCTCTAGACAGGATGAGCAAAACTTGATACTGTATCAAGTGTGTAAAAGGCGTTCCAAAAGCCCTCTCCCTCAGCGCCCTGCGTGCATTGGTTCAGTTCGCCGTGAACCGAGGGATATTGTCGAGAATCGTTCCATGCCGCCGAAGAACATCCTGAACGGAACATTTGTTTTGATGATGTACTCGCGGGGCTTGAGCGCGAAGATTGGACCCTGGAAGAGACTGAGTACGATTCAGAACACAAGAACTGGAAATACACAATCAAGACGAAGGATATCGAAGAGGACGATCTGCACATCATAATTGCGGCAGATCAAAAGCGTACAAGAATCAAGGTGATAACGAGATGGTAAAGACGAATGGACATTGCTGTGATGATTTCGCCGTAGAACGGCACGCTACCAGGAACTCGCCATATCACTTCGTCGATAGCGGTCTGCCGAACGTGTTCTTGGCGGGCATCCGATATTTTGTCTGCAAGAAGTGCGGAAAGCAAGCAGCGGAGATACCCGCTGTTGAGAAGCTAATGCAGACGATTGCGCGGACGATTGTTGAGACCGAATCCCAGTTGACTGGTGCCGAAATTCGGTTTCTGCGTAAGCGCCTTCGAAAGAAGGCTGTCGAGTTTGCCAAGATTGTGAGCGTAACGCCAGAGCAAGTATCGCGCTGGGAGAATGACTCTAATCCCCCCGACAAGAGCACTGACAAGCTGATTCGGATGTACTACGGTGCTGAGTCTGGCGACCCGCACTTGCGTAAGATGACAGGCGATTGGCTTAAGACAATTTCAGAACTGACCCCCCTCCGAGGAATTCGTGTTGATTTGAGCAGGGGTCGTGAATGGAAGACTCAGGCCGCCGTTGCTGGTCGATAAATAATCACGGCTTGCCCGACGGCGACTCATCGTAGCTCGCGAGTTGCGTTGCCCATTGGCCTTTTTCCCACGCGGCGAGTCCTGCAATTGTTGCGCATCCAACATGAACCTAAAGAACCTGTCGCCCTCAATGAAGCCGTTGCGATGCGGCACGGCTCGGTACTGCGCCTGTTGTGCGGGTCGATCTGCAACCCGTCACTTTCTTGTCGGCAGAGCCTAGTCAACACGCGCGGGCCCTGCGGCCTGCGATTTGAGATCAAGCCGAATCCTCAGAAGCAACGCGAATTCTCTGGGTCGGCCACGTCCATCGCTGGGCCGGCTTGTGCAGACTTGGTATCAGAGGCGTGTAAGCACACGAGAGGGTCGTATAGCCCATCGCTCTAGCCTCCATCTGCCCGCATGGACGGCATTCGCTTGTTGGCTCTCACGTAATGTTCTACGGCCGCTGCTGGCTCGGACGCGAACGCGCCCCGGTTGGCGGATGGTACTTGCGTCTGCAACGAAGGTGTAGGATACACAGGATCGGCGTAGCGTTGGGGAGAGGCAAGTCGAATGAGGTGCGTAGTGCTTCAACTCCTGTTGGTGTCCACCCTCGGATTTGCAGAGTATCCACCGGCCTCATGTCAGATTTCAGACAAAAGCGAGTTGAGCACCTCGGCCTCCGGGATCGCTCAGGTCAGCAACTTGGGACTAATCCAGATTCGCTGCAATATCGCTGCTAGACCTTGGCCGCTGAGGCCAGGAATTGTCCGAAGCGGGTTGAAAGTCGAAGCCGCGGCTTACAAAACCTCTGCGGAGGGAACCAGACACTCGGTGCCCTCAGAGGTCAATGTTTCTGGTGGAGGCTTGAGCGGCACTACGGAATGGGTCGACTTCTATGTCCACATTCCCCTCGATCCTGCCGATCGCGATGCCGAGATTCGCAGGTATCTAGCCATTCTCGACAGATCGGTGGGGGACGAGCAGTTACAAGAGGAAATTCACGATTTGCAGAAGAATCCCCAAGCAATGGCGGCGATAATCACTCAGAATCGGGTGGGTCGCTTTGAAGTAGAGTGCCGCGTTCTGGATGGAGACCTGGTGATAGGCGTAGGACGCGTTGGTTTGGAAGTACTATTTAAGGGCCACTTCTCTGACGCACTGGCAGAGAAAAAGTGACAGCTCAACCTAAGCGGACAATCAGAGAGTCAGTTGTCGAAATTAGGCGATTGCGCTCAAAACCCCCAAGCGCCTGCTTCTCGACAGGCTTACGCAGCCAGGCGATTGCTCAGCATGCAAGTCAGGCCGCGTCCTCCGCTAGGAATTTGGCCAACGAACGGATCGACTTCAGCTTGTCCTCCTGCAAACCGCGCAGCTCTTCCTCGCTGACTCGGCCTTCGTACAAGAGTCTCCCGAACACGTGCCTCAGTTGCGAATACCGATAGTCGTACTTGCGGTTGATCTGTTCACGGCGTTCGGTCAGGTAATATTCCAACTCCCAGACGTCCGCAGGTTTCTTGATCTGGTTCGCCATCTGTTTCGTTTTGTCCATGACGTCCTGAAGTTCCCGCTTCAGAGCAGCGTCGAAGGCTGTGCGGGCGATGGCTTTTCCCGATTTCGACCAGGTCGGCTCGTTCTGATAGGGATACGTGTTTGGGGTCGCAGATGGGCTGCTCATGTTCCGATTCTCCGTGGATGCATTCTATGCCTTCGCAAAACCTTGTTTCTACCGGCGGAGACCCTTCCACCACGGCCGATTCCAGGTGCGATTCCTGTGGCTGCACTTCCACCCTCAGCTTGAAACGATCGTTTACCGGATTTCCGAGGTTCTGCTTGCAGCCTAGTTTAGGCGATACTACGTCATATGTCCGCAGACTCGACCCAGCAGAGTAGGTATTGGGTTAGAACGCAACGGGGAGGAGGGGGATCGTCGTGAGCGGCTGCTTGGTGAATTCGTCGGCGGTCATGGCTCTCCTCGCAGTTCCCAGCACGGTGATTTGGTCGTATTTTGTCGGTGGAGTGGTTTTTGCAATCGGCCTGGTCACAATGTTTCTTCGCGGCGACTGGCAAAAGGCGCGAGGATTCGACAAGCTGATTTTGTTCGGGCCGCTTTTCTATGCGGCCCCAATCGCGGCCTTCGGCACCGAACATTTCACGCTGACGGAGGCCATCGCGTCGCTCATACCGGCGTGGATTCCGTGGCATCTGTTTTGGGCGTACTTCGTCGGGGCTTGCTTTATTGCAGCCGCGCTAAGTCTGGTCACGGGCATTCACGTGCGTCTCTCGGCGAGTTTGCTGGCCTTAAACTTTTTCCTTTTCGTCGTGCTCATGGACGCCCCGGCCTGGACGCAAAATCCGCGAGATCGGTTTGGGCTGGCGCTAACGCTGCGGGAATTATCCTTCAGCGGCGGCCCTCTGGCGCTGGCAGCCAGCCTCGCTGGGCAGGGCCGCGAGCGTGGCAGGCACGTCCTGGCGACCATTGCGCGGTATTTCGTTGCCATTCCCGTGCTGTTTTTCAGCTTCGAGCAGTTCCTACACGCCGAGCACGTTCCCGGCATTCCGCTGGAACGCGTGACTCCCGACTGGATCCCCGCACACGCCCTTTGGACGTACCTGGCGGCCGTGGTTTACGCGGTCGCCGGTATCCCTTTGCTGCTTGGCAAGAAACCCCGCACCGCAGGCATTTGGGTGGGCCTTACCGTGTTCTTCGTGGTATTGGTCGTGTACGTCCCGATCGGAATCGTGGACCGCGCCAACCTCGACAATGGCCTTAATTACTTGGGGGACACGCTGATGTTTTGCGGCACCGTTCTTATGCTCGCGGGCGCCATGCCGCGCGAAGCGTAGCGGCGGGAATCGTTCGCTGTTCAATGGCCCTGGTGATTGACTCTCAACGAGTGAAATCGCGAGATTACGGCCAACTACGCACCGGTTCCGCGCCTGCTCGCTCTTCAATTTTGCGGATCGCCGGTCGCAACGACGGTTTCGGTAGGTGAGTTGCTTGGAGCGACTGGAGTTCAGATTCCCACTCAGGGACGTGTTTTCCTAGCTCCCAATGCACCATCACGACGTTGAATCTCAAACCGAGGCTTGTGGAAGTCAACACAGAGAGTGCGGGCTTGGGTTCGATGGCTTGCTGTTTTATGCGTAGACCCTCACGGCCTCACCGAACAAGAACTCGTGGCCGAAAGTTACAAGGAAGTCCCCGGCGGGTGTGAGGACAGCCTCACCATGGAGAACATAGTTGCCCTTTGCCGCCTTGGATTTGAGAAGCGACAACACAGCACTCGCGTGGTAGGTGGGTCCGGTGAGAGATTCTGGAATGGGGAACTTGATCTCATACGTATCGCCGTCACCACAAACCTGCGGTGTATTGAAGGCGCCGACGAGAACCCATGCTTTGGCCTCGCTTCTAGGCAACCGGCTAGAGCGCTCGATTTCCCCAATTTGTGGAGGTCGGTTTTGGGATTCCAACGCCGTCCGGGGATTTGTCGGCCTCCACCTTCGCAAGGGCGTCGGCTTTCTTCTCATCGTCCCACGCCGCTGGCCGCTGGCGGTCGTCGTCACCCAAACCCAATCAACTCATCCTCTCACGCTCCCACCCGCGCAAGCCGGCGCAACCCCACTGCTGCTGGAAAAAAATGAAGGCGAGACGCGTCTCTGGCGGCCCGAGCCGGGCGAGGTCGACCCCGCCGGATTCATCCTTAAGGTCACTCCCAAAGCCAATGGCTCTCAGCATCTGGTGTTGGTCACGGAAGATATGCCTCAGGAGCTGCAATCCCAACCCACAAACATCTGGAGCAGGATGAAATTGTGATGATTGAGAAAGGAACCATTCACGCTCGTGTGGGGGACCAGGAGCGCGATCTGCATGCGGGAGGAATGGTGTTCATTCCGCAGCATACGTGGGTCGGCCTGAAGAACACCGGGACCGAACTCGCGAGCATAGTCGCCATATTCTCGGCCCCCGGATTCGAGGATCATCTGCGCTGCGAATCAGTTCCGTCTGGCGAAAAGCCGAAAACAATCTCCCTTGCCGAAGAGAATGAATGCGACCGCCTATGCCACGTCGTCTACCGCGACCGTGCAGAAAAGGACCCCGCACAAATGAAAAGGGGCCGCGATCAACAACCATCCACGGGCTCTGCGCCAAAAGGCTCGGTCGAACGCCGAGCCCCTTCTCTATACGCTTACATCTTTCCGCTGGGATCGTCGGCCGGGTTGATGTAGTTGAACTTCACCGGTGCCTGACCATGAATCTGAATCACAGTTTCCCCCGATGCGCCCGCGTAGTGGTGCATGCTCGGGTCAAGATAGGCAAAGCTACCGGCAGGAAAATTCATCGTCTTGCTGTCATCCCACTTATCTCCCATGCCAACTTTCAGCGTACCCGAAAGAACCGTCACGTTCTCTCGTAGTGGATGGGTATGTGGAGCGATTTTGTATCCATCCGGCATCTTCAGGCGAATGGTGTAATCTCCCGACGTTCCCATGGGATTGCCTTCGAGCACTGCCAGTTGTGCTCCCGCTGGGATGAAAGGTGGAGCCGGTCCCCATTTCACCTGATCTGGCTTAAAGGCGTTTTGCGCCTGTAACGGTGCGGCGAAAAGGGTGCCGACCGAAAGAACAACGACGAGAAACGGCAGTTTCATCGGACCTCCTACAAGTGGACCGCCGCAAGGATAGTCAGTTGCGGTCGTCTTTGCAAGAGGTCACTCCTACGACCAATTTGGCGAAATCAGCGTTGCCTCACTGCGCCGCCGGGAGGGGGGCGATGAGTGTGAGATTTGTCGGCAATTATTGTGGTCCGCTGGCAATAGTCGAAGCCTATAATCCCATGTTCGGTTCCGTTCATGTCCCGAAGGACATATATGCCATCAAAGATTTTCATGGGCGGGCGTAACGCTGGAAAATCTGATGCAGCAGTAGAAGGGAGCCTTTCGATGGCTAAACCTGGAGTGCAATTTCTTCGATTGTGCAGCATTGTCGGATTGATAATGCTCGCGGCCAATGTGGCGGAGCCGCAAAAAACAGCTACCAGCGCGGGAGCAAGCGATACCCTGCCTCCAGGATATTCGACCAGCGTCACCGGTGGGATACATGACTTCGATTTTTATATCGGCGCGTGGACGGTTCATTCACGAGGATTGAAGGCACGGAACGTCGGCGACAAAGATTGGAGGGAGTTCTCTTCCGTGATTTGCGTGACACCTTATCTTAACGGCGGAGCCAATGTCAGTGAAATGTATTCGCCGGCATCAGGAAGTTCCGGTCTTACATTGCGAACGTTCGATTTGGAAAAACAGCGATGGGTGGTCCACTACATCAGCAACAAGACTGGCCAACTCGATCCGGGAATGTTCGGGGGCTTTGAGGGTTCGCAGGGCGAATTCTTTGGTGCGGACGTTGACAACGGTCAACCGATAAAGGCCCGGATCCTCTGGACTGAGACTGACCATGATCATGTTCATTGGGAATAAGCTTTTTCTTACGACACTCGCACATGGGAGACAAATTGGATCTCCGAAATGACACGTGCGAATCCATCCACAACTTGTGAGGAAGGCCACCCAAACACCAAATCTCGTTGACTTCGAGATAAGCAGGCTTCTCCCCGTTGAACTCAGCTGGCGCGGTCGTGGGGACAAAGATCGCATCAAGGTCCCGCAGCCGAAGAGATTCGGAATGCTCATTCGCTCGCCGTGGTTCTACCCTTTCTACCATCGCAACAGTATTGAGCAGGCGCTAGATCGTGATGGAGTCTTCAGTCATGTCAGTGCGTGTTAGGTGACTATTCTGGTTCGGTGGACTTCTCGGTTTCATCCCTGCGCCCGCACCGATGCTCGACAAACTGCTGGCGAAGACTCTCTTGCGCCGCAGATGTCCTCTTCAGAGATCCCAGAGGGACTTTGAAGGTTCGTTCACAATGAGTGCAGACACCAACGGCTGGTACGGTACCCAACCATTTCGTCACCCTAAGATTCACCTTTGCGACGCTCACCAGTTACCTCCCACCTGCAGCTCGCGATTTCCCAACATGAATTGAACAGCGTCACTGAGCGTTGGTCGGGCTCAGACGGTCACGAATGTGGCCTTAGTGTTACGGGTACATCATAAACGTCAGACTAAGACACAGTTCACGAGTTGAGTCCGCGGCCTGGCAACAAGGTGCGGTTGTTCAACGTGACCCGTGCCGGTCAATGTTGAGACGTCGCGGCTTCACCACGCTTCACCAGCAATTCTCACCTAGCGAGGCCTGGTTACGCCAGCCACCACTGTTTACCCGCCCAGAAAGGCCGACATCTTGGGGGAAAACAGCGCGTGTCAATCCTCCCGCTTTTCTCCGGCTACTATCATTCCGTGACTGCTGAGAAAAGTGTTGAGATCCGCCAGAGAGCGATCGTTTGCCGGTGAGTCCATCGGAGGGGTGGATAGAAGGAACTTTGTCCCCGCAGGGAATTGACTGAGTTTCTCTTCAAGTTCATGCATGGAGTGAAAGTCGTATTGTGCAACGCGAGCCTCGAAGCCGACGGGCGGCGGATTCTCATTGAATGAAATCACCAGCGGTTGATTTTCCCAGACTTTCAGGTACCCATCCAATTGATCGTGCAATCGTTGAACATTTGTGAGCTGCGAAAGGCGCTGCAGGGTGGGCTTGTTCGTGAGCCAATGCTTTGCGGTGGCAATTGCTTGCATGAGGTTTTGGCCCAGGCCGAGTTGATAGATGCGGTCGCCGGATGGTTCCGCGAATGTCAGGTCGAGTTCCGTTTCGCGTCCTGCCCACGCTGCACTCCAAGAGGAATAGCGCTGCCAAAGGGCGACTTCTGCTGCAGGTGAGCCGAATTTCCCAAGCATCGTTGCCGCCGTCATCGCGACTTGTGGGTCAGGATCATCTAGGCTGTGAATGCCAATTTCTTCCAATACAGGGTCGTAGTGAATCTCGGAGATCGACTGAAATAGTTCGTGATTACATGCCGAAAAATCTTTTCCTCGGGCGGCAACTGCTTCTTCGATACGCGACCGAGCCAGCTCGGCGTTCACGCGAAGGACAAACGCGAGAAGTGGATCTTGGACGGCACAGGCCCACTTGCCAAGCGAAGGGTCCAGCTTTGTGGTGACCTGGGGAAGGATTGCATCGCTCGCATACCGAGCGATTAATGACGCGACATTGGATAGGCCCTCAACATCACCGCTCGCCGTGAGGTGCTCGGCCAGGGCAAGGTCAGCTTCGGGCAGCGTCTTGTCCGGCAGGATGCCAAGGGCTCGCGCATCGAATCGAGGGCGAGGGCGGGTGATCTCACGAATAATCGCGGGGCGCGCCCCAGCTGGATCTAGTCCATACCAGTGTTGGAGGGCGCTCGCACTGAGCTGGAGCGAGTTGTATGCGTTGACTTCCCGCATTTCTGGGTAGTCGCGGTAGTCCCGCGCGTAGCGACGAAGGATCGGAAGCATGCTGGGACCTGCAATTTTGTCCCAGCGATAGGTCAACAGAGTGTTCTGGGCCTCCAGGGGTAGTTGGTCGAACATCGATACCATCTGTTCGACCAGTTTGTCTGTGGTCTGTTTCGGAAGGTCGAGGTTGTTCCGGGCTTCATTCACGGCGGTGCTAAGGCTGATTGACAACGCGTTCCCTCGCTTGGCCGGCAGCGCTGCGATCAACGCCTCAACTGCCTTCCGTTGGGCCTCTCGCCAATCCTGATTAGGGTCCTTTGTGTCAGAGTTGATGGTTCGCAGGGTGTAGAGGAAATTGTCGGAGATGGGATGATCGGGTTCAACCAGTTCGCGTTCAAGAGCGCCACGAGCTGCCTCACGCTCGGGCGAAGAGATCAGACCTAGCATGCAGATGGAGTCGAGGCTTCCGGAGTCTTCACCACGCATGCGCTTTGCCAATTCTCTCGTTGCATCGGCTGTGCCTAGAAAGCGCAGAGTTTCGAGAGCTCGTCGACGCGACTTCGCATATTTTTCCAGGTCTTGCGGCTTCGTCGGCGCAGGTTGATCGAGGGTTGCAACTGCATTGTTGAAGGCCAGTTTCTGCCATGCCTTACTTGCGCGAACAATCCTCAGAGTCACCTCGTTTGAACGCACCGTGACAGGCATAGCGCCAAGCGGACTTGACGAATCCTTCACCCCAACGCGATTGCTGGTTACAGTGAGACGGTAGTCACCGGTCTGAGTGAAGCGCACCCATTCGTTGATATTGAGCGTTATTATCCAAGGCTCCGGGGCAAGAAACTTGAAGCCAGTCAGCCCACCTCCAACACCGCCTTCGTAGTTCTCCAGCGGATCGACGGCACCCTCTGTGGGGAACACATTAAAGTGCTCATAGTTCATCCGCCCACTACGATCGTATTGAGCCATGTTGATCTGATAGCGTTCCTTGACTGCGCTACTGAAGGCCAACTGGAGCGGGATCGCCTCGCCGATTCGGAACTCGCTCTGATCGCTCACGATCGACACTTGGAGAACTACGCTTCTGTCGACAGGTAGCGCAGATTGAGCGCAGGAGTATTCAGTTAAACCAAAGAGCAGCAAAAGTGCGAGGGAGCGCATACGCGAGACATCTCTGGAACGATTAGACACCGAATCCTTGCACGGAGGCCAGGCGATTGTTGTCGAAAGATCGCATCACGCCAACCGTTTGAGTCTACGAATGCTGGCCGACCCAGGCTGCAGGAGTAAGGTCTGGGAGGCGCCGGATCGGGCGATCAGCGAGTCCGGGAAGAACCGCAGCCATATAGTCGCGCACCGGGAACTTCAATCTGCGACAGCTTTCAACCACCGAAAGAATCGCTGCGATCCTCGGACGCGCAGGACCGAAGATCGCAGCAACGGCGCCTGGTACAACTTCGGCTACCCGTTCGGTCTAGCCTGCTTCTTCGGCGGCAGCGGCAACCGGGCGGCGCCGCGGCGGGCGGTGAAATCTGGCACCCCTCACGGAGGCGCGGGTCAATGAGCGTAATGGCCTGCTTACGTCAAGAATGCCGGCTCGAGCTAGTTCCTTAACCCAAGCAGCTGAAACGCACCAGCAACGACCGACCAAACGAACAAGGCTATCGGGAGATAGCAGACCGCGCTTTAGGGTTTGGCTTCCTGCAGGAGAACCACATCAGAGTCGTTATGGAGGCGGACCATGGCGATGCTTTTGCCGTCGGGTGACCAGTGGGGCTGAGCAATCTCTTCGGACTTGAAGTTGGTGATGGCGTGGCCGGGCGATCCGTCGAGCGGTTGTACCCAGAGATTGTCCACGCCGTTGTCGCGAACCGCGTAAGCGACCGACTTGCCCTCGTCGACGAAGTGCACTCCGCCGGAAAGCTTGGGAGCGTCGAGGAACCTGGGCGGCGATGAGCCGTAGAGATTCAACAACGCAACTTTCAGCGCCGCTTCTTTGGTCTGGCTGTCGATGAGTTGCGCTGCATAAACCAGAGTCTTGCCGTCGGCGGACACCTGCATGTTTCTCTGGACGCCGCGGCCCGCAAAGTCGGCGCTGTGCGGGACAGCATCGTGGGAAGCCAGTCCGACATCCCGACGAGTCAAGCCTGATGCGCGAGAGCTTGTCGCACCGCTTCTGGACGAATTGGCAAATCTCGAAGACGCACACCTGAAGCCGCAAAGATAGCATTCCCAATCGCCGGGGCAACAGCGGTGGTCGCGGGCTCGCCCAGTCCAACTGGCATTTCTGCACTGGGAATAAATTCGATTTCGAGTTCCGGGATTTGTCCCATTCGGAGCACTCTGTAGCTATCGAGATTCGTGTCCTTCGGTTGGCCTTTGACGAACTCGGTTCCCTCGTACAAAGCGGTCGAAAGACCCCACAAAGCAGCCCCCTCCGCCTGGGCTGCGGCGCTATCCGGATGAATGACGGTTCCAGCATCGACGACTAAGGTTAGCTTCTCTACTGCGACGTGGCCGTTTGAGCGGTCCACCCGCACGCGAGCAGCACAGGCGATCCACGTCGGCATTGCGCGTTCCTGCCCGAAAGTGGTGGCAATGCCGAGCCCGACATCTTTCGGCATGGTACTGCCCCACCCGGCTTTCTGCGCGCAGCGGGAGAGCACCGCGGCCTGCCGATGTGCCCCGCCTACGGAGTTCGGTGCCGACCCGGCGTTGCCACCCGCGCCGTCGAGCAAGCTCAGCCGGAACGCCACCGGATCGATGCCGGCCTCGTGGGCGGCCTCGTCCATAAAGCTCTCAACAGCCCAACTGGTCCAGCCCGCACCCACCGATCGTAAATAGCCGGAGCGGAATGTCCGCTCCGCCAAGTCATTGCGAAGTGCCCGAACGCGGTGTGCACCTACGTTGTACCAGTGATCAGCTCCCGAGATGGCGAAGGGATCGAACGGAGCGCCCTTAGCGTCTTTACCCAAAAAATAAGGAGCGATTGTGGCCGTGGGCCATCCGGCAGAAGCATGATGATCCATGGCCGCCACCCTGTCTCCTTCGCCCCAAGCTAGACGCAGGACCTGCCGCGATGCGGATCGGGGACAGTCGAAGCGCATGTCATCGGAGCGCGTACAGACCATCTTCACTGGCTCGCCGCCTATCGCGAGACTCGCAAGCGCCGCCGGCACGGCATAATCTCCGTCCAGGCGGCGACCGAATGCCCCACCCAGCAGATAGCTGCGCATCACGATTTTCTCCTGACTGCGGCGCAAAGCTTTCGCCAGCACCGGCAGGATCGACGACTGCCATTGATTCCCAGTGTGAATTTCCATTACGCCATCTTTTTCGAAGGCCAAGGCATTGACCGGCTCGAGGGCGAAATGCATCACAGTCGCCGTAGTGTAGGTCCGCTCGATCTTTCTCTTTGCCGTCGCAAGCACTGCGTCCACACCCGGATCATCGACAAACAAGGAACCGCCATTTGGATCAGCGATCTGTTGGGCCGCGCGTTGCTGGAGATCCTGCTCAGAAACATTTGCCGTTTCGCCCGACTGCCATTTCACCTTGACGAGGTCGGCTGCACGATTGGCTGTCGAGAAGCTGGTGGCGTAGACCATAACCCAGCCCGGAACCGTATCTGACGGATCATCGAGCGCGATGCTTCGAATATAGCCATCCACGTGTCTCGCCGCAGAATCGACGATCGATACTACCTTTGAGCCGTAGCGCGTCGGAGGAATTAGCGGACGCGCGTAGATCATGCCGTCGACCAGTGCGTCGAGACCATAGCGCGCTTTGCCGTTTACTTTCGACGGAACATCAAGCGCCATGACATCTTTTCCGATCAGGCGGCGTTCGGCCGGCCGCTTGACGGGCATTGTTTGCAACTGTTCCGGCGTGAAAGTTCGGCGCAAATCTCCGCGGGCCACGATGTCGCCGTAGGAAATCGATTTTCCTCCGGCGTGCACAGCGCTATTGCGCGCTGTACAGTCTCGTGGACTGGCGCCGAGAAGTTTGGCGCCTTCTTCGACCAAGGCGATGCGCCCGGCGGCACCCGCTCGGCTGAGCAGCGGGAAGCTCTGCCACACGGACCAGCTACCGCCCGTGATCATCAGCCCCCATTTTGGATCCGAGTCGACGGTGACGGTCTTGACCTTGTCCCAATCGGCCTCCAACTCATCCGCTACTATGCGGGCCAGGGCAGTTCCCACATGTTGGCCCATCTCGGCGCGAATAATGTTGACGGTCACCGTACCGCTCGGATCAATTCCGTACCAGATCGTCGGCTCGAACAAATCGCTCGCACTCCCTGTTGCCCCGCTGACCAGGGCGAGGCCGGAGCGTGTGTATCCCAGCATCACGCCAGCTCCCGCCATCGCGATCAGGAAGCCCCGGCGCGAAAGCTCGGGCGAACCTCTCAGTCCGTGGGCAGACAGACTAATCATGCGTAGCTCCTCGCATCCGCGATGCTGCAAGCTTGATGGCTTTGCGGATTCGAATGTAAGTCATGCAGCGGCAGACGTTCCCGGCCATTACGGCGTTGATGTCCTGGTCACTGGGGTCGGGGTAATCCTTCAGCAGCGTGGCTGCCTGCATAATTTGTCCTGACTGACAGTACCCGCACTGCGGAACCTGCAGCTCGAGCCATGCCGTTTGCAGAGGATGTCTCCCCTCAGGGTCGAGCCCCTCGATCGTCGTTACCTTGGCGCCGGCGACCGCGCCGACCGCGGTGATGCACGAACGAGTGGCGCGGCCTTCCACATGAACAGTGCAAGCGCCGCACATCCCAATTCCGCAGCCGAATTTGGTGCCGGTGAAACCAAGCTCGTCACGGATCACCCAAAGCAAGGCAGCGTCGCTCGGACTATCCACCGAAACCGTGCGGCCATTGAGGCTGAATGTGGTCATAATCGAGTAGCTCCTGTTTTCTTCTTTTTCCCTCTTCTCTCTTTTCCTAGCGCGACGCCGTCAACTCTCGCCGGGCAGCAGATACCTTACGTTCCAGGTCCGTCCAAGGAGGCCGCGTCGTTCGCGTGCGACGCAGATAAGCCGCGAGTCTGGCAAGTTCGCCGTCGCTGAGAGACGAGGCGTAGGCCGGCATGACCAGGCCCGGCGCACCGTCGGTGCTGCCGATGCCTCTCAGCACAGCCTGAATAAAATTGGTCGGTTCAGGCAACGAGAGCGCACTGTTGAGGGCGAGCTCCGGACGGGCAGCAAGCGGAACTGTGCCAGTGTTGTAGTGGCACGAAAGACAGGCGGAGGCGTAGAGGTCGGCGTCGGGATCGTAATCTTGACCGCTACCAAGAGATGAATTCTCCAGCGCTTCTCTCGTAATGGTTTCGACGTTAGACTCACGCGAGCCTGCGTGGTTGATATCGCTCATATAGAGCGCGATGGCTCGAACATCATCATCCGGGACAACCGGAAGGTCCAGGGCGTCGCGGACAGTCGGAGTCATCGTGGCTGCGACTGCTCCGTGCAGTGGATCTACTCCGGTGCGCAGGTAGCGGAACAACTGTTCTTGCGTCCACGGGACGGGCGACGGATTGCCCTGGGTAAGCGGCGGCGCGATCCAGTTATCGACCACCGTGCCCGAGTAGGCGTCTCTCAGCTTTTCACCGCCGAGCGCATTGCGCGGCGTATGACATCCCCCACAATCGCTGACCGCTAGAGCCAGATAAGCTCCGCGATTCCATCGGGCCTCTCTTACCGGATCTGGCCGGTAGCGTCCGCTTTCGAAGCATAGAATCTTCCATCCTTCCTGCAGGAAGCGGACGTTGAGAGGAAACGGAACCGTCATCGGCGGAACCGTAGCGCTGACCGCCGGCCGCGTCATCAAATAGGCATATAGCGCTTTGACATCGTCGTCCTGTAGTTCGGTGTAAGCGTTAAACGGGAACGCAGCGAAAAGATGAGAGCCATCTCGTGAAACACCTTCGCGGATGGCGCGGGTAAACGCCTCGAGCGACCACGTACCTATGCCAGTTTTCGGGTCGGGTGTGATGTTGCTTCCGTAGATGACCCCGAATGGCGTGTTCACCCCGTAGCCGCCGGCAAATGGTTCCCCGCCTGGCCGGATGTGGCAAGACAAACAGTGCCCCTCGGCGGCGAGAACTTCTCCTTTGGCGATTGACTCGGCGCTGAAACTTGCGGGGCTCGGGGGCGCAACGGGGGCAATGGCAGCTCGCCAGGACAACAAGGAAAAAACCAGCAGGCCGAGGAAGGCCAGGGCAAACACCGCGACAGCAATGCGCCGAATCATTGCACCCTGTCTGAACCCGGCTTCGTTGCGCCAAGGACGCGACCCATAACAAAAACTCCCCCTTCACCTTGCGGTAAGTCCGCGTTGCGAGCCAAATTTAATCAGAAGCATCTGGACAAATCAATTGGACGATGGTATCGGCTACACCTAAGTATCGGCGGAAACCGGTGCGATAGACGTGAGTTCCAATAACCGATCAGGCGGCTGCGATCATGTGCTGCTTCGCTAGCGCCTCAATTTCCGGCTCAGTCACCGCCGAGAGGTCTGCATTTTCAGTGGCGATAACCCGTTGAGAGATTTCGGGGTGATGGGTCTTCAAATATTCCTTCAAGAACTCGGC
>Ga0302326_10012221_pt1 | contig 18353 bp, 16 predicted proteins | sample Palsa_T0_3_FD_202264 | JGI IMG/M metagenome (GOLD analysis project Ga0302326, IMG submission 202264) | Peat permafrost microbial communities from Stordalen Mire near Abisko, Sweden - Palsa_T0_3 | ecosystem: Environmental > Terrestrial > Soil > Palsa > Peat permafrost | place: Sweden: Abisko...
TCTGGTACAAGATGATGGAGCCGAAGCTGCGCAAGCTCGTGCCGAGCGAGGCGGAGCGCATGGACATGCTCAAAGTCATCTATTGCGAGACGCACCGGCCGGGCGAGACGCGCCTGCCGGCGGGTCTCATCATGGGATTGATGGCAGTGGAAAGCGGCTTCAATCGCTACGCCGTCTCCTCGGCGGGCGCCGTCGGCCTCATGCAGGTCATGCCTTTCTGGCCGGAGCGCCTGGGCATGCGCCGCTACGAACTCACCCATATCGAGCCCAATATCCACATGGGCTGCGCCATTCTGCGATTCTATTTGAAGTACGAGCGCAATGATGTCGCGCGCGCGCTCGCGCGCTACAACGGCAGCGTGGGTCACCGCGACTATCCCGATCTCGTCATCAGTCAATGGTCGAGGTGGAATGGCGCCGATGATTTAGGAGTCACCAAGGATGCGCCGCGGGCGCCGGCTGCCACCACCGACAGCATGCGCACGACGCCCTCACGGCGCGAGTCCGCCCCGCCCTCGTAAGTGCCGTCGGGTCTGCGCATGATGCCGTGCAGGCCCGAGTCTTCCGAGTGTCCGGTGTCGAGCACAATGCCGCGAGCGCGCAGCCCCGCGAGCAGCGCGGGCGAGAACCGGCCGAGCTCGCCGACGAAATCATTGCCGTGAGCGATCAGGTTCGGAAGCTCGATGGCCGCCTGCATCGACTCTCCCCAGGCGAGAATGCCGACCACGACCTTGGCATTGTATTCCAGGATGGCGGAGCCACCCGGCGAGCCGAGCGCTGCGACGAAGTGCCCGTCGTGATCGAGGACAATGGTCGGCGCCATCGAGGAGCGCGGCCGTTTGCCGCCCTGAACCGCATTGGCAACGGCGCCATGCTGGTCCGTGGGCACGTACGAGAAGTCCGTGAGCTGATTGTTGAGAAGGAATCCTTCAACGGTGCGCCCTGAGCCGAATACCGACTCCACGGTCGTTGTCATCGTGGCCACATTGCCGGCGGCATCCATGACGACGAAGTGACTCGTGCCGGCGGCTTCGCGAGTCGCATCCGGAGCGCGGATGATGGCAGCAAACGTGCCGGGCGGCGGTGCGGGTCCGGCGCGCTCGCCGATAAGCCGTGCGCGCTCGGTGAGGTATCCGGGATCGAGCAGTTTGTCGACCGGCACGGGGATGAACGCCGGATCCGCGACATAGCGGTCGCGATCCGCGTACATGAGGCGGCTCGCCTGCGCGAACAGGAACCACGCCTGCGGATCGGTGGGGCCGCGCTGCGCAATGTCGGTGTGATCGAGCATGGTGAGAAGCTCGAGCAACGACACGCCACTCGATGGCGGCGGCGGGACGCACACCGAGTACCCCCGGTAGGGCCTGCACAGCGGCTTCTCCCAATCGGCGTGATAGGAGGAAAGATCTTGCAGCGTCATCGTGCCCGCGAGCGGCTCCTCGTGCGTGCGCTTCACGATTTCGGCGGCGATCCTGCCGGTATACAAGGCGCGCGGTCCCTCGGCCGCGAGCCGTCGCAGCGTCGCGGCATACTTCGGATTGCGAAACGCATCGCCCTCGCGCAATGCCTGGCCATCGGGCCGCGCGAACAGCGCCCGAACTTCGCTCGTCGGGGCAAAGCGAGAATCCGGCGCCAAATATCCCGCCAGACGTGCACTCACTTTGAAGCCGTCGGCAGCCGCACGGACCGCCGGCGCGAAGAGCTCGTGCCACGGGCGCACACCGTAACGCTCGTGGACCGCGAACAGGAGCGCAATCGCTCCCGGTACACCGGTGGAGCGGCCGCTGCGCACAGCCTCAAGGTACGACAGCGGCCTGCCCTGCGCATCCAGAAACATTCCGGGGGTAGCGCCGGCCGGTGCTTTTTCGCGGCCATCGATCACCGACACAACACCGCTCTTGGCGTCGTAGTACAGCATGAAGCCACCGCCGCCAACGCCCGAGCTTTGCGGCTCAACCAGCCCCAGCATCGCCTGAATGGCGACCGCTGCGTCCGCTGCGCTGCCGCCTTTCTGTAGAATCTCGACGCCCGCATCGGCTGCCAGCGGATTGGCCGCGGCGACAATCGCAGTCCTCTCGGAGACAGCCGGCGCGCGCGCCGGCTCCTGCGCGGGTAGCCGCGCCGCCGCCAAGAGCGCGATCGTCGCCAATGCCGCATGCCGGACGTCAAATTTGAGCATCGTTACTCCGAGAAATCCTTGCGACCCCGAGCCGAACACTAGCGGGTGGAAAATCCGTCCGGCAGTGCCTCCGGATCGCACACCATGTCCGCCACCTCCACCGAGGTCACCCGCGCGGCGGATGAGCCGATCCACAGCCAGTCGATAAACTGTTGCACGCGCGTCGCGTCGCCACAGGCGAGCACCTCGACGCGCCCGTCGGCGGTGTTGCGCGCGTAGCCGCGCACGCCGAGCTCACGCGCGCGGTGCGCTGCGGTGCCGCGATAGAACACTCCCTGCACGCGGCCGGCGACCAGACATTTCTTACAGACCACGGAATTTTTGTATCACAGTCCAAAGCAGAGAATAGAATCATCCATGGCTGAGATTCTAGTTATTTACTACTCGCGCAGCGGCTCGACCGCCGAGCTCGCGCGCCATGTCGCGCGCGGCGTCGAAGCGCTCCCCGGGGCGCGCGCCAAGCTGCGCACGGTGCCGCCCGTCAGCGCGCAAAGCGAAGCCGCGGCGAAGCCCGTGCCCGAATCTGGGGCACCGTACGCAACCCTCGAGGACCTGCGGCATTGCGACGGTCTCCTCCTCGGTAGCCCGACCCGCTTCGGCAATATGGCGGCGCCGCTGAAATATTTTTTGGATGGCACCTCGAGCCTATGGATCTCGGGTGCGCTCGCCGGCAAGCCCGCGGGAGTGTTCACCTCCACGCAGACGATTCATGGCGGCCAGGAGACGACGCTCGTGTCCATGATGCTGCCGCTCCTGCACCACGGCATGTTCCTGGTCGGTATTCCCTACACCGAGCGCGCCTTGAACGAGACCCGCGGCGGGGGCACGCCTTACGGCGCATCGCACGTTGCTGCCAGCGAGGCGAGCACCGCCTTGAGCGAAGATGAGAAGGTGCTCGCGCAGCGGCTCGGGCGGCGCGTCGCAGAGCTCGCGCTGCGCCTCACTCCTGCAGCACGGAGCGAATGAAGGGCACCGTCAGGCGGCGCTGCGCGACGATGGCCGCCTCATCGAGCGTATCGAGCAACTCATACAGAGTGCGCATGTCGCGCGGAAAGCGGCGCTGCAGATAGCGCGCCGTCTCCTCAGGCAGGTCGAGGCCCCGCAGGCGCGCCCGCAGCTGGAGCGCCGCGCGCTGCTCGGCCTCCTCGAGCACGCGCAGCTGAAAGATTGAACTGGCCGCGAAGCGCGATGCGAGATCCGGCAACGCCCACTTGAGTAGCGCGGGCGGTGCGCTTGCCGCAGCGACGAGCGGCGCGCCGCGCTCTTCGAGCGCGCAAAAAATCCCAAAGAGTGCCCGCTCCCAATCGGCATCGCCGGCGACGGCATGAACATCATCCACACACAGGCATTCGATGTCGCGCAGGCCTTCGAGGACACCGCTCCCCAAGGGGTAGAGCTCGGCGAGCGGCAGGTAGCCCGCGCGCCGCGCTGCGCCCGCGGCGGCGCACGCCGCCTGCAAAAGATGTGTCTTGCCGGCGCCGCCGGGCCCTGCGAGCCAAGCAACGCCGCCGCCTGCGTCGCTTGCGAGGGCGCGCACGTGCTCGAGCGCCTGCAGGTTTGGGCCTGCGAGAAAGCTTGCAAATACGGCGCGATCCTGCAGCCTGACACCGAGCGGTAATTGGCGCATGGTGGTGTGCTGCTCACTGCGTCTTCGGGGCAGCGCCGCGGGCGGCGCGCACGAAATCCATCAAATAGTTCACGCCCGACAGCAGCGTCGTGATTAGCACAACGACCGCAAGCGTGGTGAGAAACCCCTGCGGCGGCCCATAGCCTGCTGCATTCGTGATAACCCCGAGAAGGTATGCGAGCTGCAGCAGCGTATTGATTTTGCTGGTGACGCTCGGACGCCCGCGCAGGGGGCCGACCCAAATGCGCAGCGCGATCGCGCCCAGTATGATCATGAGATCGCGTGTCACCGCCGTGACAGTGAGCCACCACGGCACGAGCGCGAGGCTCGTCAACATCACGAACACGCTGATGAGCAACAACTTGTCAGCGACCGGGTCCAGGATCTTGCCCAAGTCCGAAGTCCAGCCAAAACGCTTGGCCAGAAAGCCGTCGAGGCCATCGGATACCGCGGCCGCGGCAAACAGCAGCAGCGCAAAATCGTAGTTCGCATTGGCAAGCGCCATGACGATTGGCCAGATGAGAGCGATGCGCGCGAGACAAATGAGATTTGGCAGATGCCGCAAGGAGTGGCCCGCAAGCCCTAGGGGCGATAGGTGTACTGCAGCCGGGGACCCCCGGGTGCGCCGGCTGCAAAATGGCCCGAGGCCGACAGCGCCTTATCGAGCGCCGTGCTGCCGCCGCGCACGCGCACGCTGAAGGTCACCATCGAGCCGCTCGCGTCGGCGACATCCACACTGCGCACGCCGGGTGCGCCCTGCAGCAGTCGCCCGACCTGCGCGTAGTCGGCAAGCGCCGTCACGCCATCGACCTGCACTTGCACGACTGTCTCGGCCTGCGGCTCGGATGAGTCCTGTACGCGCGCGAGCGCATCAACAGCGCCATTCAACCCGGACGTGAGGCCGCCGCTCCAGTTCTGCGAAATGAAGCTCGTATAGAGCGTCCACTGCCACGTGCCATTGGCCGAGTCCGCGCGGCCGATGAGCAGGGCGTCGCCTCCCAATTGCTGGGCCGCCGCCAGGAGGACTGTGCGGCTGAGCTCGGTTCCCGCTGCATCGACGAGCGGCAGCGGCACGAGGCTGATGGGCAGTCCGCGCGCTTCGGCCGCGGCGTCGAGCTCGCGCCGCGCACCATCCGCCGCGGGCCCCGTGAGGGGCGGAGACAGCACGACAAGCGTGAAGGGGCGGTTAGTGTCCCAGGTGCTGCGGCCGGCAGCGGTGATGGCCGATGTCAGAGCCGCCGCATCGAATACCACGTGCGTGGCTCCATCCGGCGCGGGGCGCGAGGTCTGCATGAAATGGGCGGCATCGGCGACGACTGCGGAGAATGTCGGATCTGCGGCGGCCTCACTCCTGCCGGTGGCGCGCACCAGTACGCGCTTCAGTGCGTCCTGCAGCGCCGCGGGCGACGGCGGACCCTTGATGTCGATCTCATAGACCCGCACCGGCCGCCCCGCCCAGGCGGCGATCGGCACAAGCAGGCAGCAGAGCCCCAGAAGTCTTGTCCAGAATTTCAGCGCGTGCACGATTACAATACTACACACCCCGCGTGCCGCCCGGTGGCGCGACCTTAAGCTTGCTGCGGCCGCCTACTTCATGAGCGACACACCCGGCATCAGTTATCGCGATTCCGGCGTCGACATCGACGCCGGCGACGCGCTGGTTGAGCGCATCAAGCCGCTCGTCAAGCGCACCCATCGGCCCGAAGTACTGGCGGGCATCGGCGGTTTCGGTGCCCTGGTGGAAATCCCCGCCGGCTATCGCCATCCGGTCCTGGTCGCGGGCACTGATGGGGTGGGCACCAAGCTGCGGCTGGCCATCGATGCGGGGCTGCATGACACCATCGGCATCGATCTCGTTGCCATGTGCGCGAACGATGTGGTGGTGCAAGGCGCAGCGCCGCTCTTTTTCCTGGACTATTACGCGACCGGAAAACTGCAGATTCCAGTGGCCGAGGCGGTGATCCGCGGCATCGTTGAGGGGTGCCTGCTGGCAGGCGCCGCGCTCGTGGGCGGGGAGACGGCGGAGATGCCGGGGATGTATCACGGCGAGGACTACGATCTGGCGGGTTTCTGCGTCGGTGTAGTGGAGAAGGAGTCGATCATCGACGGCAGCAGCATCGCCCCCGGCGATGCCGTCATCGGACTTGCCTCCTCGGGGCCGCATTCGAATGGCTACTCACTGATCCGCAAGTTGCTCGCGCAATCGCAGGCGAGCGCACGGACCATGCTCGACGGGCGCAGCCTATTCGAGCGCCTGCTGACGCCGACGCGGATTTATGTCAAACCGCTGCTCGAGCTGATACGCGCACAGCCGGTGCGGGGGCTCGCCCACATTACCGGCGGCGGCCTCCCCGACAATGTGCCGCGGGTGCTGCCCGCGGGACTTGAGGTGGTGCTCGAGCGGCGACGCTGGCAGCGCGATCCCGTCTTTGACTGGCTGCAGCGCACCGGGCGCATCGAGCGCAGCGAGATGTACCGCACCTTCAACTGCGGCATCGGCATGATCGCGATCCTGCCGGCGCCGAGCGCCGATGCGGCAGTTGCGCTCCTGAACTCGCGTGGCGAGACGGCCGCGCTCATCGGTGAGGTACGGCGCGGCGGCGGCGGTGTCGTGATCGACGAATGAGCGCGCACGCGGCGCTGCCGCTTGCCATTCTGATCTCGGGGCGCGGCTCCAATATGGTCGCGATTGCGCAGGCGTGCGCGGCGGGGCGCATCGACGCGCGCATCAATCAAGTCATCAGCGACGAGCCCGGTGCGGCGGGCATTGCGCGCGCGCAGGAGCTGGGACTGGCAACGTGCGTCATCCAGCGTGCGCAGTTTGCCGACGCCGACGCCTTTGAGTCCGCACTGCTTGGCGCGCTTGCTGCGCAGGCGCACGAGCTCGTGGTGCTCGCTGGTTTCATGCGCATCCTTTCGCCGCAATTCGTCGCGCGCTACGCTGGCAGAATGCTGAATATTCACCCGTCGCTGCTGCCCCGGTATCGCGGTCTCCATACCCATCGGCGCGTGCTCGCCGCGGGCGATGCGCAGCACGGCGCGAGCGTGCACTTCGTCACCGCGGAACTGGACTCAGGGCCCGTTGTCCTGCAATCCAGGGTTCCCGTTCTCCCGGGCGACACCGAGACGGCGCTTGCCGAGCGCGTGCACGCGAGCGAGTACGTGATTTATCCAAAGGTGATCGGCTGGATTGCCCAGCAGCGTGTTGTCTTTAGAGAGAGCCGCGTGTGGTTCGACGGCGAGCCGCTCGATGAACCCATGGTGGAGGACTTCCGTGCGCTCGCGTCGCATTGACCGCCGTCCCAAGAGTACGAAGATTTGGCGCGCCATCGCGGTCCTGGCTCTTCTACCGTGGGCTGCGAGCGCAGCCGCCGATGCCGACGGGCCGCACGATTTCGTCGCGAAATTCGCGATCGAATGGCATGGGATCACCGCCGGGTATACCACGCTGGAACTCACCCGCACTGCGCCCAACACCTTTACCTATAAATCCAGCAATGTCGCGCGCGGCATCTTCAAACTCGCCTTTCCCGACGTGATCAGCCAGACGAGCACCTTCACGGTCGTTAACGGTGAGGTTGTGCCCGCGACCTATCATGCGGACGACGGCGCGCCTGATTCGGACAAGGCTGTAACTCTGCGATTTGACTGGCAGACGCGCCGCGTATCCGGCATCGCCGAGAAGAAGCCTGTCGATCTTCCTCTGCAGAGCGGCACCCAGGACACGCTCTCCGTGCAGATCGAGCTCATGATCGAGGTCGCGGCCGGCCGCTCGCCCAAAAGCTTCTGGCTCATCGATAATGATGAAATCAAAGAGTACAAGTACACGCGCGAAGGCACCGAGACGCTGGACACGCCGCTCGGCAAGCTCGACACCGTCCGATACCGGAGTGAGCATGCAGGCTCCGATCGGGTGACGCGGCTGTGGCTCGCATCCTCTCTCGGGTATTTGCCGATCCGCGCCGAGCGCAGCCGCGCCGGCAAGGTCGATTTCGGGCTCGTGATCCGCGAGCTCAAAACGCCTTAGGCTTTTGGGAGCGTCACACCTTTCTGGCCCATGTATTTGCCGCCGCGATCCCGGTAGGAGGTCTCACATACCTCATCGGACTCGAAGAACAGCATCTGCGCGACGCCTTCGTTTGCATAGATCTTGGCCGGCAGCGGCGTCGTATTTGAGAACTCGAGCGTCACATGGCCTTCCCACTCGGGCTCGAGCGGCGTCACGTTGCAGATGATCCCGCAGCGTGCATAAGTCGAGTTATGCACGATCAGGCTGTTCGCAAGGAAGTTATGCAGAGTCGGCACGGATATGTCGAAGACTTCTTCGAGGCCCACGGGCTCGATCTTTTCGACGACATCCCACACCGGACCCTCAATGAGGGGCGCAAGTTGCGGATCTTTCGTGGCCGTTGCCAGTCGCGTTGCATCTGCAAGCGATGCGGATTGATCCGACGTCCGGATATCGAGCGAATTCAAACTAACTCTGCCTCGTCCCGCTGCAACCTTCATCATCTGCCAGGCCTCGCATGGCAAGGTATCGAAGTTCGCGCGCTGGCGCGGCCTGGCGCGAATTATCGGCAGCGCTTCCATGTCAAGCACTTGCTGCTTCAGTGATCCCGGAACGAACCCGACCAAAGCTGCAAATCGTTCGATCTGCTCCTTGTCGGTGATCTGGATCTTGCACGCCAGAGTGCCGATCGCGGTCGTCTTCTCTCGAATCAGCGAAAAAATGCCAAACCTCAGCAACAGGTGGTGCACATCCTCGATCAGGCGGCGTGACTTCGAGTAGTACTCGAGAAAAACGCCCCCGTTACGATGGTAAATGCCGCCATCGCCGCTGAAGAGCGCCTGCAGAAAGAGGCGTACGGAGCTCTCGGGCGCCGTAAAAATGCGCTGCGGCACAAATTTCCCGCCGGACAAGACATTGAGGCCGTATTTCTTAAGCCAGTCATGTGCGCGGTTGGCTAGTGGGATTCCGCCACGGCCTTTGCGGTTGACCAGTCGATATCCATATCTGCCGTTGTAGGTAATTTCTCCGAATCCGGACAGCGCGACGGCGCTTTTCAGGAGCTGCACGAGCATGGAATCGGCCGTCGTGTAAGTGGGACTGCCCCCAGGCGTATTGCAACACCCCTCCGAGATCATGAGACCGAGCAAGGTGGCTTCCCAATCGGGAAGCGGCGACTTGCCGAAGATCGGGATCTCACGGGCAACGCCAATGCGATCGCCTACACTCAGCTCATCCAAGGCAACCCATCCGTCGAGCATCAGGAAGGGATGATTGGCCGTAGCGCGAATCCGCAAGCCCGCACGGGTGGTGAGCTCGAAGACAGGCTTCTTGCCCTGCGGCACGAACGCCGAAACCTTAGCGCTCTTTAACCGCCACCGATCGAGCGCCAACGTGCTCTTGCCCCAACGCATCTCGGTGATGGGCACGTAGGCGCCGGTATCCGCATCGACGACGCGGGTGTCACCCGTGACGCATTTGCCGAGGCATACGGTGAGGACGCTGCGCGGAATACGGAAGTACTCCACGGTGCGCGCCAGTGCAAAGGAGTTTGGCGGGATGATGCAGACCTCGCCCGGAAAGTCGACGAAGCTCTTTTCATCAAAGGCTTTCGGATCGACGATGGTCGAATTGATGTTGGTGAAGATCTTGAACTCCGGCGCGCAACGCACGTCGTAGCCGTAGCTCGACGTGCCGTAGGAGACGATCTTGTGCCCGTCGACCGCGCGCACCTGCTCGGGGGCGAAGGGTTCAATCATGCGGTGCTCGCGCGCCATGCGCCGGATCCACCGGTCGGACTTAATGCTCATCGATTCGTGCCCCGCGTCACATTATCAGCTGTCTTCGACCACAATTTTCGGAAACACCGTGCTGCGATCGCGCACGCGCTGCGACAACGCCGCCGCCGTGCGGCGCGCCATCTGAAAGTAGGCCTGCGCCCGGGGCGAATCCGGCGCCGCCGCCACCGTCGGTCGTCCGCCGTCGGTTTCCGCGCGGATGTGCGCATCGAGTGGTAGCTCGCCCAGCAGCCGCACGCCGTACTGCGCCGCCATGCGCGCGCCACCGCCCGCGCCAAAGACGTGTTCCACGTGTCCGCACTGTGAGCACACGTACACGCTCATGTTCTCGACGATGCCGAGCACCGGCACGGACACCTTTTCAAACATTTTAAGGCCCTTCCTGGCGTCCGCGAGGGCGATGTCCTGCGGCGTCGTGACGATGACGGCCCCGGCAACCGGAACGCGCTGCGCCAGCGTCAACTGAATGTCGCCCGTGCCGGGCGGCATATCGACGACCAGGTAGTCGAGAGCTCCCCAGTCGGTCTCCGACAGGAGTTGCGTCAGGGCCTGTGTGACCATGGGGCCGCGCCACACCATGGGCTGTTCGGCGTCCACCAGGAAGCCAATCGACATCGCCGCGACGCCGTGACTGACGAGCGGCCTTAAGCGCTTGCCATCGGGGGAGCTTGGCTTTTGACCCTCAAGTCCCAGCATCAGCGGCTGGCTCGGGCCGTAGATGTCCGCATCGAGAATGCCGACCCGTGCCCCCTGCGCCGCCCAGGCGAGCGCGAGATTCACGGCCACCGTCGACTTGCCGACGCCACCTTTTCCGGAGGCCACCGCAACAATGTTTTTGATGCCTCCGAGCGGCTGCAGATGGCGCTGCACGGCGTGCGCGTGCACATCCGCGTGCAACTCGATCTGCAGGGGTACATCGATGGCCTCGGTGCGCAGGTGCTGCTGCAGGGCTGCGGTGAGCTCCTCCTGGTAGCCGCCCACGGGAAAACCCAAGCCAAGCGAGGCCACGTACCCGTTGCCGCGGGTATTCACCTCGCGCACCGCCCCGGCGCTGCCGAGACTCTCTCCAAGGTACGGGTCCACATACCGCTCAAGGGCGGCCCGCAGGCTTACCAGATTCGGGTTGTCAGACATGTGAGGGCGTTGGCAGGCGGGGGGCGCGAATATGGCATAATCTTCACGCGCTCGCTTTGCATGTGGCGCAAGCGTTTGCGCTCTATAGGTTCTGTCCTGATCCTGCAACCCATGCCGTACTCACCAGAAATCGGACGGCTGACCGGGAGTTGCGCGGGAATGATTCCCAACGGTAAAGGCTGAATGGGCTTTTTCACGAATTTTCGCGCCGACCGCCTGGTCACCGAGATCCGCTCGTCCTCGAATTCTGCGAGCCCCGCCACGCAGAAGGCCGTGGCTAAACTCAAGTCCCTGGGGGCAGGCGCCATCGAGCCCATTTTCGGTGCCCTTCCGGACGCGGACAAGAATGCCACCGTCGGCTTCGTCGAAGCGCTGAGCGGGCTCGTCAACCCGAAGACCTTTCCGATCTTTGTTCGCGGGTTGATCGAGGGTAGCCCGCGGGTGGTAGCCGGCATCTCCTGGGCCCTGACCAGCAGCCGCAACTACCCGCCGCACCTGCTCATCGATGCGCTAGCGACCCCCGGGGTCTCCAAGCCCGCCGTGCTCGAGATCATCGCGGCCCAGAAGCAGCGCTTCAGTGTGCGCGAGCTGCTGCAGGCCGCCTACGCCCAGGAAGCGAACGAAAAAGCGGCCCTATTCCGCCTCGTGGGCGAGGTTGCCGACCCGCACGCCATATCCGAGCTCATCGGCCGCCTACACGGCAAGGATCCGATCTCGCGCGTCCATATCATCAACATCCTTGCGCGCTTCAACACGCGCGAAGTGCAGACGGCCCTGCAGGCCCTGTTGAGTGATCCGAACAAGCTCATACGCGGCGCCGTGCTCTCGGCCCTGCAGCGCACCGAGGGCCCGATCGACGTCGAGCGCGTGTGTGCTTTGCTGCGCGATCCGGAAATCGACGTGCAGAACAAGGCGATCGACCTTGTCATCAAGGCGAATCACCCCGATACGATGCGCTATCTCATTGATATTCTGAAGGACGAGAATGAGAATTCGCGCCGCGCGGCGGTGGAAGTGCTGAACGAGGTCGGAACCGCCGTTTCCGTCAAGCACCTCCTGGCCGCCATCAAGGACAGCGACTGGTGGGTCCGCAGCCGAGCCGCAGACGCGCTCGGCAAGATCGGCGGACCGAAGGTCATCGAAGCCGTGATTCAACTCGTACGCGACAAGGATGACGACATCCGGCGTGCCGCGATCGAGATCCTGAACCAGACGAAGGATGAGCGCGCCGTCGACGAGCTCATCCGCGCGACGCGCGATGCGGACTGGTGGGTGAGCGAGCGCTCCATTGACGCCCTGGCGGAGATTGGCAGCAAGCGCGCTCTGCCGCGGCTGCAGGAGATGCTGCAGGCGGGCAACGCCAAGGCGTTGCCGGTCGTGGTGCGCGCCCTCGGCAAGATCGGCGATGCGAAGCTCGTGGACTCGCTGCTGCCGCTCATGGCGCGCCCGGAGCGCGAGATCCGCATCGAGACCATTCAGGCGTTGGGCAGATTGGTCGACGAGCGGCGCGTGGACCAGCTGCGCGCCGAGCTGCAAAACCAGGCCGCGACGGCCGATCAAACCATGTCGCGGATGATCGCCGCGACGCTCGCCGAGCTCGACAAACGCATGTTGAGCAGCAGCCTGCCGCCCTCGCCCTCGCAGCTGCCCCCGACTTTGCGTCCATCGCAGGCCGCGACGATGACACCGACGCCGTCGGAAGCAGCGCGCACGCAGCTTATCTCCGAGGTCGGACTGGCGGCCAAAGGCGAAATTGGGCGACTTGATATTTCGACTCTCAAACCCGGTGACATCATCGAGGGGCGTTACAAATACATCGACAAGATCGGCCGCGGCGCCTTCGGCACCGTGCTGCTGATGGAGGATACGGTCGTCGATGAGCGGCTGATCCTGAAGTTCCTGAATCCGAATGTCTCCGGCGACGAAGAGGTGATGAAGCGCTTCGTCCATGAGTTGCGCTATTCGCGCAAGATCACGCATAAGAACGTCATACGCATCTACGACTTTCTGTACATCCAGGGCAACTACGCCATCTCCATGGAGTACTTCCCATCGCACACCTTGGGCGCCGAAGTCGTCAACGAGAAGCCGATGGATCTGAAGCGTGCCGTCGGCTTCGGCATTGATCTGTGCACCGGCATGACGGTGGCGCATCAGGTCGGCATCGTGCACCGCGACTTGAAGCCCGCCAACGTGCTCATCAACCAGGAAGGGCTTCTCAAGATCGTGGATTTCGGCGTCGCGGCCGCCCAGCGTGAGGGCGACACGCAGCTCACCAAGACCGGCTACGTCATAGGGTCGCCTAAGTACATGGCGCCTGAACAGATCCTGGGGAAAAAGGTCGATGCGCGCGCGGATATCTACGCCGTCGGCGTCATCCTGTACGAGATGCTGACCGGCGTGCCGCCCTATTCCCGCGGCGATCACATGGCGGTCATGTACCAACACGTCCAGGGCAAGGCGCGGGTGGCGAAGGAAGTCAATGCCGGGCTGCCGGTTTCCCTGAGCGACGTCATCATGAAAGCGATGGCGGTTGACAAGTCCAAGCGCTACCAGACCATGGACGAGCTGCGTGCCGCCCTCGAGCAGCACATGTAGACCCTGCGGCACTGCCACACAGGCCGTGCTTGCGAAACTTCGTGCGCTCGTTCAAATTTCCGGGTGTAGCTCCTTGATTCGCCTACCCAGGACGCGCTACACACCGGGGATATTTCAAAAAGGGGCCACATCGTGGCGCGCATAGACGCGTTCCTGAAGTTGGGGACGCAGCAAGGATGCTCCGACATCCACTTAGCCGTCGGCGTTCCGCCGATGCTGCGCGTGCACGGCGATTTGATGCCGATCAAGTTCCGTGAGCTGCGCCAGTCGGAGCTCGAGGGCTACATCGAGGAAGTGCTCACGCGCTCGCAGCAGGAATACTTCGCCAGCGGCCGCGATCTGGATTTCTCCTATGTGTCCGCCGAGGGCGGCCGCTTTCGCGTCAATGTATTCCGCAAGGAGACCGGCATTGGCGCAACCTTCCGCACGATTCCGACCGACGTGCCCACTCTGGAAAAGCTCGCCCTGCCGGCGATCGTCACCAAGCTGTGCGATTACCACCAGGGCATGGTGCTCGTCACCGGCTCAACGGGCACGGGCAAGTCGACGACGCTTGCGGCAATGATCGATCATCTGAACACGACGCGGCGTTTGAATATCATCAGCCTCGAGGACCCGATCGAGTTCGTTCATCGCAGCAAGCAAAGCCAAGTCATCCAGCGCGAATTGAATACGCACATCCCAAGTTTCGCCGAAGGCGTGCGTGCGGCCATGCGCGAGGACCCGGACGTGATTCTGGTCGGTGAGCTGCGCGATTCGGAGACCATCAGCATGGCGATGACGGCGGCCGAGACCGGGCATCTGGTGTTCGGCACGCTGCACACGACCGGCGCTGTCAAAACCATCGATCGCATCATCGACGCGCTGCCGGTCGAAGAGCGCGAACAGACGAAGAGCTTCCTCGCCCAGAGCCTGCTGGCCGTCATCACGCAGATCCTGGTCAAGTCCGCCGATGCGCGCGGCCGGCGCGCGCTGTGCGAAGTCATGGTCATGACGAAGGCGATCGCCAAGCTCATCCAAACCGACCAGACGCATCAGATTCCAACGCAGCTGCAGACCGGGCGCGACTACGGCATGCAGATGCTCGACCAGGCGCTGCTCGCCGCTATCATCGCGAAGGAGATCGATCCGGACGATGCCTACGCCTATGCCACGGAGAAGCGCCTGTTTCAGAAATATGTGACCGATACGAGCATCCTGCCGAAGCTCGACATTGCAGGATCGGGCACTCGCATTGGACCGGGGCCGCCGGCGTCCGCAGCGACCTGAGGAGGCACCCTACGTGGCAACCATTGACGCCTTCCTCTGCGAGGTCATCGACAAGCGTGGCTCGGATCTGCATTTCATCGCGGGCGATCCGCCGCGCATCCGCCTGTATGGGGACCTCTCACCGTTGCGGCCCGACCGGCTCGAAACGACTTTTGTCAAAGAGGCGCTCTACGAGATCATGCCCAAGCCCGCCCTCGATCGCTTCGAGTCGAAGGACGGCGCCGATTTCGCCTATACGCTTCCCGAGCGCGGACGGTTTCGCGTCAACGTCATGCGGCAGCTGAATGGCGTGGGCGGCGTATTCCGCATCATCCCCTCGAAGGCGCTCACGATGGATGAGCTGAAGCTGCCCCAGTCCGTGCGCGAAATGGCGCGCGCCACCAATGGACTCATCCTGGTGACAGGCAAGACCGGCTCAGGCAAATCGACCACGCTCGCCTCGATGGTCGACGACATCAATACGCGCCTGAAGGGTCACATTCTCACGATCGAGGACCCCATCGAGTTCGTACATCTGCGCAAGAGCTGCCTCATCAGCCAGCGCGAGATCGGCGTGCACAGTGCAAGCTTCGCCGACGCGCTGCATTCGGCCCTGCGCGAGGATCCGGACGTGATTCTGGTGGGCGAGCTGCGCGACCATGAGACCATGAGCATCGCCGTCACGGCGGCGGAGATGGGCATTCTCGTCATGGGGACACTGCATACCAATGGCGCTGCGCAAACGGTCGACCGGCTGGTCAACGCGTTTCCGTCCGACAAGCAGTCGCACGTGCGCACCATGCTCTCAACCTCGCTCCGCGGCGTGGTCTCACAGCAGCTCCTGCAGCGCGCAGATAAGCAAGGCCGCGTAGCCGCCCTCGAGGTGCTGGTGAATACGCCCGCGGCCTCCAATCTCATCCGCCAGGGCAAACTCGATCAGCTCGAGAACACCATGCAATCGGGCGCGCAGTTCGGTATGCGCACCATGGACAGCGCCATCCAGCAGCTCCTTGACCAGCGCCTGATCACGGGCAAAGAGGCGTACAAGAAGGGCATCAACAAAGGCAAATTCGAGCCGGTAAAGGATCAGGGCTGAACCGCGGCCTGCGCTAAACTAGCGCGATGGCCCGCAAGATCTTCGTCACGACCGCCCTGCCGTACGCGAACGGGCCGCTCCACATCGGTCACATCATGGAATACATCCAAGCGGATATCTGGGTGCGATTTCAGCGCATGCAGGGGCACGAGCTGCATTTCATCGGCGCCGACGACGCACACGGCGCGCCCATCATGCTCAAGGCCGAGGCCGAAGGCGTCACGCCACAGGAGCTCATCCGGCGCATTGCCGCCGAGCGGCCGAGGTATCTTGAGGGTTTTCACATCAAGTTCGACAACTGGCACAGCACCGACTCGCCGGAGAATGTCGAGCTGTCGCAGGACATCTACATTCGCCTGAAACGCCGGGGCCTCGTCTACTCAAAGCCCATCGAACAGTTCTACGATCCGGTCAAAGGCATGTTCCTCGCCGACCGCTATGTTAAAGGCGAATGCCCGAACTGCCACGCGCAGGGTCAGTACGCCGACGCCTGCGAGGTGTGCAGCATCGTCAATGCGCCGACCGATCTCATCAATCCCTACTCGACCCTGACGGGTGCCGTGCCGGTGCTGCGCACTTCCGAGCATTTCTTCTTCCGGCTGTCCGATCCGCAGTGTGTCGAGTTTCTGCGCCTGTGGCTCGATGCGCCCGGGCGGCTGCAACCGCAGGTGACCAACAAGGCCAAGGAGTGGCTCGGCGGCGCGGGCGACAAGGCTCTGGGGGACTGGGACATCTCGCGCGACGCGCCCTACTTCGGCATACCCATCCCTGATGCCGCCGGCAAATATTTCTATGTCTGGCTCGACGCACCGATCGGCTACTTGGCCTCGCTCAAGAACTACTTCGACAGCGGCAAGGCGCGCGCGCACGGCGAGCCGCGCAGCTTCGCCGAGTTCCTCGCAGCCCCCGACACGGAGCAGATTCATTTCATCGGCAAAGACATCATCTACTTCCATACCCTGTTCTGGCCGGCGATGCTCAAGTTCGCAGGCGCTCCCTACAAAGTCCCGGATCATGTTTACGTGCACGGCTTCGTGACGGTCTCGCAGGAGAAGATGTCAAAGTCGCGTGGCACCGGCATCAGTCCGCTGCGCTACCTTGAGATCGGAATGAACCCCGAATGGCTGCGCTACTACTTCGCGGCGAAGCTGAATGGCCATGTCGAGGATCTCGACTTCAATCCCGACGATTTCATCGCGCGGGTAAACAGCGATCTCGTCGGCAAGTACGTCAACATCGCAAGCCGCGCGGCGCATTTCATCACGCAGCATTTCGCAGGCGCCCTGCACTATGTCGGCGACACCGAAGAGATGCTCCGGGGAGCGCGCATGACGGCCGATATCGTGCGCGACAGCTACGATGCGCGCGAAACCGGCAAGGCCATGCGAGAAATCATGGCGATGGCCGATGCAACAAACCAGTCGTTCGACGCCGTGAAACCGTGGGTCCTGGCGAAGGATCCCGCAAGGCTCGCGGAACTGCACGACGTCTGCTCCCGTGCCCTATACCGGTTCAAGGTCTTGAGCGTGTTGCTCGCCCCCGTCCTACCGGCGCTCAGCGCACGCGTGGCACAGGAATTCTTCGAGCTCGACCGGCCTTTCCAGTGGACCGATGCCGCATCCCTGCCGCAGCACATCAAGCCCTACAAACACCTCATGACCCGCGTCGAGGCCAAACAGCTCGATGCGCTCTTCGACACCGACAAGGAACCTGCCACCGTGACTACTGCTAGCTCACCACCCGCTCCTGCGACTCCCCCAGCGCCCACGCCGGCCGCAGCGCCGGCCACCATATCGATCGACGACTTCGCCAAGATCGATATGCGGGTTGCGCGCATTGCCCACGCGGAGTTTGTCGAAGGCGCCGATAAGCTCCTACGGCTCACGCTCGACATCGGCCCGTTCGGCACGCGCCAGGTATTTGCGGGCATCAAATCCGCCTACAATCCGGCAGCGCTCATCGGGCGCATGACCGTGATGGTTGCGAACCTTGCGCCGCGCAAGATGAAGTTCGGCATGTCGGAAGGCATGGTGCTCGCTGCCTCGGGCGAAAAGCCTGGGATCTTTCTGCTCGCGCCGGATGCGGGGGCTGAGCCGGGTATGAAGGTGCGATGAACGCGGAAGAAATCGACGCGCTTCTGCCGCAGACACAATGTACGCGCTGCGGCTATGCCGGATGCAGCCCGTATGCGCAGGCGATTGCCCGCGGCGCGGCCGAGATCAATCAGTGTCCGCCCGGCGGCGCGGCCACCATTGCGCTACTCGCGCGGGCTCTTGGCCGCGAGGCATTGCCGCTTAATCCTGCCAACGGCGTCGAGGGCCCCGCGCTTGTTGCGCAGATCGATGAGGCGCGCTGCATCGGTTGTATCAAATGCCTCGCGCCCTGCCCGGTCGATGCCATCGTCGGCGCGAAGCAGCTGACCCATACGGTTGTTGCGCAGCTGTGCACCGGGTGCGAGCTGTGCGTGGCGCCCTGTCCGGTGGATTGCATCGTCATGATCCCGCGCAGCGCGTTGCGGCATCCGGCCGATGCGCCGGATCCAGCGCACAATCGCGCACGATACATCGCGCACAGCGAGCGGCTCGCGCGCCGCGCAGCCGAGCAGGCTGCGCTCATTGCGGCGACGAAAAATGCAGCCGGCGCGCCGTAGGGCCATCTTCCGACGC
>Ga0302326_10012222_pt1 | contig 18352 bp, 26 predicted proteins | sample Palsa_T0_3_FD_202264 | JGI IMG/M metagenome (GOLD analysis project Ga0302326, IMG submission 202264) | Peat permafrost microbial communities from Stordalen Mire near Abisko, Sweden - Palsa_T0_3 | ecosystem: Environmental > Terrestrial > Soil > Palsa > Peat permafrost | place: Sweden: Abisko...
ACTTCATGTCGGCTGCCGAACTCTCGCCGCCACCGCACGCACCGAAGCGCAAGAGTGTCGATTTCCTGGCGCGGCGCTATCGCCTGCGCCAGGAAATCGACGCAAGGCTCGCAACGCATCATGAAACCAAACCGGCAGCGAACCTACGTGCGCCTCCAGTTCGATCTGCCTGCCGTTGCCGCCGACGCCGCTGCCGCATTGCTGGTCGCCAATCGCGCCCTCGGATGCGAGGTCAGCAAGCTTCGCCCTGCCCGCCCGGCGCCCGCCCGAACTCCCCGCCGGGTGCGCCTGAAAGCCTATTTCGATCGGCTGAACGACGCCGATCTCAAGCGGGTCCGCCGCGTGCTGGAATCCGCCGCGATGATCACCGCCACGACCACTCTCCAGACTGAGCCGCTGGTCGATCCCGGCTGGGCTACCATGTGGATGACGCGCTTCGAGCCCTTCACCGTCGGCCGCTTCCTGATCGTGCCGCCGTGGAGTCATGAACATCGTGCGGAACACCTGCGCCTGGTCATCCAGCCCGGACAGGGCTTCGGCACCGGCCATCACGGCAGCACCTACGGCGTTCTGCGCCTGCTCGATGAACTGGTTCCGAAGCGGCCGTTCGAGCGCGCTCTCGACGTCGGCACCGGTTCCGGCATCCTCGCCATCGCGATGAGCCTGCTCGGCGTCCCCGAGATCACCGCGCTCGATATCGATCCGGTGGCGATGGACAACGCGCGCGAGAATGCGCAACTCAACCACGCCGAAGATCACGTCCGTTTTTCGCTCGTGCCGATCACTTCGCTGCGCCGCCACTTCGATCTCATCACGGCTAACATCCTCTCCTCGACGCTGATCGAGATGGCGCCGTTGCTGCGGCGGCGAATCACGCCTGAGGGCCGTCTCATCCTCGCCGGTATCCTCGCTCGCGAGGCCGACAGCGTCATCGCCGCATACAGTCCCGACTTGCGATGCGTCGATCGGCGCACCGATCGCGGATGGACCGCGCTGGTGCTCGCGCGATGAAGCCGCCTGCGGCGCGGCCGCCGCGCTTCGCGATCTCATCTGACGCTGGCGAGGAGCCCATCGCGCGCATCGGCGACCTCGCGCGCATCGAGGACGGCGAGCTCCACCATCTGCGCGACGTGATGCGCCTCGGGCCAGGCGCCGCGGTCCGCGTGATCGTGGGCGGTGGTGCGGAGTTCGACGGACGCGTCACGCTCCTCGCTGCGGATCACGCGGAGATCGAAATCACCGGCATCGTCGAACGCAGCACCGCGTACCCGGCCATCATTCTCGCCATCGCGCTGATCAAGGGACCGCGCATGGACTTCATCGTCGAGAAAGCTGCCGAACTCGGCGCGACCGCGTTGTGGCCGCTCGAATGCGCTCGCGCGGTGGTGCGCAATCCCGGCGTCGAACGACTCGCACGATGGCGCCGGCTGGCGCTCGCCGCCGCCAAGCAGAGCCTGTCGCCTCATCGGATGGAGATCCGCCCGCCGCTGACGGTTGCCGAGGCCGCCCGCGAAGTGCCAAAAGGAACACTCGCAGCGGTCTGCACCGCAGGCGCTGACCCACTCGGCGCGATCGTTCGCAGAACGCGGCCGCGCGGTATGCTGATCGCATGCGGGCCCGAGGGCGACTTCGACGCCGGCGAGTACGCCGCGATGCATGCGGCGGGATTCGTCGCCGCCGGACTCGGACCCAACCGGCTGCGCAGCGAGACCGCGGCGCTCGCCGCACTCAGCCTTGCGGCCGGAGCGCTGGACGAAATCGAGAGAGGAATTTGACCGGTGGCTTACAAGTTCGCATTCGTGATGGACCCGCTCGAGGCCGTATTGCCCGACAAGGATACGACCTTCGTCTTCATGCTCGAAGCGCTGCGGCGCGGCCACGAGCTTTATCACCTGGGATTGAAGCAGCTCCATACAAAAGGCCATCAGGCGTTCGCCGAGGCGCGGCGTTGCGAGGTGATGCGCGCGCAGCCGCATTTCCGTTTCCTTGATAACGGTGCGCAGTATCCGCTCGAGGCCTTCGACGCCATCTTCATGCGCAAGGATCCGCCCGCCGACGACGCCTATCTCTACGCCACGATGATCCTCAGCCTCGCCGACCGCCAGCGCACCTTCGTCCTTAATGAACCGGCGGGCCTGCGCGAAGCCAACGAAAAGCTCTACGCGCTGAACTTTCCCGGCGCGATTCCGCCCACCCTCGTGACTTACGAAATCGCACGCCTGAAGCGTTTCATGGAGGAGCAAGGCGGCGAGATGATCGTCAAGCCGCTCGACGGCCACGGTGGCGAGGGCGTCTTTCATGCGCGCGCCGGCGACCGCAACCTCAACGCGATCCTGGAATCGGTGACGCGCTTCGAGAGCCGTCCGATCATGGGACAGCGCTACATCCCCGAGATTCGCAACGGCGACAAGCGGCTGATCGTGCTCAACGGCGAGCCGCTCGGAGGTACGCTGAGGGTGCCGCGCGAGGACGAGCATCGCGGTAATATCCACGTCGGCGGCAATTGCGTTAAGGCGGACATCACAGCGCGCGACCGCGAGATCTGCCGGATGCTGCGGCCGCGGCTGGAGCGCGACGGGCTCTACTTCGTCGGCCTAGATATCATCGGCGACTTCCTGACCGAAGTGAACGTGACCAGCCCGACCGGCGTGCAGGAGATCGATCAGCTCGACGGCTCCAACCTCGAAGCGAAGGTGATCGACTTCGTCGAGTCGCGCGTCGCCGGCCTGCACTGATTGACTGCGTGACCTTGTGCATCGCCGGGCTGCACTAATCGACTGCGTGAAGTTGCGCATCGCCGCCCTGCACCAATCGGCTTCGTGGAGTCGCGCGTAGCCGCCCTGCATTGAAGGACGCCGCAAGCACGGCCAGGGGTGGATATGTTTGATGATCGAGCTACGCTCCGATGCGCTGTGGCCGCGAACGAGTTTGAGAGCGAGCGGTCTCAGATGCGCTGGTGGCCGTTCGCCCACGATACCTTGCAACTGGGGGGCTGGATCGGTACCAATTAAAGACCGCACAACTTCCTATGCAACTGGTGCAAGGGAAGCTCATCGGGGTGGGCAGGTAGCTCAGTCGGTAGAGCAGAAGACTGAAAATCTTCGTGTCGGCAGTTCAATTCTGCCCCTGCCCACCAAAAAACGATCAATAAAACAAAGGACTTTTCAGAATTCTGCGTTAGATGACGCGACCGGTTGACGACCAAATTGACGACCACTTGGCTTGGATAAGGGGTCAGATTGGGTCGCGAGCTTGCTGCCGGAACGAGGGTGATGTTCGGCGAAAAGCGCGATCGACCACTCACGCGATTGGCTGCCTTCGCGTGCCGGTCCGGGATCGAAGACGCGAAGGGCCGAAGAGCGCCATTTGGTGCCACAAAGGGAGCCATTGGCACCCTTCGTAAAAGATCAATATTTATATAGGATTTCTCTCAAAGAGTGCCATCAAAACATAGTGTAGGGGAGTTGGCACCCTTCGCGTGGCACTCTTCGGGGCTCGTGGTCAATTTTCCGATTCGAACAGCTTATCGAGATGATCAGCCGCGTCGCGTTTCATCTTTGGCGCTAGATGGGCGTAGAGGTCGGACGTGATTCTGATCGAGCTATGGCCGAGAATCGTCTGAATGGTCTTTAGCTCGACCCCAAGATTCAGCAACAGACTCGCTGTGCTATGCCTCAAATCGTGGACCCGCACGTTGGGCAGCCCTGCCCGCAGCAGGAGGGACTTGAACGCTCTGTAGACGTTGGAAGCCTCGAGCGGCGTCCCCTTTTGCGTCGTAAACACCAACCCCTGCTCGCGCCACTCCGGGCCCATCGCCAAGCGCTGCTCGGCCTGGCGCCGGCGCTGTTCTCGAAGATACTTGAAGACGACATCAGGCATCTGCACAACACGCCGGGACTGTGGCGTCTTCGGTTCCTGGGGAACGAGTTTGCTTCCCTCATCGCTTCCTCTGCCAATGCGCGCGAGGGACTGCTCGACCGCGTTCGTTCGCCGGGCAAAGTCTATATTTTTCCACTCCAGCCCAAGCGCTTCCCCTTCGCGAAAACCACCGAAGAGGAGCAGCGCAAAGAGAGCTTCATGCCTCTCGCCCACGGCGGCCGCCAAGAGAGCTTTCGACTGCTCGGGGTCCAGCGGCTGACGTTCAGGAGTCCGTACGCGCGGTGCATCGACTAGCAGAGCGACATTGCGCGGTATCAGTGCCCACCGCTCGGCCTGCTTCAAGGCGCGTTTCAGGGTCGCCAACGATAGCTGCACCGTTCGCGGGCTCAGGCCCTTCTGAAGCTGTCGATTGATGAAGGCTTGGACGTGATCGGCCACCAACTTGCCAAGGTCCAGATGCCCGAACGCAGGCACGAGGTACAATCGTACGTGTTGCGCGTATTGCTCATACGTCAGTGGGCGTACTGAGGGCCTCACCGACTCTTTGAGCCAGCGATCGAGGAAGGTGGCAACCTTCTGACGTTCGGGAGCGACCGGTAGGCCCAGGTTGTGGTCACGGAGGGCTTTATTTAGCAGAGTCGCGACCTCGGCGCGTGTCTCGCCATAAATGCTCGGGCGGTAGCGCTTTCCATTGCGATAGCCCAGCGAGATTTTACATTCCCAACGGCCATCAGTTCGTTGGTAGATCGACCCTTCGTTGGCGCCGCGGTGACGTCGCTTTGTGCTCATGTTCCGACCTTCCCCCTTTTTAATCGTTTGCGGGCCCGACTGTCGCGCTTGGCATCCCGAAGCGATACGCCGGCTGTCCGGCATGTTTCGCAATAAACACGGCTGCCACGAGTAGCCATTCGACGTGCGATAAAGGGCGCACCGCAACCGGCGCAAGTGAAAAGGCCCTCACTGTGGCAACAAGTTAGGACCAGTTGAATCGCAACGATGCCGAGCACGCTAGGTATCCAGGCCGGGGTCAAGGCTGTGCGCAACCCCTTGGGTTCGGCGCGGACGGTCAAGTTGATATCGGCCGCTAGCATCCACCAGTTGAGATTCTCGGCCAGTCGTTGCCGTGGATCTGCCAGATGGGCCCACGCTTCATATCGGGAAAAATCGGTCTTGTCGCCATCAATTGAGATCCACGCTTCGCTGGGCATCTCTTCGCCGAGATTGATGAGCCGTGCGGCCAGCATGAGGTTTTGCGCGCGAGTGGCGAGGCGCCGCCATGCGTCGAGCGGCTCGCAGTTCATTCGCTCGCGGACGGCTGTTGGGCATGCCAGTGGCCCTTTCAACTCATTTGCGGTCGGCAAGGGGCCGAACGCGTTGCGTACAGGTCCTAGAATCGGCCGATGGTTAACGATGATGCCGTGCTTCGCGCACAACCACAGAGGCCCAAACTCTTGAGCAAAGGCGAGAATATCTTCGTCGTCCGCTTTTACGGCGAGCGAGACGAATTTCTGCAGAACGTCGGCGGGGTTCTTGACCGGGCGAAATCGTCCAGCCTGGGACCACGACAACATACCGTCTCCCACCTTCGCCTTATCGGGAATTGCGACAGTCGCGCCCGTTGCTGGGCGCCCGAGGTAGCCGGCCGCGCCGCTCATGCTCCAAAGGTCAGTGTGTATCGCCCGCGTCATATTTAAGTCATATCATACTGACGAGGTGATTGTCTAGTGAGATAACTTGTGACTACACGCGACGCGTGAAGGACCACACATATGAACGATGTTCAAAGAGTTCTACTCAAACCGGAAACCGCGGCAGCGATGATCGAAGTGTCGCGCGCGAAAATTTACAGGATGTTGGCGGCTGGCGAGATCGAGAAGGTTGAATTGCCAGGCGGGCGACTTATTCGCGTTCCGCTCGACGCGATCCTGAGGCTGAGAGGTGGGACCTCGGCGTGACTCAGCCAGAAAAAGAAGTTCGTTTCGGAAGGTTAGCCTCTGAAATTCCCGAGCAGAAGATCGACTGGATAGCTCGGCACCGGATCGCACGCGGGAAAATACAAGAGGTGACCGGCGATCCCGCTGTCAATAAGACCACTTACTGCATCGATCTGGCTGCGAAAATAACAACCGGCGGCTCGCTTCCTGATGGCCAGGTCCTTTCCGCAGGTCCGATCATATATCTGAGCGCGGAAGATGATGACGCCGATACTTTGGTGCCTCGGTTTCGGGTGGCGGGGGCGAAGATGAATATCGCGCGGATATTGCCAGCCCAAGTAATGGTTTCTGCTGGTGAGATGCCGCTCTATTTCCCGGAGCAAATCAAAAGGATCGAAAAAGAAATTGTGCTCGATGGGGCAGTTGCGTTTTTTATCGATCCCTTTGCGGCCTTTCTGGGCGAACAAACTGATTCGCACAATGATGCGAGCGTACGGCGGGCTCTCTTACCCCTTCGAGCACTTGCAGAGCGGACTCGCTGCGCAATCGTGATGATCCGACATTTAAACAAGATGAGCGGAGTCGATCGCGCCTTATACCGTGCCGGCGGATCCATCGCCTTCACGGCGGCCGTTCGTTTGAGCTATCTGCTCGCCCTGGACCCCACCGATAAATCACCAGAGGCGGAACGACGCCGAATTTTGGCGTGCGTGAAAAGTAATATCGGCCCCAAACCGTCCTCCCTTGCATTTCGGGTTCGCGCCGAAGATGACGAACCGCCGCATATCGAATGGATCGACGGCTCCTCGAGCTTAACTGCCGACGACCTCCTTCGCGTCCACCACGAACGCAAGGCAGAGGCTATGGACGAAGCGGTGGCTTTTCTCGAAGACGAACTGAAGTTAGGAGCGAGGCCCACCGAGGAAGTGGAACAACACGCACGTGATCTTCGAATTAGTGACCGAACCCTCATCCGGGCGCGCAAGAAATTGGACGTACGCGCTTTTAAAAAGGGCTTTGGCGGCGACTGGTTTCTTTCGTTTCCAGCTACGCCCGATGAATTCACACCCGAGGAGCGGGAATGATGACTACCCGAATTGAGATCGCTCGTAGCATTCTGAGCAGGCTTCCCGTTTTGAAGATTTACGCGCGGATCAATGAAGCGGGCAAGGCGACCTATGGCCCCAAGCAGAGGATAACGTCCGAACTTGAGGAGCAACTCCGGGAATACGCATCTGAGCTTCGCGTGATCCTCCTTACCGAGTCTGAAGGCAATGAGGTCGTTGAAAGGGCCAGTCTACCCTGCACCCGTTGTAGCGGGTCAGGCCGCGAGCCAAGCGCTTTGGATCAGTGGCCGCAGATTGAGTACCTCCTTCGCGGACTCGGATGGCACGAGGCGCGCATCGCGCTGCTACACGACGAAATCCATACCGACGAGGCGCTTTTATCGGTGAGGTGGGGCGGCGTCGATCTACGATCGCCCGATGGGTCAGAACGAACGCTGCCGAGGGAACATTGAACATGGAAACCAACTATCAACCACCCGAGTGGCTTGCCCTGTACCTGCGATTCGAAGCCACCCGAGCCGGCGCGAGTGATGATCCAATAGGGCAGTGTCGCCAATGCGCCCGAACAGTTTTCTCAGAGGGCGCGGCGCTGTGCCGCACCTGCGAACTGCGGTTCGGCTATCTACTTCCCGATTGGTGGCCGCGCTGCGCTGACTGCAGTATGCCTTTCGGCAACGGGCTAGAGCATGGAGTCTGGGTTTCGCGATCCACAGAAAATCTGTGCGGCTATTGCGACTGGCTAGGCCAGGGTTACTCGATACGGAAGATGCTCGAAGTCATCGTTTGCGAGATGACGGACGCCCCCCGTTTCGTCGCCACTATCGGGCTGCAGTTAAACCGAAGCAACCGCGAAAAGGTTGTTCGAACCGTCGCCGACTGTATGTGGTGCCACCCTACCCTCGTCGAAATGCTGAAACACAACCGCTGCACCGTTCTGCAAGTCGCGGACGTCTTTTTGGGAATTGCTGAAGAAATCGTCGCAGCGGTTATCGGCGAGGAAATCGAGATCGACGCGCTGGCGTCGCGTGACGGTTGGCAGCCGTCAGCATGAAATCCTGGCCGACCATATTAATTCGCGCGCGCCAGATCATGGCGCAATACGACACGCCGGTGACCTTGCGGCAAATCTTTTATCGCCTGGTTTCCGAGCAGTTAATTCCCAACAACCGGTCGTCGGGACCCGAATTATGGCTCGGTTCAAGTTCGTCGCGATGGTCAAATCGTCATCATCGAGCGCCGGGAACTCGCGGATGCGTAGGTGCGTACGAGTTATGGCGATTGTGGTGCTAATGACTACGCTCGCCAAATCCGCTGGAATCGTCAGTGGCGTGACACGCTGGCGTTTCCCCGCATTTGGGTTATGGGTATTCCCTGCTGAAAGGGGGAATATTCATGACTTTGGGAAACGCTCTGAAGGCTTTTCTGTTGTTCGTTTCCGGGTTAATTTTGGAGCCGTTGATAACATCGATAGTTATCGGTCCAACTCTTCCTTTCAGCAAAATCGCGATAACCGTGGGGGCGGCGGCAATCATCTCTGCCCCCGTCTATATTCCAATGTTTAGGGCATCGATGAGCGAAGCCGTCATTGTGCAGCTAAACGCTATTTCCTTGAATCCTTGGGTGTGGGCCGCGTTGCTCGCGGTTTTCTGGCTCTATATCGCGGCATGGCCAATTAGCAACTACTACGTGGATCGACGTGATCAGAAGGTCAAAGACCTGACCAGCCAGTTGCATGATTCAACCAAGGTCCTAGAAGATTTCCACAAGCGGGTTAATGCAACGATCGATTCGATGGAGCGCGATGGTTATCCCGACCATCTGCCAAGATCGATTACCATTCTCCAGGCGACAGATGCAGAAGCGGAGGCGAAGTATAAGAAGAGCGGAGCTAAGTTCAATCCGCCGCTCGCCCAAAGATCTGATTTAAAGCACGCCATCGCAGAGGCGAGGGATCGGTTAGAAGCCCTTCGTAGCGGACCTTAAAAGCGAAAGGCCAAAGCTTTGGCTAATAAGGTAATTTTTACGTGACAGGCTGGATATTTGAGCGCGATACTTGGCTATGGACAGAGATCAGCGCCAGCGTTCGTCCATCGCCAAAGAGCTAATGACTTGGGCCGATGCGTTGCCTCGCATACTCGCCAAAATCGACGATGTTCTCAAACTACCCAACATTACAATCGCTCAAGCCAAAGAGATTGAATCAATCGCGAATACCGTGGGCGCTGTGTTTGTAGGAATCCGAGAAGCGGCCCGCGCCGATGATTACGACCGTTTAATGGCTGGCGTTGACCGTCTCCGCGAAGAAATTATGACGGCGGATGCGGTCTTGGATCGATTGATCAAGCCAAGCTGAACCGGGCGGGAGGGGCGATAAAGCGTTTATTTATTAAACACTAAAAAGTGAAGGGCCGAACCTTTCGATCCGGCCTTGGGAAAATGGTACCGGTGGAGGGACTTGAACCCACAAGCTCTTTCCAGCAGATGCTTGTTGAAGGCACTAGTTCCCTTCAGGCAGGCACCCGCGTTTGCCAATTTCGCCACACCGGCGCACCAACCAACTATAGCAGATTTCCTAACGACGCCCCGCTTTAGCAGGCTCTAAAAGTTCTCGATATTGTTCGTGTGGACGTTACCGCGTACGTACTCTTCCGCGCGAGTCCACCGCTGGTCAATCGCTGAAGCCGCTTTTCTCTCGTTTTTCAACTTTCGCACAATTGTCCCCTCACATGGCACGCCTTATTAAGCAATGCTCGGTTAGGAGGGTTTCGTTGTGAATGCAATTGAACAACTTAAGGCTCGATTCGACGCGATTCCGAATCCGCAAGAGTATGTCTGCGAAAGCGCGAAGAACGTGCTCGATCGGCTCGGGCTGAAGTCCGACGACGTAAAAGGCCTACTCGAAGAATACGCCCAACGCTGTGAACGGGCGCTTGTCACCTTCGCATATTCTGACCTTCCAGCCGCTGTCACCTGGCTCGATCAACGCGCTCGCCAAGCTGCGCTCAACCGACCGACTGAAGGTGAACAGATCGCATTGCGTGAGACGGTCCACGGTCGCGGTGCTTCTTGCGGTTGGACACCTGAAGAGATCGACCGACTGATCGCCGTTGTTGGAGATCCGACCCAGATCTCGAAAATCACATGGCGTAGCGCGACAGTGGGCGATCGCGAAATCGATCGCATGGAATTGCGCCAGTCGCTGCGGACAGCGGCTTACTCGAATGCCGGGTGGGAAAAGCATCTCGCTTCATTTCCGAAAATCCAGGCTCCCGAGGCAGTTCAATGATCCAACAGAACAAAACCATCGACAACCTGCGCAGCACAAATACGACGCGTGTTCGCAATCTGGCGGCCTCCGCCGGGTGGTCGGATGCCCAAGTGAACAAGCTGCTCAAACTGTTCGAGCCGGCACTGGTGAACCGGTTCGAAGGTCCCGACTGCTACCTGGCGGATGGCCGTTTGGTGGGGCGCGATAATGTCTAGCCAGAACTCGGGTGGTCCGCCTTTATGGATCAAGCTCTTGGGTGCGGGCACGCTCGAAACGCGTGACGAGCGCGGGCCGTTTTACAACAATGATCCGGAAGCGATCGTAGCGGCAACGCTCGCGCAGCGCATGGAGCTGGGCGTACCGATCGACTGCGACCACGCAACGGACTACGCCGCGCCATCAGGCTTGCCGGCGCCTTCTATGGGTTGGATCCGGTCGTTCGAGATCCGCTCCGGCGAAATCTGGGGATCTGTACAGTGGACAAAACTAGGCCTTGAGGCACTGAGTTTCGGCGCTGATGGAAGCCCGCCGCTTTACCGGTATCTTTCGCCGGTCTTCGGATTCGATCCCGACACAAAAGAGATCGAAATCCTGTACAGGGCTGGCATCGTGAATTCGCCGAATCTTTTTTCTATGGAAATTTGTAACACGAGGACACCCATGATGCTGAGCGAGAAAATAGCTCGCCTCCGCGCTGAGCTAAAACCTACCCCACCTACCGAAAGCGAAATTCGCAAGCGCGAAAAAATGAGGGAGCGCGGAAAAGAGGTAGCCCGCCACTTCGCGGGAGTGAGTGATGACGAGTTTGAAGCCGCGGCAGATCAGCGCGCGAAGCGAGACGCCCAGTCGAAAGACATCGAGTTCGATGGACGACCATTCGTAATGACGAAGCTGCCGAAGCCGCGTTTTGTAGGTATGGACTAACCCATAAATGAAAACTGAAGTTATGCCGGGCGAGCGCGCGCAAACGCTCGAAGGTGCGGATGGTTTCCGCCCCGGCTGCACCGCCCCGGCTGCACCATCGCGTCGCGCAATCACGCGCAAACGGGACCAGCGACTTCGGCGTTTCAAGCGCCAGCTACTTGCGGTAGCAGAGCACCTTCGCGAGGACGAGTACGCGCCATTAATTCAATCCTTCGGGCGCATCAGCCTATTGGTTATCGACGGCTACGAAGTTCTGAGAGCCGGCGGTCTGCTCAATAAGGATGGAGAGCTTCGCTCTTCTGTCGATACCTTCCAACGTCTCGTGGGCCAGCAACTCAAGCTGGCGCGCGAACTCGGGCTGACACCGTCTGCTATCGGGAAGCTCGGGGCCGGCGGCCGTGGCCCGCAGGAAGATGCCGATTTTGAGCAACGGGTGAAACGCGTGCACGCTGAGCGCCACGGTGATGAAAATGCCGAAGAATAGTGCTATCGAACTCGCTCGAGTCGACCTGGCGGCCTATGGTGCCGCGCAGTCATCGCAATTCGAGCTTGCTCCTCATCATCAGAAGATCGTTGAGGAACTCGAGCGCATTGAGCGCGGCGAGATTGATCGACTGATGATCTTCATGCCGCCCAGGCATGGCAAAAGCCACACGGCGTCCACACTGTTCCCAGCGTGGTATCTAGGACGGCATCCGGATCGGTCCGTTATCGCATCATCTTACGGTCAGGAACTTGCCTCTGACTTCGGCCGTAGGACGCGCGGCTTCGTCACCGATTCACTTCACACAACCATTTTCCCTCGATGTGTCATAGCGGATGATTCGAACGCGGTGCATCGGTTCGGATTGCTCGCGGGTGGTGGCTACTTCGCTGTGGGTGCTGGCGGCCCGATCACCGGTCGTGGCGCCGACCTGTTACTCATCGATGACCCCATCAAGAACGCCGAGGATGCTCGCTCCGTAACAGCACGGCGAAGTCTACAGACCTGGTTTGAACATGTAGCCTATACGCGCCTAGCACCGGGCGGTGCCATCGTGCTGATTCAAACCAGATGGCATCAAGATGATCTCGCCGGCTGGCTATTACGCGAGCATGCGGCTGAAGGCTGGAAGGTCCTATCTCTACCAGCAATCGCCGAAAAGGACGAAGGTTGGCGCTCTGAGGGCGAGGCTCTTTGGCCCGCAAAGTTCCCGATCGAAACCCTTGATAGAATCCGAGAAGCTATCGGCAGCACCGCTTGGGCATCGCTCTACCAACAGCGGCCGGTCGCCGAGGAAGGCGCCGTTTTTAAACGGAACTGGTTTCGCACTTATAGCGAAATTCCGAAATTCAACCGCCTCATCTTCAGTTTGGATACCGCATTCAAAACCGGTCAGTCGTCCGACTACTCGGTCATCGCCGTTATAGCCGAGACGACTACCGGTTATTTTTTGCTTCATCTGTCCCGCGGAAGGTGGGAATTTCCCGACCTTAAACGGCAGGCGATCGCGCTCGCCGAGATTTGGTCGCCCCATTACGTTTTGATCGAAGATGCAGCAAGCGGTCAGAGCTTGATCCAGTCACTTAAGGCGGAAACCCGGCTGCCGATTCTCCCGATAAGACCACAAGGTGACAAGATCGCTCGAGCGTCCGCAGTCTCCCCCCTCGCGGAAAGCGGTCGCGTCTTCCTACCCGAGTCAGCACCTTGGCTCGCGCCCTTCGTTGACGAAGCCTGCAGCTTCCCCGCGGCGCCGCATGACGATCAGGTGGACGCATTAACGCAGGGTTTGAGTTATTTGCGCGGCGAGGGGTACCAGCCGATTTCATATCAGCCCGGCCCGGGTGAGCGTGGTCCCCGGCTCGGATTCGATAGCCCAACATCAGCGTCCACTGATCGTTTATATGGGAGCGGCGCGGCGATAGCGGCCCAGGAGGACAGGGCCGCGGCGAGCCGGTCGCAACGTTGGGGGCGCGGATGGGACACCTTTTAGATTCACCGCCAGTGGGCCGACCACGCGCCCATATCAAACCCGGACCGAAACGCCGCTCACCCTGGGATCCTAACGCACCACGCGAGCCCGAGGCGACTGCCCTAGGAATCGATGTCAGACCTACGAGCTTGCCGAGCCCGAGCCATCGCGGTCGCCCGTGTCGTGGTGCCTTAGTCTGCCCGCTTTGCACGCGCCTCGCGGTACCAGGTGAGCGCCGGCTGGAATGCGCGATCGAAAAGTGCCCGCGCACGCTAGCACCGGCTCCCAGAGGGAAGGCCTGGGAAAAATTCGTGCAGGAAGCGGAGTAACCGGCGTCGACCAATAGCATCGGCGCCGGATGGGTAGGTTAGGCGGCTGCCTTCGCGCTCTTTCGTCGCCACGTCGCACGGACGCGTCGCATCTCCTGGCGTTCGAGTTTGATCAGCTCTTTGACCTTCTCGGGATGCTCCCGCAAGTATTCACTCACAGCATTCTCGATTGCACGGACGCGGCTCTCAGACTGGTTATCGTGGTGCTCCGGGCCATCTTCCTCGAAATTTTCATACTCATCCTTGACGAGAAATCGCGACTTGGCGGCGCTAAATAGTCCCATAGTCCAGCACAGGTCTCCCCTGTACACGCTATCCGGGTAAAGGCTGATCGCTACGAACCAGCCCGGCGCTTCATGGAGATGTTTCGTCCAGAAGCTAATCCATACCGGTTGGGGTTCAGTCTCGACTGCCACCGGTTGCCAATAGCGGCCGTCCTCGAGTCGAGAAACCAGAAAGTTAGCCGCTGGTTTTTTGGCTTTCATACCAATGTCCTTTGGGCGCCCACGCCCATTGTTGATGCCGGAGGTATCCCTCCCCGGCACTGTTAGAAGACCTTGTCCGCGCGGTGGCGCGCGGGGCGAGGAGCATTTCCTTTGCCGAAAATACATTTACAGACATATATACACGTCTGTCAATTGGCAGACGTGCAGGCACGCCTTAATTACGTTAGCATTGCGGCGATGGTGGACTTGCGGGAACATCTCGAACGCGCCCGGCGCGCGCGCTGGGACAAGGCTAGTGAAGAGGAAAAGAAGGCGGCCGCCAGCAACGCCGGTCGCGCGTTCTGGGCCAAGCTCAGCCCCGAGCAGCGCAGCGCGGAGATGAAGAAGCGGGCGAAGAAAAGGAAAAAGAAGACGTGATCCCTGCCGTTGGATCGAGTTCCGCGCCGGTCAATTTTTGGTTGCAGCTTATCGATTAAAATGAGAAACGTTATGCCCAACGGCGATGCAACCTTATTTTATCGGAGCTTTCGTGCTTCCATTAGGCGCGTTGTTCCTCGCGATCTTGTTTGAGTTGGCAATCCCGACGTTACGGGAATCAATTCCAGTTGCTCTGGTGCGAATTGGGTGGGATGCCGCTGTGACCGCATTGGGTCTTTGTGGCGCCATCGGATCCGAGTTTGTGAATTTAACTGCCCACCACGGTGGTGCACTGATCGCGACCATCGATGCTAATATAGGATTGGTTGAGATGGTCTCGCTTTTTTGGGCATTTGGCTGTATTGCGTTATTATTGAACATTCGCAGTCGAAACCCAGGGTATTTCCTTGGCTCGCTTTCGATCGTAATTGGCACCTTGGCGCTCGGAGTTCCGGCTCTGCAGGCTTACCTTGTTGCAGGCTCTCTGCATTGAGGAGCGACATGAAATCGTTGGATATTTTTCTCTTCGGACTCGGTCTTTCTTTCCTCGCGGGCATTCTCGCGGCTCTCATTGCTGTTGGGGTTGGGGTGTTGCTCAACAAGAGGGTTCGACGGAAGGCCACGCAATTCGTCCGCCTCTTCGGCTGGATAGACGCCGCCAAGGTGAGTCTTTTTGGGAATGAAACGATAAGAGTTTCGACGGCGAATAGTGAGCCCACGAGCGGCCCCGCAGCGACGCCAACTCAAGTCACTAACTCCTCGAACACCTCGCTGAACTGGGCAGTGATCCGTCGCGAAGATCAGCCGGGAAGCCTCGGCCGTGAACCCTTTATTGCTAGCGGGTCAGTTCCGAGCCAAACCAATTCCACCTTCGTTCGCTGAGGATTAGATTCTGTGGCGTTCCCTGAGATCGCGCAGTGTCTCGTTTGTGAAATTATAAGGCCCGAGGAGGGGGGGAAGTTATCTATCCTGGGATTCTTCGGGATGGCGCCTAACGTGGAAATTCAGATTCAAAATTTGGACGTGCCGCTCGTGGGCCTCGCATTTGTTTTCCTTGGATCGGCATTCGAGTACGACCCTTCTGGGCCGCCGCAGTTTATCAGCATCTTGCTTAAATCGCCCGCAGGGTCGACGGTGGTGGAGACTCCTCCCACCCCCCTAAATGTCCCGACTCTCAGAGGCAATAGAACAATGATTGCCAGCGGATTTGCTGGTGTGCGACTGCCTGAAGTGGGCAAATATCACGTTTTATTGCGAAGTAATGGTGAGACCAAGTACGAAACGACTTTCGACGTGATTCACCCACTTTCACCGCGACCCAATTGACCATCAGATACCAGTCCATGAGCGCGAGCACGGCGGCGTGGCGGGGCTTCATGCGCGTCGTGAACACCGTCGTCTATGTAAGCGTCTCCACCGATGTGCGGACAATGGTCAAAGCCTCAGCCGCTTTTGACCGAATGCGATCCCAGCTATCAGAGTAATCGGATATTGGATACCTGATCCCAAGGTACCTCAGGGCGTCGATCAATTCAGCGCCGCCATGAGCGATCTTGTTCCGCACCACGTTCATCGCCTTGAGGATGTCCATGGCGAGTGCAACTTGCTCTTGCTCGTCAGGGCTCAATTTCCCGCGAAGGCAAGCCGATAGCCGGTTGAGCTTTTCGGCTTGTTTGATCGGTGCTTTGCCCGAGGGCTTGCTGTCGTCCGGCAGGAGTTCATCGGGAACGTCCATCTTTCTCAGCAGCTCGTTTAAATCGCCGACGCGCGCGGAAAACTCGTCGCGGTTCCCGCATGGAAGTGAAAGCGCGGCTGGCTTTTGAAAGGTAGCCTTCGCAAAAAGAGGCTGTTTAAAGGCCCGGTCCCACATCACGTTGAGAAAGTCGAGAGCGACCGGAAGTTCACGAGGCGAGAAAGGCACTGACGATAGATCCGGAGCAACTTCGATTTCTCTCGACCAGCAACCGTTGCCGCCAGCGCGACAGTTGGCACCGGCACCGTGCAGGTCCTTTCCCAGCTCGCAGTATCCGCTAGCCGTGAATCGCCTAGCGACTCTTCCGGCTGGCAAGTTCGGGACCGGATTTACCGTGGGGTGAGCAAGATGAGAGCAAACGAGATCTGTCGCTGGCAGGTCACATCCGCGGCAAAGTGGCCTTGTAGTCGGCGCAAGCCTGATAGGGCCTTCTTGAGCGGTTACCGACGCATCCTCTGGACTTGCGGCGGAACAAAAGAGCCCGCGTCCGATCGGTCGTTGGTAATCACAGCTCTTCTCGCGCCGAAAAAACATGATCGAGGGTACATCATCGGCCGTGACGTTAATCTCAACAACGGTGTTTGCAGGTGTCTCGTCGAATCGGCCGTCTCTTAAGCGCTGTTCCGTTTCCCGTATGCACCATTGCAAAATCGCGTCCTCGAAATCTTTGTCCACGAAACCGAGCTCTTGCGGCTTGAAAATGATTCCACCCTGCCGGTAAATGACGTCCAAAGTGTTCTGTGGGATAATCGCGATGATGTAAAAAAGACGCTTTTCACCCTGCCAGACCGATAAGGTAAATCTCGGAAAGTCGCTATTGTTCTTGTCGAAGTTTATTCGCGCGCCGAAGAACATTTTAGTCACCTAAATGGGACCGTTCTCCCGAAGAATCAAAGCCATTATTATCTCAATCATGCATCACCCGCCAAAGAGTGCCAACCACCCTATACAGTGAAAATGTGGCAGCCTTCGAGGAAACCCCTTCTCCCAGAAGGACTTTGCGAACAGTGCCAATGGCACCCTTCGTGGCACTTGGCACCCTTCGGGCTGACGACCATTTGACGACCGAAACGCAATTTTGGCACGGCTTTTGAGGTGCCTACGACCACTTGACGACCAAGGCGAGTTAGCTTGTGAGACGGCAGGAGACGAAAAACGCCCACTCCCCATGGCGAAATTGAACGTGCGCATTCTTGCGAGACGATGAGAGACAACAATAAGTAGAACTGAAAATCTTCGTGTCGGCAGTTCAATTCTGCCCCTGCCCACCATCATTCCTTCCTTCACTTTCGCTCAGGACGGGCGCGTGACCTCCGACCGGCGCACCGGCGTGGTTTCTCGACCGGCCCGGGCCACGACGCTCCCCGCCACGACGAACGATTCCGCCGGTGGAGAATTCTTAGCGGGACCAGAGACGGTAATCGCCCAGTGGCGCGAAGAGGCTCACGGCCACCCCGACCAGGAGCAAAATAACGACGACCAAAAGGATCAGCTGGATTGGATCACGCCGTGAAAGCCCGGCGCGCATCTGGACAGTCGATCCTCGACGGCCGCGAAAGAAGAGTAATACAACCACGACGATCAGAAGTATTGGAATCATTTGTCCGCAATCACCAGGGTGCTAAGCGTGGCAAGATCGACTACCATTTGGGCGCCTGCGGAGGCTCGGGCCGGGTAGGCGCGGGGGCGCGATTGACCACGATCATCCGTCCAAATAAGCTCCGCGTCTATGAAGTTGATTAGCGGCCAGCGGTTTGTTTTCTTACTCGGCGTCATCGTATGCGTGACGTCGGCCGGATGCTTTTCGTGCACCACGGTTCAGAACCCGCCGCCCAAGGTCATTATTCAGCAGGCGCCCCCTCCAGTGGTGGTGTCGCCGCCGCCTGCCTCTTAAGCCTCAGCCGACTGTCCCGCGAAGATTCGCCTATTGCGATGGTTCCGGTGGTTCGCCGCCGAATCCGCGGAGCCGAACGCATTTCGATCATTTGCGCTGCAACGAAACCGTGGGCCGATGCGTCTTATGGTGCAGGGATACCGCGGTCTCGAGGGAACGGCAGCCTATCGTTTGCAGAGGGGAACGGCAATCTCGACGTGCCAACGCGGGGGTAAACGCGACTGCAGGATTCTGCGCCGGTCGCGGAACTGAGGGGACGCGGGCTGTTTTGCTTGATGCGATCTCCGGTCAGAGGTGAGAAACCAACTTGCGGACACCCTCAAGGACCGTTGAAAGCGAGCGGCACAGGTCTTGGATGGATGATTGTCGGGCGCTTCGGGTGGGGAAATGACGAAATCCGAGCAGATGGCCCCCGAGACGATGGGCGCCTCCGACCGGAAGATGTCGAGACGCTGCGCATTGGCCCAGGATGCGGCTAGTCTCATCGCT
>Ga0302326_10012225_pt1 | contig 18350 bp, 16 predicted proteins | sample Palsa_T0_3_FD_202264 | JGI IMG/M metagenome (GOLD analysis project Ga0302326, IMG submission 202264) | Peat permafrost microbial communities from Stordalen Mire near Abisko, Sweden - Palsa_T0_3 | ecosystem: Environmental > Terrestrial > Soil > Palsa > Peat permafrost | place: Sweden: Abisko...
TGAAGCTGACGAAGGACCCGGAGGGCCGGGCGACGATGGGGGGAAGTTCGGGCGGATCTTGCGCTTTGATCATGGCCTGGTATCACCCGGAGTTATACCATCGGGTGCTGACTTATTCGGGGACTTATGTGAACCAGCAATGGCCTTCCAACTCAGCTACTCCGCATGGGGCGTGGGAGTTTCATGAGCACTTGATTCCCGACGGTCCGGCCAAGCCTTTGCGCATCTGGATGGAGGTGGGGGATCGGGACCTGCTGAATCCCAATGTTATGCGAGACAACATGCATGACTGGGTGGTTGCCAACGAGGAGATGGCGAAGGTGCTGGCGGCCAAGGGATATCACTACCAGTTTGTCTTTGCGCGGAATGCGGGGCATACCGATCATGCGGTTAAGGAGCAGACGCTGCCTGAGGCAATGGAATATGTTTGGCAGGGTTATCGTGGGGATGTGGCGGCGAAGTGATTGATGTGCGATCACGATTTGTCTAGCTCTTGCTCGTCGGGTTCGGCGAGCAGATCGCCGAGGCGGTCGAGGCGTTTCTCCCAGGTGGTTCGGCGATCGTTGATCCATTGTTCGACTGCGGAGAGGCCAGAGGGTTGGATTTGGCAGGTGCGGACTCGTCCTACCTTTTGGGTTTGGATGAGCCCGCTTTCTTCGAGTATCTGAAGATGCTGGACTACTGCGGCTAGTGTGATTTTCAGGGGAACTGCTAACTGGGTGACGGAGATGGGGCCTTCGCTTAGCTTTTCGACGATGGTTCGGCGGGTGGGGTCGCCGAGGGCGTGGAAGACACGGTGGATGTCTGGTCTGGTGCGAGGCATTTGGTCCGTGTCCTCCACGTGGCGCTTGGTCGATTTGCGATGCTACCGGATAAGGAAAAAACAGGTCCATCGGCTTGCGCTTTGGCCTGCTCAGGATGACCCGGCCTTGGTTTAGGAGCGAGGCTCCTGATTGCGCCAGCTCGTCAGCTCTTTGTCCAGCGAATCGAGGAGTTTGCTCCAGCCTTCCCGGCGCATTTCGGGGCCGTCGGCTCCTTCGAAGAAGGCTGCTTGTTCGGTGTAGATGAGGTTGGTCCCGTTGTCTGTGGGGAGCAGTTCGACGGTGGCCAGCGAGGCGGACATGCGGTGGTCGCCGAAGGTCATAGTGTAGGCGAAGACGATGCGGCGGTTGGGGACGATGTCCTGGTAGGTGGTGGTGTTTTCGAAGGCGACGCCGGGAAAGCGGCTGCCTTCCTGGAAGCGGAAGCGGCCGTAGTCGACACCGCCGACACGGAAGTCCATGGTGAATTCTTCGCTGACGTGGGTACCTCGATCGGCGAACCAGCGGCGCTTTTTGGTTGGGTCGGCGAAGGCGGCGAAGACCTTTTCGGGGGTAGAGGGGTAGGTGCGTTCGATGACAAAGGTGCTGTGGGTGACGGTGGGCGCGGCGGTGGGGGTTTCGGCGGTCTGAGGCATGGCGTTGTTTCCTTTCGGAGGCAATAGTTAAGTACATGCTTGAGTATTGTTCAACTGGAAATAATTGTCAAGCGGACACTTAAGTATTTATTTCAGTGTCGGGGATTGCCCGGGCGTGGTACCTTTCGGTGTTGCCTATGACTGTTGTCCGCTAGTTCGGCCTTCTTTGTGAGTTCTCAGCGCGGCTTTTTGTGCTGCGTTGCCCCAGAGTTGTGTTCAACCGAAAGCGGAGATTCAAATGACATTTGTTGCATCGCACTTGCCTGTGGGCGCGGGCCTTTCCGCGCTTGATAAAGCTCGGGATATTGTTCCCGACATCGTTAGCGACCGTATTGAGCTGATCTCGACAACACCGGAGATGCTTCGCGCGGACTTCGCAAAATCCCCTGAATTTTCACGCCTGATCGATGCTGAAGTTCCGGCAGATTGGCCTTCGGACGGGTGGGACGAAAATGCTTACAACTATCTGCTGGAGCGAATGGAGAAGTATCCCGAATATCGGGGCTGGTCACGGTATATCGCGGTGAAGTCGAGTGAAGGTGGGCGGCGCATTCTGGCTGGCGGATGCGGGTTGCTGGAGCCGGTGGAACTGACCGATGATCCGGAGATTGGGTATGGCTTGCTGGATGCCTTTCAACATCACGGCCATGCCACGGAAGCTGTGGGTGCGCTGGTTGGATGGATTTTCGGTCATCCGCATGTGAAGTCGGTGAATGCGCAGACTTTTCCGGACCATCACGCTTCGCTAGGGGTGTTGGCGCGGTGCGGGTTTGGGTTTGCCGGGGATGGGCGGGAGGAGGGAACGGTGTTATATCGGCGATGGCGGGAGTGATTGCCCAGCCGAACGCCGCCAGATGATTCATGTAGCCCGTCACATGTTTATTCGCGGATGAAGGCTATGCACGCTTCGACGAACTGAAGGTCCGCATCCCGAGAGTCGTGTCGGTCTGGTTACCTTTGGAAGGGTCCGGGCTGTATACTAACTGATGTGACAGCCACATCAATTCATACATTTAGTTCCGATCGTATTCGGGTGTTTCCGGATGCGGAGAAGCGAGTATTGCTGCTGAAGCCGCGCGGGTTTTGCGCGGGGGTCGTGCGGGCGATCGATATCGTCCGGATCGCTCTGGAAACCTTTGGCGCTCCGATTTATGTGCGCAAGGAAATCGTCCATAATCGCTTTGTTGTGAACGAATTGGCGGAAAAGGGTGCGATCTTTGTCGATGACATAGATGATGTTCCGACGGGGATGCGGGTGATCTATAGCGCGCATGGGGTTTCTCCAGCGGTGCGGGAGCGGAGCAAAGAGCGCAATCTGAAGGTGATCGATGCGACTTGCCCGCTGGTGACAAAGGTCCATGTGGAGGCGGTGAAGTTCGCCAAGCAGGGGTATTCACTGGTGCTGATCGGACATCGCGACCATGACGAGATTGAAGGCACGCTGGGCGAGGCACCGGATGTGACCCAGGTGGTCTCGAATGTCGAAGAGGTGCAGACGCTGCTGGTACCTGATCCGGAACGGGTTGCTTATCTGACGCAGACGACTTTGAGCCTGGACGAGGCGCGGGACATTATCACCGCTTTGAAGGAGCGGTTTCCAAAGATTGTTGGGCCTCATTCGCAGGACATTTGCTATGCCACGGAGAACCGGCAGGTCGCGGTGAAGAATGTGGCGCATGAGGCGGACCTGGTGCTGGTGGTGGGTTCGGAGAATAGTTCGAACTCGAACCGGCTGGTTGAGGTTTCGCGGAATTTGAGTACGCGTGGATATTTGATTGAGAATTCGAGTGCGATCGATCCGGAATGGCTGGACGGCGTGAAGACCGTGGTGCTGACCGCCGGGGCTTCGGCGCCGGAGGTGCTGGTCGAAGACGTGGTGGATTATTTGCGTCAAAACGGATTTGGCAGCGTCGAAGAAGTAGAGGTAATGCCGGAGAATGTTCGGTTTGGCCTGCCACCGGAGATTGTGCAGGCGATCGCCGCGGCCCCGGGTAGTTCCCGGGTGAGCGCGTAGGCTCGAGTCTGACGGAAGCAGGACTGACATCGACGAGATGAGTGTTTTGAAAGTGAATGGAAAGACCGGGGCGGCATTTGCGGTTTCGCCTTTGCAGGACGAGGCGAAGGAGGGGGTAGCTCCGAGATTTGGCAGGATCGATGCCGCGCTGCAGGATGTTGCTGCAGCGGTTTTGCGTGCGCGCGATTATCTGCTCGATCAGCAACACCCGGACGGCTATTGGTGCGGCGAACTGGAAGCCGACGCCATGTTGGAAGCCGACTATATTTTTGCCCATGTACTGCTGGGTACGGGCGACCCGGGAAAGATGCAGCGGGCGCTCAATGAGATCTTCCGCTATCAGAATGAGGATGGCGGTTGGGCGATCTATTCGGGCGGCCCATCGAATATCAGTCTTTCGGTCAAGTGCTATCTGGCTGGCAAGCTGATGGGTTTGTCTCCGGACGAGCCGGCGATGGCGGCGGCACGGGCGTGGATTCTCGCGCATGGCGGTGTGACCGAGTGCAATACCTTTACGAAGATTTATCTCTGCTCGATCGGGCAGTATGACTATGACGCGGTGCCGGCGATTCCGCCGGAGATTGTGCTGTTTCCAAACTGGTTCTACTTCAATATTTACGAGATTTCTTCGTGGTCGCGGGCGATCCTTGTTCCGCTGTCGATTCTTTATGCGAAGAAGCCTTTCAAAAAGCTGGCTCCGGAGCAGGGCATCGACGAGTTGTTCGTGGGTGGGCGGGAGAATGCCGACCTACGGCTGAAGTTCGACAGGAAGAAGCTGGTGAGTTGGCGGAATTTCTTTCTAGCGACGGACCGGCTGATTCATCTGGCGGAGCGGGTGCATATTCGGCCGCTGCGGCGAGTTGCGCTGAAGAAGGCCGAGAAGTGGATGCTGGAGCGGCTGGAGATGTCGGATGGCCTGGGTGCGATTTATCCGGCCATGTTGAACTCGATTATTGCGCTGCGGCATTTGGGGTATTCGCTGGATGACCCGCAGGTGATTCGCGCGATGGATGAGTTTGAGAAGCTGGGGATCGATGAGCCTCATGGCACGGCCGATTATGCGACGCCGACATTCCGGATGCAGCCTTGCGTTTCGCCGGTCTGGGATACGGCGCAGGCGGTGTTTGCTTTGGGCGAGGCCGATGTGCCGCGTAACGATCCGCGGCTGTTAAAGGCGGTCGACTGGATGCTGTCGAAGGAAGTTCGGCACAAGGGCGACTGGGCGGTCAAGGCGCGCAATGCCGAACCGGGCGGCTGGTATTTCGAGTTCAACAATGAGTTTTATCCGGATGTGGACGATACCGGGCAGGTTTTGCTGGCGCTGAATAAGGTGGATAATCCGCGGGAACGGTATCAGTACGACGTGTCGAAGCGGGCGATCGACTGGATTTTTGCGATGCAATGCAGGAATGGCGGCTGGGCGAGCTTCGATAAAGACAATACGAAGATGATCTTCCAGTACATCCCATTCGCCGATCATAATGCGATGCTGGATCCGCCGACGGTGGATATTACGGGGCGCATTTTGGAAACGCTCGCGACCTATGGCTATACGCAGCGGGACAAGCGGGTTGAGAAGGCGATCAAGTTCATTTATGACCAGCAAGAGCCGGATGGAAGCTGGTTTGGCCGCTGGGGCGTGAACTATCTTTATGGCACTTTTCTGGTGCTTCGCGGGCTGGAGGCTATCGGAGTCTGGAACCATGAGCCGCAGATTCAGCAGGCTGCGGAGTGGATCCGGATGGTGCAGAATGCCGATGGGGGCTGGGGCGAGAGCCTGCATAGCTATGACGATCCAGGAACGCGTGGGGTGGGAGTGAGCACTCCTTCGCAGACAGCCTGGGCGTTGCTTGGATTGCTGGCGGCTGGCGATACTCGGAGCGATTCGGTGGCCAAGGGAACGCGGTGGTTGCTGACGCATCAGCAGGCGGACGGGTCGTGGGACGAGTCGTTGGGAGCGAGCGCTGAAAAGCAGGCGATTTATACGGGGACTGGATTTCCTCGTGTGTTCTATCTGGCTTATCACTATTACCGGGATTATTTTCCGTTGTTGGCTTTGACGACTTATCGCAAGGCAATGGAACGCGGAGCTTAAGAGCAGTGGTCAGTTCTCAGTGTTCAGTAGGGAAAACAAAATGGGAACTGAAGACTGATAGCTGAGAACGTAGTAACTGGCGGGACGGGAGAATTTACTGATGGCTGTGCCGATTTCACAGATGTGGACGGTGGCGACTTACGTCCTGGGCAAGAAGCTGACGGGGCAGAAGCGGTATCCTTTGGTGCTGATGCTGGAGCCGTTGTTTCGCTGCAATCTGGCTTGCGCCGGTTGCGGGAAAGTCCAATATCCGCCGCACATTCTGAAGAAGAACCTGTCGCCGGAGGAGTGCTTCAAGGCGGTCGAGGAATGCGGGGCGCCGATGGTGAGTATTCCTGGTGGCGAGCCGTTGCTGCATCCGCAGATCGTTGAGATAGTGAATGGCTTGATTGCGCGGAAGAAGTACATCTATCTCTGCACCAACGCTCTGGAATTAAAGAGGCGGCTGCCGGAGTTTACACCGTCGAAGTATCTAACTTTCTCGGTGCACCTGGATGGCGAACGCGAACATCATGATTTCTCCGTCTGCCGCGAGGGTGGTTACGACATTGCGGTTGAGGGTGTTCGCGAGGCGGTGAAGCGCGGTTTTCGCGTCACCACGAACACGACGTTGTTCGATGGTGCGGATGCGAACAGCGTGCGGGCATTCTTTGATGACGTGATGTCCATGGGCGTGGAAGGCATGGTGCTTTCTCCTGGCTACACCTATGACAAGGCTCCGGACCAGAAGCACTTTCTGGGGCGCGCACGGTCGCGGCGGCTTTTCCGGGCTATCTTGTCGAACCGGAAAAAGAGTTGGAAATTCAATATGTCTCCGCTGTTCCTGGAGTTCCTGATGGGGAAGCGGAACTATACCTGCACACCGTGGGGATCGCCGGCTTATAACATCTTCGGTTGGCAGAAGCCTTGTTATCTGCTGCAGGACGGGTATGTCGATACCTTCAAAGAGTTGATGGAGCTGACGGACTGGGATGGTTATGGCACGGAGAGCGGGAATCCTAAGTGCGCGAACTGCATGGTGAGCTGCGGGTATGAGCCTTCGGCGGTCGACCATGGATTTGGTTCGCTGAGCGGATTCCTGGGCATGGCGAAGGCTACGTTGTTCAACAAATATGAGGACCGCGGCGCACTGGATTTGCTGAACAAGCCAATTAACACGGGGCATTGTTCGCTGGTCCAAATTGCGGAGCCGGTGCGGGAAGTCGAGGAGATGCGCGCTTGAGCGAGACGGCATTAAAGACCGAAGTAGTCGATCCGGACAGTGTTGAAGTTGCGGCCGGTTTTTCGCACGAGAATTTAGAGGGCTGGGTCCCTGAACTGGCTAACGAGGCAGAGGTCTTCGATGCTTTCGATAAGGCGCTAGACTATCGCGGTGACATTACGATTACTCGCAAGGACGGCACCAAGTTCGATGGTTATATTTTCGACCGCAAGGCGGGAAAGTCGCTGGATGATTCGGTGATCCGGCTTTTTCCGGCGAATTCGAATGAGAAGCTTTCGATTCGATATTCGGAGATTGCGCGGCTGGAGTTTGGCAAGGACCGCGCGGCTGGGAAGCACTGGGAAGCCTGGGTCGCGCAATACGAAAAGAAAAAGGCAGCCGGTGAAAAGAACATCGGCATTGTGCCAGACGCTTTGGACTAAACGCTGCGTGCCAGGCTGGGCGGCAGTGGTATTTCCGTAACTATCCTCCCCATGAAAGTCTTCCTGACAGGTGCAACCGGTTTTGTTGGAAGCCATGTCGCGCGCGAGTTGGCGGAGGGCGGCGCAGACTTGCGTTTGCTGGTCCGCAAAACAAGCCGCATCGACAATCTGGAAGGCATTGACGGGGAACTGGTGACGGGGGATTTGCGGGAGCCGGAATCGCTGCGGGCGGGTGTCTCGGGCTGCGATGCGGTGATGCATGTGGCGGCGGATTACCGGCTCTGGGTGCGCGATCCGAAGGAAATGTACGCGGCGAATGTGAACGGAACCCGCGACCTGTTGCGCATCGCCCGGGAGGAACGCGTAGGCCGGTTTGTTTACACATCAAGCGTGGCGACGATGGGTTTCAAGAAGGATGGGACGATCGTCGATGAGGATACTCCGGTATCGCTGGACGACATGATTGGCCCGTATAAGCGGTCGAAGTTTCTTGCGGAGATGGAAGCGATTCAGGCGGCCCGGGGTGGGCAGCACGTGGTGATTCTGAATCCCACCACCCCGGTGGGTCCGAACGATCTGAAGCCGACGCCGACGGGTGGGATCATTGTGGACTTTCTGAACGGGAAGTTTCCGGCCTATGTGGATACCGGGCTGAATCTGGTCGATGTCGCCGAAGTGGCGCGGACGCATGGGCAGGCGCTCGAGGTTGGGCGCTTTGGCGGGCGGTACATTCTGGGTGGGGAGAATTTGACGCTGAAGCAAATACTGGATAAGCTTTCGGCCATTAGCGGACTGCCCTCGCCGACGATGAAAGTGCCTCACGAGGCGGCGATGGTGTTTGCGTTTTTCGATGAAAACATCGTGGGGCGACTGCTGGGCAAAGAACCTCGCGCGACGGTGGAAGCGGTACGGATGGGCAGGAAGAAGATGTTTGCGTGTTCGACGAAGGCGGAGCGAGAGCTTGGTTTTCGCCAAGTCCCGGTGTACTCGGCGCTGCGGGCGGCAGTGGATTGGTTTCGCGCGCATGGGTATGTGCGGGAAGATCGGAAACGAACGGTTTGAAGTCCAGAGAATTGAAAGCAAGAGAATCGCAGTCTAAGGAATCGCAGTCTAGGGAATTGAAGTCGAGAATAGCGATTGTGGCGGCGCTGGAGCGCGAGGTGCGCCCCCTGACGAGAGGTTGGAGGCGGGAGGCCGCGCCGGATGGCGTGACGGTGTATTCGTCGGAGAAGGCGGTCGTGGCGTTTGCCGGGATGGGAGTCGACCGGGCCGGCGCGGCTGCGGCTGCGGCTTTGAGTTTCGGTCCGGCGCACCGGCTCATATCGGTTGGATGGGCTGGGGCGCTACATTCGGGAATTCGCTGCGGCGGGGTGTGGAGGGTTGGGACAGTGATCGACCCAACAAACGGGGAAATTTACGATACGGCCGACGCAGGTGAACGTCTCAGCCATACGGCGGTCTTGGTGACTACAGACCATGTTATTTCGGCGCGGGAAAAGAAGCACTTGCACGACAGGCTTTCGGCCGACCTGGTGGACATGGAGGCGTTGGCGGTGGCAAGGGTCGCCCGGGCGCGAGGGATTCCGTTCCAGGCGGTGAAGGCGGTCTCGGATGAGTATGACTTCGATCTGCCGGGGATGGAGCAGTTCGCGACGCCGGAAGGGCGGTTTCGGGAAGCCGGCTTTGCGTTGTATGTGGCGCTAAGGCCGGCGTTGTGGGGAAGGGTTGCCCGCATGGCGCGACACAGCTCGACGGCGGCGGCGAACCTTTGTGCAGAGTTGGAACAATATCTTGCCTGGGAAGAACAGCGGGTAAGAGCGTAGGATATTCAGAGATAACGATGCCGACCTTGATTGAAACCAGCCCATTTGCCGTTGCGGACCAACTTCCCGCACGGATGAAGGCCCCAGTCTATCGGGGTAAGAACGATGTTCGTCTGGAAGAAATGCCGGTGCCCCAGATTGGGGTGGGCGAGGTGCTGATCCGCGTACATTCCTGCGGGGTTTGCGGGACGGACCTGAAGAAGATCCATACCGGCTCGCACTCTGCGCCGCGAATATTCGGCCATGAAACAGCAGGCGTGATCGCGGCGGTCGGCTGCGAGGTCAAGGATTTTCAGCTGGGCGACCGGGTGGTCGTTTTCCATCATGTGCCATGCGGCGACTGCTATTACTGCCGGAAGAAGACCTTCGCGCAATGCGACAGCTACAAGCGGGTGGGTTGCACGGCGGGCTTTGAGCCGTCGGGCGGGGGCTTTGCCGAATATGTTCAAGTAATGGACTGGATCGTTCGCCGCGGGCTGGTAAAGATTCCGGATGGAGTGCCGTTTGAGCAGGCAGCTTTTGTGGAGCCGGTGAACACTTGCTATAAGGCGATTCGGAATCTGAAGATCGAAGCGGATGAGACGGTGCTGGTGATTGGCCAGGGGCCGATCGGCATATTGCTGGCGAGCCTGGCTTTGCGTTCCGGCGCGAAAGTGCTGTCATCGGACCTCTATCCGGGACGGCATAAGATTGCGGCGGAATATGGGCTGTCGCACCCGATCGATGCTTCGCGGGAGGACGTGATCGCGGCGGCGAAGGCGGAGAGCGAAGGGCGCGGCGCGGACGTTGTGATTTTGGCGGTCGGCGGAAACTCGCTCATCCGCACGGCCATGGACGCGGCGCGGCCGGGGGGGCGAATTTTGCTGTTTGCACAGACGCAGCATGGTGAGGCGACAATCGATCCGGCCATAGTTTGCATGGATGAAAAGAGTTTGCTGGGATCGTACAGTTCGTCGGCGGAGATACAGGATGAAGCGGCTAAGCTGGTCTTCGACGGTTATCACAACGGTTACGATTTGACGCGCTTGATCTCCCACCGTTTTCCGCTCGATCGCGCGGTCGAGGCGATTGAAATTGCGTCGAATCCCAGTGCGAGTTCGATGAAGGTCATGATCCATCCGTGCGCTTAAATCGGAAGAAGTTTTGAGAAATAGTGTGCGATGCTGACTGAACTTGCCCAGATGAACGCGGCGGTGCTGTATGGACAAGAAGACGTTCGTATCGAGCGTGTGCCGGTGCCGCGGCCCGAAGAGGGTGAGATTGTCGTCGAAGTACAAGCCGCGCTGACTTGCGGCACCGATCTGAAGACATACCGGCGCGGCTATCACGCGAAGATGTTGGCGCTGCCCGCATTGTTTGGCCATGAATTGGCTGGGGTGGTGCAGGAGGTTGGCGCCGGAGTGACGAAGTTCGCTCCGGGCATGCGGGTTGTCGCGTTGAATTCGGCGCCATGCGGGAAGTGCTTCTGGTGCGCGCGCGATCAGGAGAATCTTTGCGAGGATCTGCTCTTCAACAACGGCGCGTATGCGGAATATATTCGCATTCCGGCGCGGATTGTGGAGAAGAATACGCTGGTGGTTCCGGCAAATGTTCCGCTCGAACACGCGGCGCTGACAGAGCCGCTGGCTTGCGTGGTGCGCGGCCTGGAAGAGAGCGGCGCCAGGGCCGGCGACACGATTGCGGTGATTGGCGCGGGACCGATCGGATTGATGTTTATTCATGCGGCGGAGTTGAGCGGACTGCATGTCATCGCCGTGGTGAAGCGGCCGGAGCAGGTGGAGAGCGCCCGCATTTTTGGGGCGGCCGAAGTGGTGAGAACCACCGGCACGGGCGATGTGATTTCCGCCGTGCGCCATCTTACGGACGAGGGCCGAGGAGTGGATATTGCCATCGATGCGGCGGCGACGCCGTTGACCTGGCAATGGGCGGTGGACATGGTGCGCAAGGGCGGAACGGTGAATTTCTTTGGCGGATGCGCGGTTGGGACTCGGGTCTCACTGGATACGAACCGGTTGCACTACAACGACATCACGTTGAAGTCGAGCTTTCACCATACGCCGGCGACTTGCCGACGGGCTTTCGATCTGGTGGCGAGCGGACGATTCCGGTGCAGCGAGTACATTACGGGGCGCGCAAGGTTGATGGAGTTGAACAGTGTGTTTCGCAAGTTGATGGACCGCTCGAACGATATCAAGACCGCCATCATCCCCTAAGCGCCCTCGAATCGAGCTTCCTGAGATAATTGCTTTTGGAGTCGGGAAGCTATGCCGGCATTACTCAATTCGACACAAGAGGACTTGATCGAGCGCGGCTGGGCTGCGCTTCCGGCAGAGTATCGCATTCCGGCGGAGCGGCCTTCGCTTGCTGAAGCCCAATCCTATTGCAAACGGCTGACGGAAACGCATTATGAGAACTTCCATGTGGCTTCGTGGTTTCTTCCGAAGCGTTTGCGGCCGCATTTTCGGAGTATCTATGCCTATTGCCGGATCGCGGATGACCTGGGCGACGAGGTCGGCAACCGCGAGCAGTCGCTAGCGTTGCTGGATATTTGGAGCGGGGAGTTGGACGCCTGTTATGCGGGTGCGGCGCGGCATCCGGTATTTGTAGCATTGGCTGTGACAATTGCGGAGTGCGGGATTCCGAAGGAGCCGTTTGCCGATTTATTGGTGGCCTTTCGTCGCGATCAGACGGTGACGCGTTTTGCGACGATGACGGATGTCCTGGACTACTGCCGCTATTCGGCAAATCCGGTCGGGCATTTGGTGCTCTATGCGGGGGGTTATCGGGACGCAGAGATGTTTCGGCTTTCGGACTACACTTGCTCCGCTTTGCAGTTGGCGAATTTCTGGCAGGATGTTCGGGTGGATTATGAGAAGGGGCGAATTTACCTTCCTACTGAGGACATGCTTCGCTTCGGAGTCGACGAAGAGACGATCGCTTCGGGCCGCATGACGCAGGCGTTTCGTGAGCTGATGCGGTATGAGGTGGGTGAGGCGCGGAAAATGTTTGCGGCCGGAGCGCCATTGATTGGAATGGTGGATGCCGAGCTTGCGCTGGACCTGGATCTTTTCACTCGGGGCGGTTTGGAGATATTGAATGCAATTGAAGCGCAAGACTATGACGTGCTGAGGTCTCGTCCTGCCATCTCGACGTGGCGGAAGGCGGCGCTGCTGTTGCATGCCTTAAGCGACAAGTTTTTGTCGCGGCGAAGGGTAGCTGCCTGATTATGGTTGGACAAACCGGGGTTGGTGAAACTGGGGCTATCGCCGATACTCAGGTTGCGGAAGCCTATCGGATTTGCAGGGAGATTGCTCGCCGGGAAGCCCGGAATTTCTACTATTCCTTTGTGGCGTTGCCGACGGCGAAGCGCGATGCGATATGCGCGGTGTATGCATTTATGCGTCATGCCGACGATCTTTCCGATGACGAGAGTCTGGCGATCGACGACCGGCGAGTGCGGCTTGATGAGTGGCTCGCGGCGTGGCGGGATTCCGCCGATGACGGCGAGACCGATGATCCTGTTTTCCTTGCGCTTCGGGACGCGCAGCGGCGGTTTGCGATTCCTTCCGGCTTACTGGAGCAGTTAGTCGAAGGAACCACGATGGACGTCCGTCGGGACGAGACTCGATCGCAATCGGATAACTCGACTTACGACACCTATCCCACCTTTGCCGACTTATACCGCTATTGTTATCTGGTTGCTTCGGTGGTGGGTCTGGTTTGCATTCGCATCTTTGGATATGAGGATGCTCGCGCGGAGAAATTGGCGGAAGAGACCGGCATTGCCTTTCAACTGACAAATATTCTGCGGGATGTTCGGGAGGACGCGGAGCGGAAGCGAATCTATTTGCCTTGCGAGGACTTGCGAAAGTTTGGGGTTGGGTTGCACCAGCTTGAAGTGACATCGGCCGCGGCGGGTGTGTCGGTTGAACTGCGAGAGCTGCTCGCTTTTGAGGCGAGGCGTGCGGAGGAATTTTATCGATCGGGAGAAAGGCTTTTGCCTTTAATTGCGGCGGATAGCCGTCCGGCGCTGTGGGTACTGATTTCGATCTATCACCGCCTGTTACGCAGGATTGTGGCATCGGGGTACGATGTTTTTTCCTCGAGGGTGAGCGTACCCGCTTATGAGAAGCTGGCGATTCTGGGATGGGGCGTTTTTCGCGGTCTCGGCAATCGTTTGCTTTCCGGCGCTTAACCTCGTCCACCAAAGGGCGCGATTGAATCATAACGTAACAACAACGGTGACAGTTGTGGGTGCGGGGGTCGCGGGCCTTGCGGCGTCTGCTGCTCTGGCGAGCGCCGGATTAGACGTCGAACTGCTGGAGCGAAAGCCTTATGTTGGTGGGCGGGCATCTTCATATGAGCATCCTGCACTGCATGAGGTCGTGGATTGCCAGCATGTGCTGCTAGGCTGCTGCGCGAACCTGATTCATTTGCTTAACGAGTCGGGAGCGGCCGACAAGGTGCGCTGGTATGACGAACTAGTGTTTCTGGAGCAGGGTGGACGGCGGAGTGTGTTTCGTCCAAATGGATTGCCGGCGCCTTTCCATTTCTCGGACTCATTTCTCCGTGCTTCGATGCTGGGGCTTCACGACAAGCTGGCCATTGCGCGGGGGATGACTGAGTTCTTGTCTGCAGCTGAAAGAGACGATGAGATTGGGCTGGACCAGTGGCTGAAGCGGACGAAGCAGACTCCGTTGGCGGTGAAGCACTTTTGGGAGCCGGTGGTGCTTTGCACGTTGAATGACAGTTTTGCAAACTGTTCGTTGAGGGCTTCGGCGAAGGTGTTTCGGGAACTGTTCTTGAAATCTCCACTGGGCGCGAGGCTGGGGATTCCGACGGTTCCTTTGAGTGATCTTTATTCTGCTGCGGCGCGTTTGCTGGGGGCGCGTGGAGGGACGGTCAGCTTTCGTACCGGAGTCGACTCCATTGAGGCGGCTGCCGGAGGTAAGTGGTTACTGAAGAGTTCCGCGGGAGATCGGTTGGCGGACTCGGTGGTTTTGGCGCTGCCGTTCGAGCAGACGCAGAAGCTGATTTCAACTCTGCCGCGGTCGGATGCCGGGGTTGCGCTGGAACGGGATATCACTCGCTTCGTCCATGCGCCCTATACGACGGTGCATTTGTGGTTTGATCGGCAGATCACGGACTTAGATCATGCTGCTTTGCTGGGTACGACAATCCAGTGGATGTTTCATAAGTCGCGGATTCGGAGTTATCCGAAGGGGCGGGGAAGTTATGTGGAGTTAGTGATTGCCGCTTCTCATGCACAGTTGAAGATGGAGCGTGAGGAGATATTGAATGGCGCTTTGGCGGAGTTGGCTTCGTTTTTTCCCGAGGTGAAGCGAGCGACGGTGGTGAAGAGCGGAATTTTGAAGGAGGCTCGCGCGACTTTTTCAGTATTGCCCGGATTGGATAAGTTACGGCCCTCGGCGGTTAGTTCGTGGCCTGGAATTTATTTGGCCGGGGATTGGACGGCTACGGGTTGGCCGGCGACTATGGAGAGCGCGGCGCGGAGCGGGTATCTTGCGGCGGAAGCGGTTGCGAGGGACGTGGGTGTTGGCGGTAGATTTCTGCAGGATGATCTTGCAGCAAGCGGTTTGATGAAAGTTTTTGGCTGAAGATATTGTTAGTCCCGAATAACCCCTTGTAACCCTTTGTTGAGGTATTCGGTGATTCTGGCCCGTCCCCAATCGGAAATCAGTTTGTGAACAACGGCCTCGGCGGCGACCTTTTCCCATTCGTGTCTGGTTACCGATGCGAGGAGTGGACCGGAGACTGCCTGGAGGCGCTTGACGATCCAATCGACGATCTGGTCGAGGCGGTTGGCGTCTATCTTTGCGTGGGCAGGATTTGGCACCTCCGGCCGGGCACTGCCGCAGAGCGGGATGATGGGCAGCGTGCGCACAGGTTCGGCTTCGGGCGATCGAAAATCGCCGATCACACCGTCGGAGTCTTCGACTTGGGCGAGGCCGGCGGCGATGATGGGGTTATCGATGGTGAGGCGGAAGGTTTTCTCAAGAAACCTCTGGCAGTTACGGCGGCCAAGCTGGTAGTCGTGGGCGCGGAAGCCGCGCTCGAAGAAGCCTCCGAAAGCGCCGAGAAGTCCGCATTGAAGGGCGTCCTTACCGGGGTTCTTGAAGTCGGAGGGCGCGAGGACGAAGCGGCTGTAGGATTTGGTGTTGATGACGGATGTGAGGGATTCGCCCTGAAATCGCGACTGCGAGATCAAGGCGGTCATGAGGTTGGGCAACATACCGAGGATGCTGCTGTTTTCGTTGAAATCGTAATCGGGATTGTAGAGGTCATGGGCGGGAAAGGGAGCGACGGTCAGCACCGCTGCGTTGGCTTGGTTCTGAGCGGGAGGGTTGTGCAGGCCGTCGCCACAGGTTCCTGGCTGAGCGAGAGGATTGTGGATGGCGAGGTAGTCGTGGGCGAGTTGGAACGGGTCGTTGTCGGTGACTCCGCCATCGACGTTGAGAGTGGTGAAAGTCCCTGTCGGAGTAAGGGGCCAGGCGGGGTCGACTTGCTCTGGGAGTGGATCGCTGATGGTTGCCCAGGGCGAGTTCAGGTAGTCGGCTACCGCGCGATCGATCTTGCGAGGTGCGAGGAAGAGTGGGAAGGCCCCGGTAGCTTTTGCGGCCTCCTTGAGCAGTGGCCATGCGTCTTTATCGGAACCGATTGGGAGGGGCTTCGCGAGCGGGAAGAGCGGCTGGCTTGTGGGCGAGCTTACGGTCTCGAATTGCAGGCGATCGGCGTAATAGCGGATGGTTTCCTCGGCAGAACCTGTAGCGTCTCCACTTAATGGGAACGGTGTGCCGCGGACGTTGGTGAGAGTGAGGAAGAGAGTGAGCGAATCGGCGATGTAGCTGGGGTGTTTCGCGGGTGGACCGGGGGTGAGGGCGTAATCGGCGATCTCGTCGATGATGGTGGAATCGAGCATGGAGATAACGGGTTTTCCCGGGCCGAGATCTCTGTCGCTTAGCAGGTATTCGATGTCGATGCGGTTGACCCAGCTCTCGTAGAACTTGTTCGTGGTGCCTACGATCTTGTCGTCCGCAGGGTCGTGGATGTGCTGGAACGGACCTTGCACCATAGCGGCGGCGATGGCGGCGCACATGCCTCCGGCGGATGCGCCGGAAAAGACGTCGATGGAGATATCGTGCATGGGGACAGCGGGGCTGGGGAGGGCTTTTGCCTTATACCATTCTTCGATTGCCTCGATGAGGAAGTCGAGGACCCCGGCGGTGTAGGCGCCGGCGGAGACGGCTCCGGCCATGTTGATGCCGAGGTGGAAGGCGCCGTCGTTCTTGTCCCACTGCTTTGGCATGTTGGTTCTCCTTGCAGGGAGCGAGTATAGATCGGGGCGGGTGTGAAAGGCTACTTCAGGGTGAGTTAGGGAAGCTCTGATTCAGCCGAAGGCCGTTTCCTCCGCGGCTGAATCCGCACTCATTCTATTGTACTTATGGCACGGCTGAAGCCGTGTCCCTTCAACAGCGACACTTATTCAGAGGCTCCTTAGCGGTCGGGTTGCAGGTTTAGGCGCAGGGGTTAGGATTTAGGGTTTAGCGGGACTATCGGTTGTATTTCTTGAGCGTCTTTTGTAACTCTTCGTGGGGAAGGCCGATGACGGTGTGGTTATCGATGCCGGTCATTGTTTTTCCCGCGACCAACGCGTTGACAATGGCCTCTTCGGTGGCTTCGGCCGTCGCCTGGAAAAGCGGGCTGAGGTGTTCGTTGGAGACGGCTTGGATGGTGTGAGGGCTTGGGCTGTCGTCCCAAGCGTGAGCATTGGCGGTGGAGAAGGCGAGGAAGATGTCTCCGGAGCCGTTGCCGGAGGTTGAGCCGGTTCTTGCGAGGCCCATGGTGGCGCGGCGGGCCAGGCGCTTGAGCTGGTCGGGAAGCAGCGGGGCGTCGGTGGCGATGACAATAATGATGGAGCCGACGTCGCCTTCGGTTTCGCCGGCTTTGCCGTCGTGAAACATGGCGTAGGGGACATTCTGGGCAATCTCCTTACCGACCGGGACCCCCGCGATGGTGAGTTGAGGGCGTCGACCGCAATTGCATTGGACTAGAACACCGACGGTGTAGCCGCCTGCGTCTTGGCTGAGCACTCGGGAGGCGGTGCCGTCGCCGCCTTTGAATCCGTAGCAGACCATGCCGGTTCCTCCGCCTACGGAGCCTTCTGGGACGGTTCCGCTTTTGGCGTTGTCCATGGCGGCGAAGAGGTCTTCGGGCTTTAAGTGGAAGCCGTTGATGTCGTTGAGGTAGCCGTCCCAGGTTTCGGCGACGACAGGTAGCATGCCGTCGGCGGCGAGCGGGGAATTGTGCTTGAGTTGCCAGGCGATCATGGCGTCGCGGACGACTCCCACGCTATGGGTGTTGGTGATGGCGATGGGGGTTTCGAGAAAGCCGGATTCCTCGATCCAGGTGGTCCCGGTCATTTCGCCGTTGCCGTTCTGGGCAAACCAGCCGGCGTAGACGGGGTCGGGGTTTGCTTTGCCCCTTGGGAAGATGACAGTGACTCCCGTGCGGATGGGGCCGGTGCCGATCTGGAGCGGGCCATTGCCGGAGATGAGGGTGGTGTCTCCGACTTCGATGCCTTTGACGTCGGTGATTGCGTCGAGCGGGCCTGGGGTTCCGTCAAAGGGGACGCCGAGATCGCGGGATCGAGCCTGGCCTTGGGCGTAGGCGGCGGATTGCGCCAGCAAGATGACGAGAATCGGCGTGGGGATATAGAGCGCGGATCGCATACTGGCAATTTATAACATTCGGCTGCGGAGATATTGTTGGGCAGGGCAAGACGGCAGTCGTCACAATTCAGCTGGCTATGAGCGAAACCGAGTTTACAGCCGTGGATGGAATGCGTATGTTCAACTGTCGGGTTATTCCAACGCAAAGAGTCTGTGGAGATTGATGATGACGTTTCGTGCCAAGAGGGTGGGGCCCTCCATTGTTGCAGTTTCAGTGATATTGCTGTGGGCGTTTTCAGTATTTGCGCAGTCGGGCGTTTCGAGTGCCGATTCCATCCTGAGCAAGATGACGCTGGAGCAAAAGATCGATTACATCGGCGGGACGGGGTTTGCGATTCGGGCTGTGCCTGAGCTGGGCCTTCCGGCGTTGGAAATGTCGGATGGACCGGTTGGGGTGCGGAGCAATTTGGGTTTTCCCTCGACGACTTATACGGCGGGCATCGCGCTCGCATCGAGCTGGGACCCGAAGATGGCGGAGCGGGTGGGCGCGGGGATTGGCAAGGATGCACGGGCCCGGGGCGTTCACTTCATGCTGGGGCCGGGCATCAACATTTACCGCTCGCCGCGC
>Ga0302326_10012226_pt1 | contig 18348 bp, 11 predicted proteins | sample Palsa_T0_3_FD_202264 | JGI IMG/M metagenome (GOLD analysis project Ga0302326, IMG submission 202264) | Peat permafrost microbial communities from Stordalen Mire near Abisko, Sweden - Palsa_T0_3 | ecosystem: Environmental > Terrestrial > Soil > Palsa > Peat permafrost | place: Sweden: Abisko...
AAGAAGCTCCGATTATGTACGGAATCCACGTCGTTCGGGAGGAATGGGTTTGCTGCATCTTCCGAGATATTCTTGCGGCTGAAGCGAGCATAGGCAGATTGCTTGGTTGTGATGGTCTGGTCGAGGCGAATATCCGCGCCATCGGTTCGTGCCGGTGTCGATTGAAAATTCTCGTAGTTATAGCCTGATTGCCCAGCCACATTTGGCAGCGGAATATAGCTCAGGAGTGCGGTGGCAGTGGGGCTGATATGGGTGACGGGCGTCGTGAACGACGGCCCGAATCCGCTCAAATCGCCGCCGCGCTCTGCCAGGGTCGGCACCTCAAACTGCTGTGCCACGGCCGTAGTTCTGCGGTTGCCCTCATAATCCGCAAAAAAGAAGGTCCTGTCGTGACCGTTGTAGAGGTGCGGGATGGTGACCGGGCCGCCCAGGGAAAATCCAAACGTGTTGAATTTCTTTGGCGCTTTCCCGCTGAAACCGTAGGGATCCGCATCCAGAGCCTGGTTTTGCAGATATTCAAACACGCTCCCGTGAAATTGATTCGTTCCACTCTTGGTGGTGAACGTAACGTCCCCCACCTGGGAAAACTCGGCGCTGTTATTGAAAGCGGTTACCTTCACTGCGGCGATCCCTTCCTGTGACGGATAGGCATCCTGCAGCGCGCCATTCTGACGAACGTTCGCCGTCGAAACACCATCGACGGAAAAATTAACCATCGACGAACTTGCGCCGCCCAGGGAAATGTTGCCCGAACTATCGGTCTGCACATTCGAAGAAAGGCCAAGTGCTCCCAGGGGACTGGTGGTCGTTGCCCGGTTATTCAGGGGCAGCTGCGTCATCTGTACATTGTCCTTCGAATCGGACAGGGTGGCATTCTCCGTATTGATTTGAGCAGCGTCTGAAGTTACCTGGACCGTGGTCGTCTGCGCTGCAATGTCCAGCGAAACCGTAAGCCGCAGGTCCTGCCGCGCTTCGACGGAGATTCCGGAAATTACCGTTTCGGCAAAGCCGTCGCGCGAGGCATGCAGCGTGTAATGTCCAGCCTTTACGTTCTCGAAACCAAAACCACCGGACCCATCGGTGTTTACCGCTCTGTCACTGTTTTCATCTGTGCTGTGCAATATGATTTTTGCGTCGGCAATCACGGCGCCGGAATTGTCCTGCGCGATGCCTCTCACGCTGCCGAAGGTGGATTGTCCGAAGACGGGCAAAGCCACCGCCATCACCAGCCCAAGTACCAGAAACGATACCCAGCCACCCAGCCATCCTGCTTCATTCGCCACACTCAAAAAATATGAAGAATTCCGTCTATCTTTCATGTATCTCACCTCGTAAAACCGGCAACTTGCCGGCTATATCCAGTGAATCAAAAAAGCCATAAATTACGCATAAGCGAAGTCCTTATGAGTTCTTAATGGCTTTGACTCTAGAATCGGGTTGTGGCGTCGATATGACTGGCGAAAGAAGTCGCGAAGTGGCGGCAAGGATGCTCCTCGGTGTTGGCGCGGCTTTGTCCATCACCGGTGTTGCCTTCTATCTCCGCTTCAACCTCTCTTCTGCAACCTCGCTGCATCTCCTTCTGGTAACTGCCATTGCGTTAAGGTGGGGCTTTCGTGAAGCAAGTGTTGTTTCCCTGGTATCAGTCGCTTGCCTTGATTATTTTTTTACCGAACCGCTATTCCAGTTGTACATGTCGGATCCCCATGATTGGGTGGCTCTTGTGACCTTCGAAAGCGTTGCTTTGATGGTGAGCCGGCTCTCCAATCAGGTGAGCCGGCATGCGCGAGAATCGGAGGCTCATGGCGCCAGCCTGCAGAAGCTCTACGAGCTCAGTCAGAGTATCCTTCTTCTCAACCGCCAGAAACCGATCGAACAGCAGCTCGCAAGCCTCATCAGTGACACATTTCATGTTCAGGGCGTCGTACTATGGAATGCGTACGACCTGCACCTGGCGATACACGGCATCTGTGATGTCAGCGAAGATGACGTCCGCGGCACCTACTTTACCGAGCGCAATGAAGATAGTTCGCTCACCCATTCCTCTCGCCGAGTGCTGCGCTCCGGGACGCGAGCGATCGGCGCACTGGTCATCTGCGGTCACTCGCTGGACGCGTCTTCAGTCAATGCAATTGCCTCTTTATCCGCGGTTGCCATTGAGCGAGCCCGCTCTTTTTCCGCTGAGAGCACCGCGGAAGCCGCGCGCCAGAGCGAGCAGCTACGATCGGCGATTCTGGACGGCCTTGCCCATGCTTTCAAAACCCCACTCACGACAATCAAGAGCTGTAGTTCCGGGTTGATTGAAATGGATCGCATGGACGGGACGGAAAAACGGCTGGTGGTTTTGATCGATCAGGAGGTGAGCCGCCTCAGTGACCTGACAACCCGGCTGATGCGAACCGCCAGAGTGGAGAACGCTACCCTGAGCCCAAGACGTGAGCGCCTCCACCTCGACAACATTCTTGAGGAGGCCATCGCTGAGTCTGCCCAACAGTTGAGCGGACATCCGATCGCGATCCATCTTAATGCCCACCTCAAAACCATCTGGGCCGATAGGCAACTACTCAAGATGGCGCTGACGCAGCTTCTCGATAACGCCGCAAAATACAGCTCTCCAGGCTCTCCTATCACGATCGAAGGACTGCAGGAACCCGCGGAGATCCTCATCTCTGTTCGCAACGAGGGGTCGTTCATTCCCCCGGAAGAGAGAGAGAAAATCTTCGAGCGTTTCTATCGTAGTCCTGGATCCAATCGAAAGGCGCCGGGTACCGGTATTGGCCTCTCGGTGGTCAAGCAGGTGACCGAATCCCATCTGGGCCGTGCCTGGGTCAACAGCGACTCGCGAGCAGGCACAACCTTCTTTGTGAGTTTGCCGAGAACCGCGAATGGGGAGCAATGATGGAACAACGATGGAACGTCCTGGTCGTTGAGGACGAGGCCGCTCTCCGCCAGAGTCTTTTCGAGACTCTGAGCGCACTAGGCTTTGTCATCGGAGAAGCGGGCACCGGCGAGGAAGCCCAGGTGCGCCTGCGCATGGTCGAATACGATGCAGTATTGCTGGACATCAACATGCCAGGAATCGGTGGGATGGAAGCATGCCGGCTGATTCATCGAGACTATCCGCACATTCCCATCATTATGCTAACGATACGGGACGAACAGGATGACAAGGTGGAAGCGCTGGATGCGGGTGCGGACGATTTCGTAACCAAGCCTTTCCAGATTCGGGAGCTGACGGCTCGTCTGCGAGCGGCGATCCGCCGCTCCAAACTATCGCCCGCACCGCCCAATTCGCTAACGGTAATCGGCAGCCTGGTGCTTGATCCGGTGCGCTACCGGGTAGAGAAGCAAGGCCGTGAGATCCGGCTAAGCCCAAAAGAATTCGAGATGTTACGGTACCTGATGCAACATGCCGGACGGCCCGTTCCGCACACTCGGCTGCTGACCTCGATTTGGGGATCTGAGTACGGGGGTGAGCGCGAATATCTGCGTGTGCTTGTAAGCCAACTGCGCAAGAAGATCGAAGACGATCCGGCCAATCCCACCTACATCTTGACCGACAGCCATGTTGGGTATCGGTTTCGTGAAGCCTAGGTCCACATGAGCCACTCGTTCTAGATTGGCGCGTTTGACAAGAATCTCAGACAAGTGATTCCTGTTCTGGAAAGCGAGTTCCCTGGTGACTGCGCGCGCCTTTCGCAAGGAAGGGAACATAAGGCTACTTCCCGCGAGGGGAGATCAAGCTGTCAGAAGCGGCGCCGGGAATATATCCCGGTGCCGCCATTTCCTGACATGTACGCGGATCACTTCCGGTAGGTAACTAGAACTTGACCATGAGCGCAACCGTTGCCGCGACCTGACCCGTGCGAAGATCAGGAAACCAGACGCTGCCTGGGCCACCACCGCAGGCAATCTCTGCCAACGCCAGAACGTTTGTTCCTGAGGAACTCCCGGTGGCACATGCGTAGTCCGCTGGAGAGCCATTGTTACCCCCGGGAGGAGTGATGCCCCCTCTACCCGTCCAGTACGGCAAGTCCGTGTGACGATAACCGATCTCAGACCTGAAGGTGATGAACTGGTTCGGCATGTAATCGAAGGTGACCGTGGTGTCGTACGCGTGGAACTGCTGTCCCGGATTCTCCGTGTAGTAGGGCGTGCCCGTGATCGCGGTGGCGCCGTTGATCGGCGGCAGAAGCACCAGGTAGCGGCCAGGATTATTCATTTGCCCACCGCCGATAGTCAATCCGTATAGGTCCTTCTTGAACCAGAGGCGGTTATAAAACATGTAGCCAAGGAACGCCTGCTTCGGATTGCCGCCCTTTCCCGTGCAGCTCACACCGCCCCCGAACTCGCATCCAAGATCCCCGGTAAGGCTGAAAGCTGCCTTATCGATGAACTTGTCCGGCTTATCGTAGTACTTGATCTCGACGCTGTCGTCGGTATGGAGACGCGAGCGGTCGGGAATGCCAACCGCGTCTTCGCCCAGGCCATAGTTATTCGCGACTATGGAAAGCCAGGGCTTGGGCCGATAAAGGATCTGCCCGCCCAGACCAGGCTTGCCATTCGGCCGCCCGTAGGACTGCCAGCCATTGATGAACCACGGCTCGATCTTTAACTTGTCGGTCGGAAACCATTGCGCTCGCACTCCGTTGAAGAACCACGGAGTATTCGATGACACGAAGGATGGCTGATAAGCCCAGTTATCGAAATTATAGTAACTGAATAGGCCGATATACGAGACAAAGATACCGGCATCAAGGTTAAGACCATGCTGCACGTTCCAGTGATATCCACCCCACGCCTCCGACACGTACCGGTAGGCATCGGCAAGGTCCCACTGCCCGCGTCCCGGGCTGGCATCATTACGCGGCGTTGTAGTCGAAAACATGCCGTACATCGTCAGAAAGCGCCCGCGGACATTATTGACGCGGATGTCGCCGCCAAAGCTTAGCTGCTCCACTTGCACTTCGTCGGAACGAAAAGACTCGGTCGAACCACCCATGGAGTCGTCTTTGGGATGATTGAAATCGAGGATGTAATTCACATCGGCGCGGAACTCGGGGGTAAAGTATTTCGTCGCCATCGGCGTATCTTTGGTACGGGCATTGCCATTGAGCCAGGTCCAGTCGGCATAGGCAAAGGGTGCGCTCTTGGTCGTCACCTCCGCGTCCAGATCAGAAGTAGCGGGCGCGGCCGCAGGCGCGGGCTGCGTGAGCGGCATCGGTGCGGCTGCTGCTTGTGGCACATCCCCGGATACCAGGGTCTTCTTTTCGTTCTCAAGTGCTTTCGCCGCGTCCGAACTAGTGGCTCCGTTGGCTTTCAGTTCCGCTTCGAGCTCCGCAATGCGCAACTTCATCGCTTCCAGCTCCTTGACCAGCGCTGGACGTATATCGGCTCCAGACAGCGTCGCCGAAGGAGCTACTTCCGTTCTCACCGCCCCCGGTTCGGGCGCTGGGGCCCCATTCCCACTGCCATCAGTCGAATGAGTGGCTGCATATTCGGCGTGGATTTCCGGCGCGGCGTCCGTTTGATAGGTCTGCGCAAGACCTGCCGGTACGGTCGAAAGGCAACCGGCTGCGAGAACCAATTTCCTGACTTTACAAATTTTACTTTCCATTTGTGCCTCTCAATTACGAAGTTAGGATTAGAGGCTGCCCGTTTCGACGAGCAACATAGACGCGCCCCTGCCTGGCGGCTACCCAACTACACGTTTGATACCCCTGCAGTGCTTTCGGAGTCGTCGGCAGCCCACGGATGTGCTCTTTTTCTCCCTCGGCGCCGATTCCTTCCTCACTCTCAGGCAGTGGCAAGCCGAATCCTCGAGTTTGCACAAGGGTTCATCAGCTGCTCCATGCCGCAGCTCTTCTTTATCTATTAGGAGCCGAAGCCCCTAAGAAACCCATAAGGGGGAAATAAAGGTTCCATAAAGGAAGATTCATCGTAGGCGCGACTATGCTTGCGCAATCGCCTCCCCATTGGCACGGCAGTGTAAAATCACAAAACATTTAACCTGCGTAAAATCTCTACCGAGGTCAATTATGCGAACACACAACGTATGGGTGATTGTGGTCTTCGCAGTGTCGCTCGCGACGCAAGTGTTGCCAGGAACAGCGTTCGCGCAAAAGCAGTCAGTTCCGAAGCCGCAGGACAAGCTTGCGCTCGGGGAGAACGAGGTGAAACAACTACTGTTCCTTATGGATACCACCAGGAATGGCAAGATCTCCAAGCAGGAGTACATGAACTTTATGGAAGCAGAGTTCGACCGGCTGGATAAGAACAAGAATGGGGAGCTGGACCCGAAGGAACTGAAGCATTCAGACTTGCGTGCAAGCCGCTTGAACGCGGTGGGGAAGTAGTCGGCTTGCCCGGTTGGCTTGGCGGAGCCTGCGGAGCACCTTAGCTATCGCGCAGCCCTTGCCTGCCCACCGTATTTTTCGAGCCAGCGCAGTTCTTCTCGCACTTTGATGTACCCGTGCCATGGATTCTTTCCCAGCGAGTGTCCCTCGCCGGGAAAGACTAATAGACTGTGCGGTACCTGCAACTGCTGCAGCGCTCGCTCCAGCAGGACGTCTTCCAGATAACTGACCCGCACATCGGCGTTGCCGGCCACGATGAGTGTCGGCGTTTTGACCTTATCCATTTGGAAGAGAGCAGCCTCACTCTGATAGATGCCTGGATTTTGCCATGGCGCACCACCTCCGAGATACCACGCATCATCGTAAGTAAGGTCGTCGTTGCCCCAATTCGCGGCGTGTTCCACCGCTCCTGCTCCCGTCACGGCCGCTTTGAACTCGGTGGTTTGCGTGATCAGCCAGTTGGTCAGGAACCCACCGAAGCTATAACCTCCCACCGTAAGACGCTCGGGATCGGCGATGCCGTCTTTTACCAGCGCGTCGATTCCTTCAAGAATGTCCTTGCCAGGCCGGGACACCAGGTGAGGGGAAATCTGCAGCATGAACTCGTCGCCGTAGCCGCTCGATCCGCGATAGTTCGGGCGGAAAACCAGCCAGCCGTTGGCTGCGGCCAGAGTTGCCCACTCATACCAGTCCGCTGCAAAGTAATTGCCATCTGCCCCATCCGGCCCACCGTGAATGAGCGTCAGCATGCGCAGTTTCTTTTCCCCCATGCGGTGTGGCGGATAAATCAACACTCCCTCCACCGTGGTCCCATCGTCTGCTTTCCACTGGTAGGTTCTCCACTCCGGCTGAGCGCGTTGCGTAAACAATAAATTGAAGCGGCTGATGGGCTTCGCCTGTTCAGGATGAGACGGATCCTCAGCGAGAAAGACTTGTACCGGGTCGGTCAGCGTAGAGTGTTTCACCAGAAGGCCGTGCGCATGCAGTCCAGCGTCGACTCCAGCGTAAGTTCCAGGCAAGCCCGGCAACCGGACAGCGCGATCGCCGTCGATGGCATAGAGCTGTTGCTCGGTGCCCTTGAGACCCGTAGCGATCAAACGGCCGTCGCCCATCACGGTGAAGCCTTCGAACGATCCTGTAAAGTCGGCGCCCAGCCGCTTAACGGCTCCCCTTGCCGGATCGAGAACGTACAGGCGTCCCTGTACGTCGCGGTATGGCCCGTCAATCGCACCCGCGGCGGCAGTCACATGAAAGAAGAGCTTGCCGCCGTCAGGGCTCCAGCGAAGGCTATTCTCCTCGGCATCATTATCGGTCAGACGCCGTACCTGTCCGTCTGAACTGCTTACCAGGTAAATCTCATTGTGTTTCGGATCTTCCAGTCGGCGGGAAACGGAATCGGTGACCCACGCGATCCGCGCACCTTTCGGATCCGGAGCAATCTCCTGGATCGCATCGTCGCTGGTGGCGATCGTCTTGGACCCAGGCGGCAACGGTAACGCATTGTCGCCTGCAGCCGCCGGATGAGGGGGCGAGCTGTCCTGTGCGGCTGCGACCGCGCTTCCCACCGGCATCGCAAGAAGCAGATCGCCGCGTTCCTGTTCGCGCCAGCGAATGACATCCTTCCATTCTGCTTTTTGCGTCTCCTCTGCGCTTTTCGCGAGCGGCGCTGCGCAGGAGAAAAAGATCTGCGATCCATCTCCAGACCAGGCGAATGCGTGCACGTCCAGCTTCTCCTGGTAAAGGGGAAACGATTCTCCGGAATCCGCACCAATCAGCCAGATCTGTTCCGGAGCTTCCTCACTCTCTTTATCTTCCAGTCCGGCCACTGGAAGATCGGAAAGGAAGGCGATGTATCTTCCATCGGGAGACCATAGTGGAGAGTGAGCGTGCCCGGAACGGGTCAGCGGGACGGTTTCGCCCGTCTTCTTCTTCCATATCCATAAATCACTGCGAAACCGATTCTGTTTCCAGTCCGGAGCGACCGTGGCAATCACCGCTGCCGAGCCGTCAGGAGCTAAGCGCACCTCCTTGATCTCGGTGGCGTTCATGAACTCATCCAGCGTGATCAGATCTTTGCCGGGTTGGGCGAGCGCTGGGATAGAGGCCAGCAACGATGCGGCGAGTACAAAAGCGGTACGAGGATTTCCCGGCAATCGTTTGTTTCCTTTCGCTGTCGCTGGAAGCGTGGGGCCCGCGCCGAAGTTCTATACTAAATGCTGACTGTGCGCCCATAATTGCGTGTCACACCTCGCTCGAAAAAAAGGAAAAAAAGAGGAATTCGATGCCCTTTGTTGTCCCCGGAGCCGGACGGCTCCCCTTTCTGGTTCTCTGTCTGCTGCTATCAACCATAAGCGTTCCCGCCATAGCCCAACTCGACCCGCAAACCAAACAGCTCTCGCACGACATCTTTAAGCAGCTAATCGAAATCAACACCACCGACTCTGTAGGCAGTACCACAGTTGCCGCCAACGCGATGGCGCAGCGTTTGCTCGATGCCGGGTTTGCAAAGGAGGATGTGCTCGTCCTCGGCCCCAACGATCGCAAAGGCAACCTGGTGGCGCGGATTCATGGCACGGGTGCCGCCAAACCCATCCTGTTTCTCGCTCATCTCGACGTAGTCGAGGCACTGCGTTCCGACTGGACGACCGATCCCTTTCAATTTGTAGAAAAGGACGGCTATTTCTACGGACGCGGCACGCAGGATATCAAGGAGAACGACGCCGCCCTCGTGACTACCTTCATCGCCCTGAAGAAACAAGGCTTCAGGCCCGATCGCGATCTCGTCCTGGCGCTCACCGCCGACGAGGAGGGCGGTAAATCAAATGGAGTCGACTGGCTGCTGAAGAACCATCGCGACCTCATGGAAGCGGAGTTCGTCATCAATTCAGATTCAGGCGGTGTGGACCTGTCGCACGGCAAGGCCATCTCCTTCAACGTAGGTGCTACCGAGAAGCTCTACGGCGACTACCAACTCATCGCCACCAATCCCGGCGGACACAGCTCTCTCCCCGTGCCCGACAACGCCATCTATCACATTGCCGATGCGCTCACTCGCCTGCAGGCCTATACCTTTCCCTTCGAGCTCAACCCCATAACCCGAGCCTATTTTGCCCGCATGAGCACGCTGGAATCAGGCCAGACCGCTTCCGACATGAAGGGAATTTTGCAGAACCCACCCTCGGAGGAAGCCATTGCGCACCTCTCTCAGATTCCTAAATACAACGCCACCATGCGCACCACCTGCGTAGCCACGCGTCTCGCCGGAGGAGTTGCCAACAACGCACTGCCGCAGACGGCGTCGGCCAATGTCAATTGCAGAATTCTTCCCAGCTACACGCGGGAAGACATTCGCCGCCAGCTCATCCAGATCTTCAACGATCCCAAGGTCACCGTCCGCTATACCAGGGACACCGGTGAAGTGCAGGACACGGCTCCCGAATCCAAGGGCGTTCCTCCCACTGAGTTGCAACCCCAGGTCATGCGGCCTTTAGAGAAGGTCGTAGCAGAGATGTGGCCCGGCGCCCCTGTGATTCCCGTAATGGAAACGGGTGCGTCCGATGGCAAATATACCAATGAGGCTGGTTTGCCCACCTACGGGATCAACGGGATCGCAATCGACATCGACGACGTTCGTGAGCACGGCAAGGATGAGCGGCTGGCAGTAGACTCCTATTACCGTGGGGTAGAGTTCTACTACCGCTACCTCAAGCTGCTCGGCGGAGAGAAGTGATAATCGAAAAATGGAAGACGGCAAGTTGAACCAACCAAAGGTAAATCTCTCCCGCGGAGTGGCTTTTGCGGCGATTCTGGGCCTTTTGACTACAGTCCCTGCGAACGCGGCTGGTCCACATCCCTGGATGAACAGCAGCCTCTCGCCCGATCAGCGTGCCGGCCTGGTATTGAAGGAGATGACCCTGGACGAGAAGATCGACCTTATGCACGGCCAGGGCATGCCGGGTTGGAAGCGCCCTATGCCAAGGACATATCTCGGCAACCAGGGAGCCGGTTTCATCCTTGGAATCCCGCGCCTGGGCATTCCCCAGGTGGAGATGAGCGACGCCGCCTACGGCGTCCGCATGAGCGCTCAGAATGGACGCTATTCCACGGCATTGCCGTCGAACATTGCCGCGGCGGCCAGCTGGGATCCTGAGGCCGCCTGCGACTATGGGGCACTGATCGGAAAGGAACTGCGCGCGCAGGGCTACAACATGACGCTTGGCGGTGGTGTCAATTTGACCCGCGAGCCGCGCAACGGACGAACCTTTGAGTATCAGGGCGAAGATCCACTCCTGGCGGGGACGCTGGTCGGCAACCGGATCAAATGCGAGCAGGCCCAGCATGTGATCGGCGATATCAAGCACTACGTGATGAACGATCAGGAAAACGGCCGCGACGAAGTCGATGTGATCATCAGCAAGCGCGCCATGCAGGAGACCGACCTGCTCGCCTTCCATATTGGCATCAGCATCGGCGACCCGGCTGCGGTGATGTGTTCATACAACGCGATCAACGGCGACTACGCCTGCCAGAACAAATACACCCTCACGGATGTCCTCAAACAGGACTGGCAGTTCAAGGGCTTCGTGCTTTCCGATTGGGGCGGAACCCACAGCACGATCAAGGCATCAGCAGCAGGGCTCGACCATGAGGAGCCGATGGACGACTTCTATGGTGCAAAGCTGAAGCAGGCGGTCGAGGCGGGCAAGGTCCCCATGGCCCAACTGGATGACCATGTGCACCGCATCCTGCGTTCCATGTTTCTCGCCGGCCTCTTCGACTACCCGACGCAGAAAAGCGTGGTCGATGTGGAGGCGGGCTTTGCCACCACGCGCCGCCTGGCTGAGCACAGCATCGTCCTGCTCAAGAACAGCAACGGCCTGTTGCCGCTCGACCGCAGCACGGTGCACTCCATTGCCATCATCGGGCCCCACGCCGACACCGGCATGATCTCTGGCGGTGGATCGGCACAGGTGGATCCTCCCGGTGCGCCCGCGGCTCCCTGGCAATCCAAGGTATGGTTTCCCACCTCACCCTTGAAGGCGGTGAGTGCAAAGGGTCCGGGAATCAAGGTCGATTTTGATTCGGGAGCCGACCCCGCCGCAGCCGCGGCGCTTGCCGCCAGGTCGGATGTCGCCATTGTCTTCGCCTATGAATGGATGAGCGAAGGAACCGATCTGCCCAACCTTTCACTGCCCGAGCACCAGGATGCGTTGATCGGACAAGTGGCTGCGGCCAACCCAAAAACCATTGTGGTGCTCGAGACTGGTACCGCGGTCCTGATGCCCTGGATCGACAAGGTGGGTGGTGTGCTTGAGGCCTGGTACGCAGGCAGCAAGGGCGCGGATGCGGTGGCCAACATCCTGTTCGGCGATGTGAATCCGAGCGCAAAGCTGCCTATGACCTTTCCTCGCAGTGAGGCCGATCTCCCTCATCCCGAGCTGATAAAGCCGCCGGACGGCGGAGAGGATGCCGGGGCGAATCTCAAACCGGAAGATGCGAAACCAACCTTCAGCGTGCATTACGATGAGGGCCTGAAGGTGGGCTACAAGTGGTACGACGCGGAGAATAAGCCGGTCCTCTTCCCCTTTGGCTACGGTCTTTCCTACACCACGTATCAGTATTCCGACCTGAAGGTCGCAGCAGGCAAAGAGCCCACCGTCACCTTCACGGTGAAGAATGCGGGCGCACGTCCCGGAGCCGAAATCGCCGAAGTCTATGTAGCCCTGCCGGCCAGCGCTGCTGAGCCTCCGAAGCGCCTCGCGGCCTTCACCAGGTTGGAGTTGAAGCCAAGCGAAAGCAGGGAAGTGGTCCTGCCCATTAATCCCCGTGAGCTGTCGATCTACGACGAGACCGCCAACGGCTGGAAGGTGCTGCCGGGCGGGTACACCTTCATGGTCGGTGGCTCCTCGAAAGACCTGCCGCTCCGTCAGGAAGTCAACCTCCCGTAGGCCCGAAATAGCGACCGGAGCGTAGCGGCGTGGAGGGACCTGCTGTTTCCCTCATCCACAATCCGAATGTAGATGGAAGCTCCTCCCTCTCCTTTGTCATCCCGACCGGCGCGCAGCGTAGTGGAGGGAGGTGGAGGGATCTGCAGTTCCGCAGGCCTTTCCTGGAAATGTTTTTCGACACATCCCGCTCCAAGTTGCAACCCTCCGTCCTAATCGCTATCGTGTTCACGTGTCTCTCACTCGCCGCGAATTCATCGCATCTCTAGCCGCCCTGGGTGCAGCTCGTGCCTTTTCCGCAACCACCTGTCCCTTCCACCTTTCCGTCATCAACGACGAGCTAACCCCAGACTTCGGCCGAGCCTGCGAGATCGCCACCAAGGACTTCGGCCTCCACTGGATCGAACTACGCGCCATGTGGAATAAAAACGTCACCGACCTGGACGCCAAAGAAATCGCCGAATCCTGCCGCCTCCTCGAGAAATACCAACTCCGTGTCACCGACATAGCCAGTCCTCTGTTCAAAGTAGACTGGCCCGGCGCCCCCCTTTCCAAAGAAAGACCACAGCGCGACCAGTTCCATGCCGGCTTCGACTTCAAGCAGCAGGATCAGCTGCTGGAACACTGCATCGAACTGGCAAAGCAATTCAAGACGGATCGCATCCGATGCTTCGACTTCTGGCGGCTGGAAAATCAGGCGCCCTACCGTGCCGCCATCAACGACAAGCTACGCGCAGCGGCGGATACCTGTGCGAAGAGCAACATGATCCTGCTCCTGGAAAATGAAATGGCATGCAACACCGCGACCGGAGAAGAATCAGCCGCCGTCCTGAAGGCGATCCCCAACAAAAACTTCATGCTCAACTGGGATCCCGGCAATGCCGCGGCTCTGGGGAGCACTCCCTATCCGGATGGCTACCGCTTGTTGCCCCACGATCGCATCGGTCACTGCCACGTCAAAGATGTTGTGCGGCCGGCGGGCAAGAAATACGAATGGGCGCCCGTAGGCGGAGGGGTAGTCGACTGGGTGGGTCAATTCCGCGCCCTGGCGAAGGACGGCTATCACCACGCTGTAAGCCTGGAGACCCACTGGCGCGGAGCAGGCACCCCGGAGGCCTCCACTCGTGTGAGCATGAAAGGGCTAAAAGAAACTCTCAGCAAAGCAGGTCTAAACTGCTGAAATCATTCCGTTAACCGGACCGTTTTTGCTTGTGTGTCACTCACCTCTTTGGCATAGAACATATGCGAGATCCGGGGTGGTTCCTTGCCTCGATGGAAGCCCCAAACGGTGTCGCGGATATGCCGGTCGGAAGCGGTGAAGCGCTCCCGCTGCCGCAGGTACTCGAGCCACGACTCAGTGACAAACGTCTCGTTAATGTGTGCGGGGTCGGTCGCATCCTGATAAGCGCCCCAACGGATCGCGCCGTCGCGCAGCCGTACATCCTTCAGCTTGTGAATCGCCTTAGTAAAAGCAGCATAATCTTTCGGATCAATCTGGTAGTCAATCGAAACCCGGACCGGCCCCTCGCTATCATCGCGTTCTGACGTCAGTTCCGGAGCCGGAAACGCGTAGCGATGGGGACTCAGATCCGGTTGCACCCCGCGCAGCACATGGAAGCGAAGCGATAAAGGGAGAGTGACTGCCAGTCCGGCTGCTGCGCACAGCAGCGACTTCGAAGTGGAAACGTGTTCGGCGATAAAGCCCCAAATCACGCCACCCAGTGCCATGCCTGCGGAAAAGATCATCTGGTAGGCGCCCAGGGCCCGCGCTTGCACCCAGGTCGGCACCGACACCTGCACCGCGAGGTTGAGTGTTGACATAGCGCTGGTCCACGCGAAGCCACCGGCAATCAGAAACGCAATAATGATCAGCGGTACCTTGACCAGCGCCAGGATCAGCAGCGTAGCCACGAAGACGCCGGTGGCGGAAGCGATGATGACATCGGCGGAAAGTTTCCGCCGGACCCGGGGTAGCAGGGTGGCGCCGATCACCGCTCCAAAGCCCATGCTGCCGTTCAGGATGCCGTATCCCATGGCGCCCTGGTGCAGATCCTTGCGCGCTACTACGGCAAGCAGCGCCCAGACCGCGCTCACGAACAGCGTGAACATGAGCGTCCGCACGAAGGCGGCCTGCAGCATCGGGGCATAGCGGATATAGCGAATACCGGAACGCATGGATCCGCGTATTCGTTCGGATGGTAGCGCGCTCTTGAACGGCGGGTTTCGCTGCCACCGATACAAAACGAGAATTACACCCACGAAGGAAAGGGAATTGAGCAGAAACACCGAGGCCGCGCCGGTGGTGGCACGGGCGAATAGGGCAATCGCCAGACCGCCCAGGGCGGGTCCAAGGGCGCGAGCAAGGTTAAAACCGGCGCTGTTGAGCGAGATGGCATCGGGCAACTGCGGACGGGGAATCACCTCGGGCACAATCGCCTGCCATGCCGGGCTGTTCATCGCCGCGCCGATATTCAGCAGGAACGTCAGGATCAGCAGAATCCAGGGCGAGATGATGTCAAAGAACGTAAGCACGCTGAGGAAGGCAACTGCCGTCAGCATCCACGCCTGCCAGAAGATGAGCAGCCGGCGGCGGTCGAAAATATCCGCCGTTGCCCCAGCCAGCAGGCCCAGAAGCAGCACGGGTAGGCTGGCCGCGGTCTGCATCAGGGCAATGAGTAAGGGGGAGGGCGTCAGGACGGTCATCAGCCACGTGCCGGCCGTGTCCTGCATCCATCCGCCCAGGTTGGACACAATCGAGGCGAGCCACAGATCCCGGAACACCGGGACCCCAAGCGGCTCAAATCCGCTTAGTTTGGCAGGGGTCTCCACTTGATCTGTCTTCAAGGTGGTCATGGGCGGGCAGGGGGTGGTCCTGCATCAATTATCCCAGAGTGTTATAGAACCCCGGCCGGGGTGTGCCGATGAACGCAACACTGATTCTGCAAAAAAGACTCGGACGACTTTCTCCGTCTCTTTAGGTCTTACTGATCAGGAATGCGGAGGCGAGCAATGACCAGCCCTGTGGTCGGGATCTTCAAAACCATTGCAACCGTCCGCGGGCACCAGGTGGTCGGTCTCTTGTTAGCCACCATCCCCGTGGCTGAGCGAATGCTCCTCTACCAATTTGCGATGACCGCATGGCTTCTGCTTCCCAATCGAGGCCTCCTGGCCGGCCTTTACCCTGCCAAGAACCCAGGGTGCCCCTTATCTCGCTCGTTTTTCGCGAGATGTGGGACACCACAAAGCTAGATAGGCGACTTCTGCCTCCCTAGATAACCCCTCGGACAGAGATAAACCCCTCGGAGAGAGTTAACCCCTCGGAAAGAGTTAACCATTCGGACTTTACGGGTGCCCCTCGTTCGCCCAAGCGTACGTGGGACGAAAAAGATGGGCGAAGCCAAACCATTGCTTTTCCTCAGGCGTATCCTAAAACTGTTGTGATCTCTCCACTTCACTCGGGCGTGCGGCGCATTCTCCCCTCAAGTATCGCGGCACTGCTGCTTCTCTTGATACTGACCCAGGCTGCCTCTACCGTATGCGCCGCCCAGTGCATGCAACACCAGTTGGGCACTCCCTCTGCCAACCAAAACCAGGCAATGGCAGACTGCCATTCGATGGCTCAACCCGTGGGACCCGCACTCCAGAGCTGCCCACCGAAGAACTATTCGATCTGTGTCGTTGACCTGCTGGCAAACAGACAGGGCAAGACCATAGCCCCGCTGTCGGTCCAAGCCGACCGCCATCCGGACACCCACCTTCCCGCCAAGAACACCGTCGCATCAGCCCCCGCTGATCACGGCGTACGAAGTAGCGTTGGCCACCCGCCCCTGATCACCCCTCTCCGCGTCTAGACCCCACCCCTTCTGTTTCCCTGGGGTAGACCTGCGCCTGCCTCCGCCCTCCCTGTCATTCGTTCACAAGGAGTCGTTATGAGTACCCGACGTACCTTCCTGGGCCGCGCCTGTGCCGCACTGTTTGCCGCACCCGCCCTCTCTGCCCAGACCATGCAGATGCCCATGCCCGTGCCCCCAACTCCGCAACCGCCGCAAAGCCCCCACCGGACCAGCCGACCCGCACCCTCACCAACCCTGCAAATGCCGGTAGTAACCCCAGACGTTGGCGACCTCGCCTACACCATGGAGAACGGCGCCAAAGTCTTCCATCTCGTCGCCGAAGTACTCCGCCAGCAAATCCACCCCGACAAGACCATCGACCTGTGGGGATTCAACGGCACCGCCCCCGGCCCGACCATCCAGGTCAACGAAGGCGATCACGTCCGCGTCATCTTCGACAACCATCTGCCTGAGCCCAGTTCCATCCACTGGCACGGCCTCGAAGACCTGATCGGGGACGACGGTATGCCGGGAATCAGCCAGGAGCCGGTGAAACCCGGCGGCCGGTTTGTCTACGAATTCCACATCCGCCAATCAGGAACCTACTTCTATCACTCCCACATGGCCATGCAGGAGATGGCGGGCATGCTAGGCGGCTTCATCATGCATCCCCGCACCCCCTACCATCCCCACTGCGACAAGGACTTCCTCTTGCACCTCCAGGAGTACGCGGTACTGCCCAACAACACCGTGCCCAACACCATGAACATGGAATACAACTGGCTTCTGCTCAACGGCAAAGCGGGGCCGGCAGCCACGCCGCTGATTGTGCGCCAGGGGGATCGGGTGCGCATTCGCTTTGTAAACCTCGGAATGGATCATCATCCTCTGCATATTCACGGATACACCTTCCAGGTCACGGGCACCGAAGGGGGCCGCATCCCGGAAACCGCTTGGTGGCCCGGAACCACCGTCCTGGTGGGCGTGGCCCAGGCGCGCGACATAGAGATCAACGCCGATCGTGCCGGTGACTGGATGCTGCACTGTCATCTGCCCCACCACATGATGAACCAGATGTCCTCGAACGTGGGTACCATGACCCGCCGCCCCGGCATGGGACAACCCGCGGGTGTGGATATGAACACCGGCATGGGCATGCTGCAAGGCACGCCGGGCGCGCCTTCCGGCGATGACTACGGTACCAGCCTCGGCCGCGGCATGGGTTTCGGCAGTACCGCGGACATGGCGACGGCCAACGGTCCGCTCGCGCAGCCGAACGCGATGCCGGGGATGGCGGATATGCCCGTCGACATCGCCGCCAACGCAAACGCCGTACCGGGCTTTCCGCAGGATGCCTACATGGAAGGACCATCCATGGCCATGGACCAGAGGGTAGCCAAGCCCGAGAACTACGGGCTTCGACCCGGCTGGAGCGGCTACATGATGGGCATGATGAATTTCCTCCGCGTCTTGCCTCCGGACAAATACGACGAAGTCATTGCGCGCATGAAGCAAGCGAATCGGGCAAACGATCCCTACGCCTCGCTATTGCAGAAAAATTCATAACCAGCCATGGAGAAGACGATGTACAAGAGATTCGCGTCAGTGCTGTGGTTATGCACCGCGCCCCTTATCGCGCAGAACGCGCAAATGCCAGGCATGGTGATGGAGAAGCCAATGTCTGCACCTGCGCCCGAATTGCTGCAGGGCGTCGCATCGCGCACCCCGCTCAAGCTACAGGACTTTCTCACCATGGCGGATCAAAACAACCCGACCCTGCGGCAGGCAGCGGCCCTCGTCCGCCGCTCCGAGGCCCTGGCCAAACAGGCTTCTCTGTATCCCAATCCAACCGTCGGCTACGAAGGAGACCAGATCCGCGGCGGCTCCTACGGGGGAGGAGAACAAGGCGGCTTCGTCGCCCAAACCATCGTGCTCGGGGGCAAGCTCGGCCTTCGTCAGGACGTCTACAAGCAGCAGAAACACGCCGATGAAATTGCCGCGGAGGCACAGATGCAGCGGGTCCACAGCGATGTGACCCGGATGTTTTACCACGCGCTGAGCGCGCAGCAGACCGTGCTCGTGCGCGGCCGCCTGCTCGCCCTGGCCACCGACGCTGTCGAAACTGGTCATCAATTAGCGAACGTGGGTCAGGCGGATTCACCCGACGTCTTGCAGGCGGAAGTCGAGGCGGAACAGGCAGCCATCGACTACACCGAG
>Ga0302326_10012227_pt1 | contig 18346 bp, 16 predicted proteins | sample Palsa_T0_3_FD_202264 | JGI IMG/M metagenome (GOLD analysis project Ga0302326, IMG submission 202264) | Peat permafrost microbial communities from Stordalen Mire near Abisko, Sweden - Palsa_T0_3 | ecosystem: Environmental > Terrestrial > Soil > Palsa > Peat permafrost | place: Sweden: Abisko...
CCAGGCGCAGAAGCTGTATGCGTCGCACCACTACGATCACTATGATTTTTTGTTCATGCTGACGGACGTGGTGGGCGGGAACGGGCTCGAGCATCACCAGTCGAGCGAAGACGGAACGGGCGCGAACTATTTCACGGATTGGGCGGCGGGCGTGCACGGGCGCGATCTGCGGGGTCACGAATACACGCATTCGTGGAACGGGAAATTTCGGCGGCCTGCGAATTTGTGGACGCCGAATTTCAATGTGCCGATGCGAGACGACTTGCTGTGGGTATATGAGGGGATGACCCAGTACTGGGGACTCGTGCTGACGGCGCGGTCGGGCATGCTCACGGCGGAGCAGGCGTGCGATGAGTTGGCGAACGTGGCGGCGGGATTCGAGGCGAGCAAGGGGCGCGAGTGGCGGCCGTTGGTAGATACGACGAATCAGCCGATCGTGTCACAGCGGAGGCCGTCGAGCTGGGTGAGCTGGCAGCGGCCGGAGGACTATTACATGGAGGGGCAGCTGATTTGGCTGGACGTGGATACGAAGATTCGCGAACTAAGCGGCGGGAAGAAATCCCTGAACGATTTTGCGAAGCTGTTCTTCGGCGTCAATGACGGCAGCTACATCACGGACACTTATACGTTTGAAGATCTTGTTGCGGCGCTGAATCAGGTGCAGTCGTATGACTGGATGACGTTCCTGCGGACGCGGGTGTACGAGTTGCATCCGGAGGTGCCGGAGAACGGGTTCACGCAGGGCGGATACAAGCTGGTGTACAACGACACGATTGCGCCGTGGGACAAGCGTGGCGGGGAGAGTCCGCGATACGGGACGAGCTTTGCGACGTCGGTGGGCTTCAGCGTGATGGGCGATGGAACGTTGGGTAGCGTGTGGTGGGACAGCGTGGCGTTTAAGGCTGGCTTCACACCGGGGATGCAACTGTTGGCTGTCGATGGGCAGGTGTATTCGGTGGACAAACTGCGCCAGGGGATCTTGAAGGCGGAGAAGGGGAGCGAGCCGATCGCGTTGCTGGTGAAGGATCAGGATCAAGTGAAGCCGGTGGCGCTCGATTATCACGGTGGGTTGCGGATTCCGCATCTGGAGCGGGTGGAGGGGACACCAGATCGGCTGGGGGAGATTTTGAAGGCGGTGGAGTAAGGTTTAGGTGTAGAAAACCAGGAGCACGGGTTGAAGGCCCGTGCTCTTTTTTTTGTGAAGCAGAACCTAGCGTTCGGCGACGCGGTCGAGTAAATCGAAGAAGTCGGGGAAGGAGATGGCGGCGGATTCGGCTCCTCGGATGAGCGTGTCTCCTTCTGCGCGCAGGGCGGCGATGGAGAAGGCCATGGCGATGCGGTGATCGCCACCGGAGTCGATGGTGGCTCCGTGAAGAGTTTGACCGCCGGGAACATCGAGGCCATCGTCGAACTCTTCGACCTCGGCTCCCATGGCGCGGAGGTTGGCGGCGACCAGGGCGATGCGGTCCGATTCTTTGACGCGGAGTTCTTTGGCGTCGCGGATGCGGATGCCGTTCTGCGTGAAGGGGCCGATCGCGGCGAGGACAGGCAGTTCGTCGATGAGTTGTGCGGAGAGCGCGCCGGAGATAGCTGTGCCGGTGAGGCCGTCGGGCGGCGCGTTGACCTGGACGGTGCCGACGAGCTCGTCATTTTTGGTTTCGAGGTTGAGCACGCCGATGTGTGCGCCGAGTGCGGTGAGGACGTCGAGCAGCGTGGCGCGGGTGGGGTTGAGGCCGAGGTCGTCGAAGATGAGGTTGGAGCCCGGGAACAGCGCGGCGGCGCAGAGGAAGAATGCGGCGGAGGAGATGTCGCCGGGGACGGCGGCTTTTATGGCGTGGAGTTGCTGGCCTTCGGCGATGGAGACTGAGTTTGTGGAGCGCTCGACGGTGGCGCCGAAAGCGCGGAGGGCAAGCTCGCCGTGGTCGCGGGTGCGGACCGATTCGCGGACGGTAGTGGTTCCGTCGGCTTGCAGACCTGCGAAGAGGAGCGCGGTTTTAACCTGGGCGCTCGGGACGGGCGTGGTGTAGTCGATGGCGGTCAGCGGCGCGCCGTGTATGGTGACGGGGGCGTGTCCGTCAGTGAGATCGATTTGTGCGCCCATTTGCACAAGTGGTTTGCGGATGCGCTCCATAGGACGGCGGCTGAGGGATTCGTCGCCCGTGAGGGTGAAGGTCCCGGCTTGCGCCGCGAGGAGGCCGGAGAGCATGCGCATGGTCGAGCCGGAGTTGCCGCAGTCGAGGGGCGCGATGGATGGCTGGAAATCTCCGGCGGTGCCGGTGATCTCGACAGAGCTGTCTGGGTTGCGCGAGACCTTTGCGCCGAGGGCTTCAACGCAGGCCAGGGAGGAGGCGCAGTCGGCTCCGGTGGAGAAATTGGTGAGACGGGTAGTGCCTTCGGCGAGGCCGCCCAGTAATGCGTAACGGTGGCTGATACTTTTGTCGCCGGGGAGGCGCAGGCTGCCCTGGATGTTGCGGGCAGGATGGATGATGCGTTCTGTTGCTACTGCTGGCAAGCTGTGCTCCATTGATGAATTCAGGTTCTATCGTAATCGAGGGGAAACGAGACAGGAGTCCGTGATTAGCGGTCAATCGTCAGGGGTCATCGGTCGCCTCGCGGAAATACGACGCGCCCGGCGCGTTACCCACATCTCAAAATCGAGATGTGGGGCACCCAGACCTGGGGAAACGCTTGATTTCCGCTTTTCGCTATGCGAGGCTCAAATCGTAGTGAGCGCTCATCTGTTCGACGTGTTTTCTGAGGAGTATCGCGCGATTCGGCCGCGTGCTCCGATTCCTCCGATTGAAGTTCGTTTCTACCGGTTCACATCGCTGAACACGACGATCCGGCTGCGCGAGGGGCGCATTCGCGTGAGCCTTTCCGATTTGCTGGAGGGCGCGCCGGAGCCTGTGCTGCGGGCGATTGCGCATATTCTGCTGGCGAAGTTGTATCGCAAGCCCATTGATGCGGCGCAGGCGCGGCGGTATCGGCGGTTTACGTCGAGTGAGTCTGTGGCGCGGCAGAGCGAGCGGATCCGGCAGACGCGGGGGCGGAAGAAGATTTTGTCGGCGCAGGGCGAGCAGTACGACCTGGACGAAGTTTTTGAGACGCTGAACCGCCAGTTCTTCTTTGGGCTGATGGGGCGGCCGCAGCTGACGTGGAGCGAGGTGACGGCGCGGCGGCTGCTGGGGCACTACGACCCGGCGCACAACACAATCATGGTGAGCCGCGTGTTCGATCGGAAGGGGACGCCTCGGTACGCGATCGAATATCTGATGTATCACGAGATGCTGCACCTGAAGCATCCCGTGAAGCAGAAGAACGGGCGCCGTTGCGTGCACTCGGCGGCGTTCCAGGCGGAGGAGAGGTTGTTTCCGGAACTGGAGCGGGCGAAGGCCTATTTGAAGACGCTATAAAGGCAGCCAGTAGCTGGTAGCCTGCAACGGTAGCGAAGGCCGAGCTATCCTGGCTGAACGAATAGGTTCCTTGACGACAAAGACAACATTTGCGCGGAAAAGTCTGTCGTGCTACAAACGAAGAACACATGGGCACCCAGTCCATTTCGATTCGGTTTGTGAACAGCCTCTCCGGCTGTTGTTGTTGTCTCTAGTTCTGCGCTTTCTCGCGCCGTGATTCGGCGCATTTCCTGAAAACAAAATCTTAAGATGCGGGGAATTTCTCTGCAGAAGGGGAGCGGTTTTTATGGCTTCGTCTACTCGACGGGTTTCTATCGATAGCTGGGCTGTGGGATTGGCGTTGCTGGCTGCGCTGCTGGTGCGATTCGGGATCGTGAAAGCTGTGCCCTGGTAAGGAGGGGATTATGGCTGGTTCTGTTGCATTGCCGCAGCCTCGGACAGTGTCGGTGCCGGGGAGAATTTTTGCGATCGTGCCGGGAATTTTGTTGCTGCTGGCGGTGGGGTATGCGGGCAAGATCATCGAGCAGTCGATTGCGCGTTATGGCAAGGCGCACCACCTGGTGCTGCCGAATATCGAGTACGTACTTTGGGCAATTTTGCTGGGCCTGGTGATTTCGAACACGGTGGGCGTTCCGGAAATTTTCCGCGCTGGCGTGGCGACGTATGAGTTTTGGCTGAAGACGGGGATCGTGCTGCTGGGGGCGCGGTTTCTGATTGGAGACGTGCTGCGGCTGGGCGGGATTTCGCTGGGACTGGTGCTGATCGAGGTTGCTTTCTCGCTGGTGTTTATGACGCTGCTGGGGCGGGGGTTCAAACTGAAGCCGAAGCTGACGACGCTGCTGGCGGTCGGATCATCGATCTGCGGGGTATCGGCCATTATTGCGACGCAGGGCGCGATCGATGCGGACGAGGAGGACTCTTCGTACGCGATTGGGGCGATTCTGGCGTTGGGGGCGTTGTCGCTGTTTGTGTTTCCGCTGATTGGGCACAACCTGCACCTGAGCGATCGCGCGTATGGGTTGTGGGCCGGGCTTGGCGTGGACAACACGGCGGAGGCGACGGCGGCGGGCGCGTTGTATTCGGACGCCGCGGGCAAAGTGGCGGTGCTGGCGAAGACGTGCCGGAATGCTCTGATCGGATTTGTGGTGCTGGGGTATGCGATTTATTGGGCGCGGAAGGGGCAGGCGGAGAAGGTAACGAATAAGGCTGCCTTTCTTTGGAAGAAGTTTCCGAAGTTCGTGCTGGGATTTTTGCTGATCTCGCTGCTGGCTTCGGCGGCGTTTTTCACGAAGCCACAAACGGCGGCGCTCGGGAATCTTTCGCGCTGGGTGTTCCTTCTTACGTTTGCCGGCGTTGGGCTACGAACAAATCTGCGAGAGTTGGCGAAGCAGGGGGCACGGCCGTTTCTGGTGGGCGCGATTGGCGAGGTGGTGATTGCGGCAATCACACTGGGGCTGGTGTTTGGAGCGGCTCGGGTGTGGCACTTATAAAAGCAGGCAATAGGTAACAGGAAACAGGGAATAGAAAACGGAGGCATGGCGCCGGAGGGGCAACTTCCGGCGCCTTTTTCTGAGTGTGCGCCGGCCACGACTTGGCGGAAGGCGGGTGTGCGGCAGGAATCGCGCAGGTACCTTAAAATGAAGAAGGAACCCTGCGTTTTCTTAAGGGAGAGGCGGTTTCGGGCGCCAGCGCAGCGAGTGGGCGCGGCAGGGCCGAAATGACCGCCGAAGGATTCAATCTTGATCGGAAGTAGTGTTCTTACAAAGGTTTTTGGAACCAGCAACGAGCGGGTGGTGAAGCGTCTGTTGCCGCGGGTGACGGAGATTAACGCACTCGAGGCGCAGACGAAGGCTCTGAGCGACGAACAGTTGCGCGCGAAGACGGTGGAGTTCAGGGCGCGGATTGCGGCGGCTGTTGAGGGGATCACGGACGAAGAGGCGCGGATCGCTGCGGAGAAGCAGGCGCTGGACGATCTGCTGCCGGAGGCGTTTGCCGTGGTGCGCGAGGCGGGCTGGCGTGCCGTCAACATGCGGCACTTCGATGTGCAGCTGGTGGGCGGCATGGTGCTGCACCATGGCAAGATCTCCGAAATGAAAACCGGCGAAGGCAAGACGCTGGTGGCGACGCTGCCGTGTTATCTAAATGCGCTGGCCGGGCATGGCGTTCATGTGGTGACAGTGAACGACTACCTGGCGAAACGCGACGCCGAGTGGATGGGGAAGATTTATGAATTCCTCGGGCTGACGGTGGGCGTGATCGTGCACGATCTGGACGATAACCAGCGACGGAAGGCCTACGCGTCGGACATCACGTACGGGACGAACAACGAATTCGGGTTCGACTATCTGCGCGACAACATGAAGTTCGAGCTGGCGGATTGCGTGCAGCGCGGGCACTATTACTCGATCGTGGACGAGGTGGACTCGATCCTGATTGACGAGGCTCGGACGCCGCTGATCATTTCCGGGCCGACGGACCAGACGACGGACAAATACGCGCGGGTGAATCGGATTATTCCGTCGCTGGAGTTGGGCGAGGAGATCGAGAAAAGTCCGGAAGAGAAGATTTTGACCGGCGATTACGTCGTCGATGAGAAACACAAGACCATCACGGTTACAGATGAGGGCTGGGAGAAGATCGAAGGCTTGCTGGGCATCGGCAACATCGCCGATCCGGAGAACTGGGACCTGAAGCACCACGTGGAGACGGCCATCAAGGCGCACTCGCTGTACAAGAAGGACGTGCAGTACGTGGTGAAGGATGGAGAGGTGCTCATCGTTGACGAGTTCACCGGGCGATTGATGCCGGGGCGGCGCTGGTCCGATGGGCTGCATCAGGCGGTAGAGGCAAAGGAGGGTGTGAACATCCGGCGCGAGGATCAGACGCTGGCGACGATCACGTTCCAGAATTATTTCCGCCTGTACAAGAAGCTCGCTGGCATGACGGGCACGGCGGAGACGGAGGCGGCGGAGTTCGACAAGATTTACAAGCTGGAAATTGTCGTGATTCCCACGAACAAGCCGATGCGGCGGCTGGAAAACGCCGATGTGGTGTTCCGGACGACGAAGGAAAAGTACTTTGCGGTAGCGGATGAGATTGCAAAGCTGCACGAGAACAAGCAGCCGGTGCTGGTGGGCACGACGTCGATCGAAAAGTCGGAGCTGCTATCGCAGATTCTGGCTCGCAAGGGTGTTCGGCATGTGGTACTGAACGCGAAGTATCACGAGCGCGAGGCGGAGATTGTGGCGCAGGCAGGGCGGCTGGGGATGGTGACGATCGCCACCAACATGGCCGGCCGCGGTACGGATATTCTGCTGGGCGGCAATCCGGAATTTGTGGCGCGCCAGGAGCTTGTGAAGAAGGCGATGGCGCGCGCGATCAGCGCGGCCGAGGGCGCGATTAACCCAACGGCGCCCGCAGGGATGCTGCGCTTTTATTATGCGGGGCAGGAGTACGAGACGTCGCAGGAGAACTGGGAGCAGGTTTACAAGGGCCACGCGTCGAACGCGGCAGAGGATCACGAGGCGGTGGTGGCCGCGGGCGGACTGCACATTGTCGGCACGGAGCGGCACGAGTCGCGGCGTATCGACAATCAGCTGCGGGGGCGCGCGGGACGGCAGGGCGATCCAGGAGCTTCGCGGTTTTATCTGTCGCTCGAAGACGACCTGATGCGCATTTTTGCGCGGGAGTGGGTCGGCACTCTGCTGCAGAAGATGGGGATGGAAGAGGGAATGCCCATCGAGTCACGGATGATCTCCAACCGGATCGAAGCGGCGCAGAAGGCTGTGGAAGGGCAGAACTTTGAGGCTCGCAAACATCTGCTCGAGTACGACGATGTGATGAACAAGCAGCGCGAGGCCGTGTATGGACTGCGGCGGCAGCTGCTGGAGGGGCTGGATCAGAAGGAGCTGATCGTTGAGGATTACGTTCCGAATCTGATGAGCGACATGCTGGACGAGTTCGCGGGCGAGCGGGTCCATCCGGATCAGTGGGATCTGAAGGGGCTGAACGGGAAGCTGATGGCGCAGTTCGGATTCGATCTGGACGCAGAGGGTGTGGACGCGCGGCACATGACGCGGCACGAACTGGGCGAGGCGATTTTCGATCGGCTGAAGTCGAAGTATGGGGCGAAGGAGCAGCTGATCGGCGATGTGCAGATGCGGTTCCACGAGCGGATGATCATGCTGAGCGTGATCGATGGGCTGTGGAAGGATCACCTGCTGAACATGGATCACCTGAAGGAAGGAATCGGGCTGCGCGGGTATGCGCAGCAGGATCCGCTGGTGGCGTACAAGAAGGAATCCTTCGAGATGTTCGAAGCAATGATGGCGCGCTTCCAGGAAGACACGGTTCGGTTCCTGTTCCTGATGAAGATTGTGGGGCCGGATGGGCAGCCGGTGGAGATTCCTGCACGGCCTCGGGCGGAGATCCCGGCGGCGCCGCGTGTGGCGTCTGCCGATGGGAACGGGCATCGAGAGGCGGGTGCGCCGCCGATCCTGATGGCTCCGACGAAGGCGCCAACGACGACCATCGACGATATCGAGAAGGAGTTCCAGCGGAAGAAGCAGAAAGAGCTGGAACATGCGCGGATGGCGGGTGCCGGGGATGCTTCGGCCCCGGCGCAGAGAAGGATGGGTGAGAAGGTGGGACGGAACGATCCTTGTCCCTGTGGGTCGGGGAAGAAGTATAAGAAGTGCCACGGAGCCACGGAAGGCTAAAACAGGTTACAGGGTGCAGGTTACAGGGTGCGGGGATCACGGTCCTCGCGCCTTTTGTGTTTTTTGGGTGCTGCGCGGTAGAGCTATCCGGGGGCGACGGACAGGAGAAGCCAGTTGAGGTAAGGCTGGGCGGCGGATTCGGGGGTGAGGACGAGGAACTCGGGGACTTCGTAGGAGTGGAGGCGGTGCAGGGCGGCTTCGAGGGGGTCGAGATTGGCGGCGGTGGTCTTGATGAGGAGCAGGATTTCGGCGGCTGTTTCAACGGTCCCCTGCCAGCGATAGATGGAGGTGACGCCGGGGATGATGTTGACGCAGGCGGCGAGACGTTCATCGACGAGGAAGCGGGCGATGCGCTCGGCTTCGTCCTGGGAGATGGCGGTGGTGAGGACCAGGCGAATATCGGCGGCGGGTACAATCATCGGTTCGGACCAGTAAGACCTGGGAAGGACGTGCTGCATGCGAGATCCCATGTCTCAAAGTCGAGACATGGGGCACCCAGGTTTCTGCGAGCATCATAGAACCGGAGCATCGAAGAGGAAATGTATGAACGCCGAGATTAAGTTTGGGACGTCGGGGTGGCGGGCGATTGTCGCCGGGGGTTTCACGCTGGGCAATATTCGGCGTGCGGTGGCAGGGATCGCGCAATATGTTGCGTCGCAGCCGGGGCCGAAGACGGTGCTGGTGGGACGCGATCCGCGATTTTTGGGCGAGATGTTTGTGGCGGAGGCGGCAAAGGTTCTGGCGGAGAATGGGGTGACACCGGTGATTATTCCCGAGCCCGCGCCTACGCCGGCGATTGCCTATGCGGTGCGGCGGCTGAAGACGGGTGGGTCGATCAACTTTACGGCTTCACACAATCCACCAGAGTACAACGGGATCAAGTTCTCGACGCCTGATGGCGCGCCAGCGCTGCCGGAGGTGACGCACAAGATTGAGGCGAATGTGAAAGCGCTGGTGGAAGTGCCGTCTCCTGCGGCCGGATCCGAAAATGGGGGCGCGAAGTACGAACAGGTCGACGTGAAGCCGGATTATCTGAAGCGGCTGGCGGAGTTGGTGGACCTAAAGGCGATCCAGCGATCGGGGATGAAGGTGGTGTTCGATCCGTTCTGGGGCGCGGCGCGCGGGTATAGCTGCCACATTCTGCGGGAGCACGGTGTGGAGACGGCGACAGTCCACGATTATCGCGATGTGCTGTTTGGCGGCCATGCGCCGGAGCCGGATGGTGAGTTGCTGGATGCTTGCAAAGAGAAGATGAAAGAGACAGGCGCGGCGATTGGGATCGCGACGGATGGCGACGCCGACCGATTCGGCATTGTGGATGCGGATGGAACGTTCATACAGCCGAACTACGTCATCGCGTTGCTGTTCGACTACCTGGTGGAGTCGCGCGGGTGGAAGAACGGCGTGGCGAAGTCAGTAGCGACAACGAATCTGATCAACGCGCTGGCGGATGAATTCGGGGTTCCGCTGTATGAGACGCCGGTGGGATTTAAGTACATCGGAGAACTGATTAATGAGGACAAGATCGCGATTGGCGGCGAAGAAAGTGCAGGGTTGACGATCCGTGGGCATGTTCCAGAGAAGGACGGGGTGATTGCCGGACTGCTGGCCGCGGAGATGGTGGCGGTGCGCGGGAAGAGCCTGGGCGAACAATTGAAGAAGATATTTGGCAGGGTAGGTTCCTTTTACCCAAATCGTGAAAATTTCCGCTTGACGCCCGAGGTAAAGGAAAAGTTCACTGAGAAGATAAAGAATGACCCGCAGGAAGTGGGCGGACGCAAAGTTGTGCAGGTAGTTCGGACCGATGGGTTGAAGCTGATCCTGGCGGATGGTTCCTGGGTGTGCTATCGGCTGAGCGGGACCGAGCCGGTGGTGCGGGTTTATTCCGAAGCGCGGAGAGAGAGCGACAAGGGACCGCTGAGCCAGGCAGCGAAGGACTGGGTTTTTGAAGGCAGGGAATAGGGAACAGGGAATAGGCAACAGTTAAGGTGGCATTTGTGGCAGTGAGTGGAGAGCAAAAGGATACCGGAATTGTGGAGCGGACGGCGCAGGCGCTGTATCGGATGCGGCGGCGCGTTGCAACGGGCGCGGTGATTGCGGCGGCGCTGGTATTTGGGTATCACGCGATTTTTGGGGGAAACGGGCTAAACGTTTATGAGCAGCGGCGCGCGGAGGATCGGACGATCCAGAAGAGGATTGGCGAGTTGCAGAAGGAGAATGCGCGGCTCGATCAGCAGGTGAAGGCGCTGAAGACCGATCCGGACGCGATTGAGCGCGAGGCGCGCGATCGACTGCACTATGCGCGGCAGGGGGAAGTGATCTGGACGGAAGACGCGCCTCAGGGTACGGCACCTGCGACGCAACCGGCGAAGAAGTAGAAGAGCAACGCATTCTGGCGCGCTTCGCGCGACTCCCACATCTCAAAATCGAGATGTGGGGGACCCGGTTTTGTTTCGCGGCAAGGTCGCATCTTTTCCCGGCCAATCGCATTTAATCTGAAGGAACCTATGGATAAGTTTGTTATTCGCGGCGGCAATCCGCTTCTGGGAACGATCAGGGTGAGCGGGTCGAAGAATTCCGCGCTGCCGTGCATGGCGGCGGCGCTTCTGACCGAAGACGATGTAGTGCTCGAGAACATTCCGCAGGTGCGGGACATCGAGACGGAACGGAAGCTGCTGGTGTCGATGGGCGCGGAAGTGGAGCTGGGATACGGGCGGGCGCAACATCGGACGACGATCAGCTGCAGGACGATTAAGAATCCGACGGCGCCCTACGAGATTGTGAAGACGATGCGGGCGTCGTCATTGGTGCTTGGGCCGCTGGTGGCGCGGATGGGTGTGGCGCGGGTTTCGATGCCGGGCGGATGCGCGATTGGGGCGCGCCCGATCGATCTGCACACCAAGGGTCTGGAGATGCTCGGGGCGAAGATCAGCTACGAGCATGGCTACATTGAGGCGCGGGCGGAGCGGTTGAAGGGAACGCAGATTGTCTTCGACAAAATTACCGTGACCGGCACGGAGGATTTGCTGATGGCCGCAGTGCTGGCCGAAGGCGAAACCGTGATGGAGAACTGCGCGCGGGAGCCGGAGGTGACGGATCTGGCGGCGATGCTGATGGCCATGGGCGCGCAGATTCAGGGTGCGGGGACTTCGACAATTCGCGTGCAGGGCGTTGCGAAGCTGCACGGGGTGAAGCACCGGATCAATCCGGACCGCATCGAGGCGGGGACGTTTCTGGTCGCGGGTGCGATTACGGGCGGCGATTTGTGCGTGGCGCATTGCAATCCAGCGCATGTGCAGGCAACGATTGTGAAGCTGCAGGAGAGCGGTGCGCGAGTCGACGTGATTGCGAAGGATCAGATTCGCGTCCGCAGCGAAGGGACGCTGAAGGCGACGGATATTTCGACGGAGGAGTATCCGGGATTTCCGACCGACATGCAGGCACAGTACATGGCGCTGGCGACGCAGGCGGACGGGACGTCGCTGGTAAAGGAAAACATCTTCGAAAACCGCTTTATGCATGTGCAGGAACTGGTGCGGATGGGCGCGAATATTCGCGTGGATGGGCGGACAGCCACGGTGCGGGGGCGGACTCCGTTGTCGGCGGCGGCGGTGATGTGTTCGGATCTGCGGGCGTCGGCGTCGTTGGTGCTGGCCGCGCTGGTGGCAGATGGCGAGTCGATTCTGGATCGCGTGTACAACATCGATCGCGGCTATGAACATATCGAAGAGAAGCTGCGCGGGGTTGGGGCGCAGATTCGGCGGATGGGGAATGTGTTCCAGGAGAAGCGCGAGCCGGAGATGGCGACGCTTTAGATGAGGGAATAGGGGACAGGGAACGGCGGAAGCGGACGGACTCAGGCACCTTCGTTTGGGATGACAGCCGCATCATAACCGAAGAGGTGAGATTCGATGGCGAATGCGGATGATCGTGCTTTGCGCGAACAGCTGGTGAAGTTTTTGCCGGGTGGCGAAGCCCACGCGGATTTGAAGTCGGTGCTCGACGATTTTCCGGCGAAGGCGCGTGGGGTGGTGCCGAAGGGCGCGGAGCATTCGGCATGGCAGCTCTTGGAACATATCCGGATCGCGCTGCATGACCTGCTGGATTTTTCGACGAATCCCAATTATGTTGCGCCGGAGTGGCCAAAGGATTATTGGCCGAAGGAGGCTGCGCCGGCGGACCGTGACGCATGGGATACCTCGGTGAAGGCGGTGAAGAAAAACATTGTGGATTTCGAAAAGCTGGTGGGGAATCCCGAGTCGAATTTGTACGCGACGATTCCGTGGGGCGACGGGCAGACTCTGCTGCGAGAGGTGCTGCTGGCGGGGCAACATACGAGCTATCACCTGGGGCAGATTGTGCTGCTGAGGCGAGTGCTCGGGGCCTGGAAGGCTTAGAAGCAGGGAATAGGCAACAGGCAATAGGGAATAGTGCGTGTGCTATCGCCGAGGTTCGGCGGTGAAGGCAGTACGGGAGGCGGGCCGGTCGATGCCGGGGACTTGCGCTGGGAAGGACAACGTCACTTTCGTGCCGCGGCCTGGGCGGCTGGTGATGTCAAAAAGCGCAGCATCGCCGTAGAGGACCTCGAGGCGCTCGCGAACATTTTTCATGCCAATGCCGTTGCCGGTGCCCTGAAGAACGCCGCTGGTGTGTGCGCGGCCGGGCGCGATGCCGACGCCGTCGTCTTCCACTTCAATGATGAGTTTGCCCTGCTCCAGGCGGCTGCGCAGCGTGATGACGCCGCCGGCGATGCGCGGCTCGAGTCCATGCTTGATGCTGTTTTCGACCAGTGGCTGGAGCAGCATGCTGGGTACGGGAATTTCCAGCGATAGCGGATCGATTTCTTTGGCGACGGAAAGTTTTTCCGCGCCGAATCGAGCGACTTCAATGGAGAGGTAGTCATCGGTGGTGGCGAGCTCGTCTCGGAATTGCACGAAGGCGTCGTGTTCATTGAGCATTTTGCGGAGAATGTTGGCGAGTTTGACGATGAGATCGCGCGCCTGCTCGGGGCGAAAGCGGACAAGCGAGGCGATGGAGTTGAGAGTGTTGAATAGGAAGTGCGGGTTAATCTGGCGCTGGAGGGCGTCGAGGCGCGCTTCGAGAAGGAGGCGCTTTTGTTCTTCGAGCGACCGCTCGATGCGGATGGCGTTCCAGATTTTGAGCGGGATGCCGACGACCATGGCAGCGCAGGTCCAGATGGCGATGCGGATGATCCAGCTGTTGGAGGTGAGCGCGAAGAGGCGGTGTGACATGCGCGCGGTCAGCTCGCGCAGAACTTCCATGGCAACGATGAGGATGAGGAGGAGAATCTGGCGATCGATACGGGGGCGGAGCAGGGTACGGCGAACCCAGCGGTAAAGGCTGAGATCGACGAAGGGGGAGAAACCCCAGACTTCTTCCTTATCGACGAAGCGGCCGTAGATGCCGGCGGTGATGGCGACGGCGAGAAGGAAGGGTAGCGCGAGGAATTCGCCATGGAGGACAGCGGGAAGGGAAAGGACGGTGGCTCCGATGAGCGCGGCGCCGGGGCCGATTAGGATGCCAATGAGGATGGTGGTCTCGAAGGAGATGTCGGCGGCATAGAAGTTGGGGACGGCGACGCGGACTAACACTCCGAGGCCGAGGGGAACGCAGATGAATGCGAGAAGGCCGAGGGTTTGCGTGAGGGTGCGGTCCTCGCGGAAGAGAAGGTTCTGAAATTCGCGCGAGCGCCCGAGGGCGGAGGAGACGGCCGCGGCAACACCCAGTTTGATGAGCAGGGTGATGAGGATGAGGCGCGAGTCGAGCACGGGTTCAGGGTACAGGGTTCAGGGTGCAGGGTACAGGACTCATAAAACGATCAGACAGCGAGTCGGCGATCAACCCCAGCTGCTGCGCGAAAAGCACGCGCACCCGGATGGGGTACCCGAAGCGGCTCTTATAATCGAAAGTATGGCTATTGCTTCTGTTCGCAAAGTCGCCGACGCGGATTTCCCTACGCGGTGGGGACATTTTCGCATTCTGGGCTTTGAGGGCGTGTACGCGGCCGACGATCCGGTGCGGTGCGGACAGACGGCGGAGAAGGAAGAAGCCGTGGCGCTGGTGATGGGCGATGTGCATGCGGCGCCGCCTCTGGTGCGGATTCACTCGCAATGTCTGACCGGGGATGTGTTTCATTCGCTGCGATGCGATTGCCGGCTGCAGCTGGAGCTTGCGCTGAGCAAGATTGTCGATGCCGGTGCGGGCATCCTGATTTACGAGCAGCAGGAGGGACGCGGCATCGGATTGATGGCGAAGCTGCGGGCTTATGAGCTGCAGGACCAGGGGCTGGATACGGTGGAGGCGAATCTGCGCCTGGGATTCGAGGCGGATTGCCGGGAGTTCGAACTGCCCGCGGGAATCCTACGGCAGATGGGTGTCGAATCGGTGCGGCTGATCACGAACAATCCTGACAAGGTAGCCGCGCTGGAAGCTGCCGGAGTGAAGGTGGCGGAGCGCGTGTCGGCGGAGGTGCCGACAGAGGAAAGCTTCGAACAGTATCTTCGGGTGAAGCAGGAGAAGATGGGGCACATCTTCGAGTCGATCAGCGAACCGACGAGGTAGCGGTCCGGCGCAATCTTATAACAACAAAATCTGGCCGAGGAGTGCGCCGGCTCGCGAGTGTTAGTGGCCTTTGACGGCTGCGGCGAGTGGGAGAGCGAAACCCATGAACGCCACGATGAGTGCGGTACCAGTAAGCGCAACGATGAGAAGCATAATTGAAACCCTCCCGAGTGAGTGACCGGACCAGTCATGCGTGAGCAGTTGGCTCACGCGCAGATAGAAAGTGGTGACCCCCGCGTCCGAACGTCGGGACGACTCAACCTTGAGATTTCTCTCGAATGGTGGAGTATCTTCTACTGCTGGTCGGCAGTGAGAGGAATGCTTCACCATTCGAAAGCAATGCGGGAGAACGGCAGCAGGAGCCCGGCAAATACAACAGTGGCGCAAACAATGAAATACAAGGAGACGCTTTAGGAGAAATGGTTGGTGATCATGTTGAACTCGCCCTGGACTTTGGTGATCAGGGAAGCCTGAGCGGCAAGGGCGCTGAGGGCGAGGACAGCGGCGACGAGAGCGTACTCGATGAGATCCGCTCCGCATTCATCGTTGACGAAATTCCTGAGAAGCTGCTTCGTACGGTTCATCTGCGATTTCCTCCTGTGTGTGTGCCGCACGCCATGCGTTCTGGGGACGCGCTGCGTTAGCTTCAATGATGGGATTCTGAGCCGTAACGGCTGCGCGCACAATTCCATATGAGTAATGAAAGGGGAGCCAAATGGAAACGGGCTGCGCAGTTACTGTGCAGGTGACAGGGTCACCTATGCGGCGCGTTACCGAGGTGGGATGGCCGACGACGGCGAGTTCGCACCAGGCGGACGAGCGGGCGAGGCGGCTATGTACGCGCGATGTAAGGAGAGGGGATAGCGCGATCGGTTTCGATCCAGGGCGAAGGTGTTCGGCGGCGATGGCTTATTCGTGCGGTTTGATGGTGACCATCACGACCCCGTGCGAAGGTACCTGCGCGGCGTAGTTATCGCTTTTATCCCTGACTTCTTTGTCGGTCCAGAGATCGCGGACGGTGGCGCGCAGCGATGATGGATAGCCGATGTCGGTCCATGCGACGCCGATGGACAGCGGGTTGGCGCTGCGATTGAGGAGGGCGACGGCGCGGCTGCCGTCGGCCAGCTGGCGGGACCAGACCTCGATGTCGCCATCTTTCTTCACGCGGCGGCCTGCCTGGCCGAGCGGATCCTGATCGACGGCGATGACGGCGCGGTTGAGCAGGATGGATTTGGTGTCGGCGGACATGTTTGCGACGTCGGTGCCGACGAGCAGGGGCGCGGCAAACATGGCCCACATACTGAAGTGCGCGCGGTATTCCTCGGTGGTCATGCCACCGTTGCCGACTTCGAGCATGTCGGGATCGTTCCAATGGCCCGGGCCGGAATAGCTTTCGATGCCGTTCATCAGGTCGATGATCTGCACGACTCCGTTGCCACCCCACTGGCGCTTGCATTCCCAGCAGTCCTGAATGTCATCGGTGGCGCGCCAGAGATTGCCGACGGGGCCGGCCCAAAGCCATGGCTTGTTCTTGCCCCATTCGCAGAGGCTGAAGACGATGGGGCGGCCGGTTGCGGCGAGCGCATCGCGCATCAGGGTGTAGGAGGACTCCGCGTTCTGGCCGGGCAAGGTGTTGCACCAGTCTTCCTTGAGGTAATCGACGCCCCAATCCGCATATTGTTTGGCATCCTGGTATTCGTGGCCGATGCTGCCGGGGCGGCCGGCGCAGGTTTTGGTTCCGACGTCGGTGTAGACGCCGAACTTGAGGCCCTTGCCGTGGATGTAGTCGGCCAGGGCTTTGAGGCCGGAGGGAAATTTTTCCTGGTCGACGGTGATGTTGCCGTTGGCGTCGCGGCCCGTCTGCCAGCAGTCGTCGAGATTTATATATTGATAGCCGGCGTCTTTCATGCCGTTGGCGGCGATAGAGTCCGCAGTGGCGCGGACGACTTGTTCGTTGAGGCCTTTGCAGGCGAATTTGTTCCAGCTGTTCCAGCCCATGGGCGGAGTGCGGGCGACGCCATTGTCGAGGGAGTGAGCGGCGGGCAGGGCGGCGAACATTGTCGTGGCGGCAACGATTGCGAAACAGATCCGGATCTTCATGAGTGTCGTTTTCTCCCTCAGCAGTCCGGGGAAAATTGTACATCGGTGGAGCTGAGGAGAAGTATGGGGGAGGAGCGGCTGGAGCGAGCGGGCGCTCCAGGCGAGGTCGGACAGCGGTTTGCTACGAGCCGAGGTTTTTTGGATATGCCTTCACAGCGGCTTCGATCGCGGCGCCAGCAGCACCGCCGAGTTCCTGCGGAGACATGGCGGGTTTCACGGTGAGAGTAGCGTTGAGGGCAAGGAACCAGGGTTCGGCAATGGCGGGCAGTTGTGAGGCATCCTTCATGTCGAAGAAAATGTAACCGCTGCGGACACCATCGGTTTCAGTAAAGAAGGCGGCTTCGGGTTTGAGGTCAGCGAGAACCTTCTGGACGAAAGGACCGAACTGACCGGCTCGGATAGCGGCGTTGGCGGTTTCGATCGGCATAACGACGTGGAGCATCATACGCATCGTGGGAGCCCCTCCCTGGGGCTGGCGGGGATTATACGGACACAGGATCAGAGGCGGACAGGCCCTGGCTTCGCTTACACTAGGTAGCGATGATGAACAACTCTGTTTGCTCCTTCTCTTTCCTCCTACTGGCGGCGGCTCTGCCGTTGGCGGCGCAGACCGCAGCTCCGAAGACAACCGCGCCCGCGCATGCGGCGGGTGCAGCGACGGCGCACCACGCGGCGGGCGGCTGCGTAACGCTGCCGGCTCTGTCGCCTAAGATTCCGGCTCTTCCGGCATCCGCACCTTGTGTGAAGACGCTCTTCACGGTGACGCGGGTGCCGGAGATGAAGCTCGAGTACGCATCGCCGCTGGTGAGCCCGGGGGTGCGCGCAGAACTCGGCGGCGGGCCGGCGACTTTTTCGCTCGACTACGTCGATACGAAGCTTGGGACGGGCGCTCCGGTTGAGCAGCACAAGTGCATCAGCGTGCAGTACACCGGATATCTGACGGACGGGACGAAGTTCGACTCGTCGCGCGATCGTCCGGGCAGCGCGCCGATTGAGTTTCAGTACGGCGGGCACCGGGTGATTCCGGGCTGGGACACGGGCTTTGAAGGGATGCGCCTGGGCGGCGAGCGCCGGCTGTTCATCCCGTATGAGCTGGCGTATGGGGAAAACGGCCGCGGGCCGATTCCAGCGAAGGCCGAGCTGATCTTCGACGTGGAGGCTGTGAGCCAGAGCGAACCGCGGGCGGGAGCGCCTCCGGGAGGGGAATGCAGCAAGGCGGGTCCACCGCCGACCCGGCCGATGGTGCCGCCGAGTGGAAAGCCGAATCCACCGGCGGGAACGCCTCCGGCTGGGACGCCGCCCGCGGGGACGCCACAGGCAGGGACGCCGCCTGCTGGGACAGCCGCTCCGGCGACGCCTCCTGCGGGGAGCACACCGCCGCAGTCGACACCGCCGGCGACGAAGCCGCAGCGGTAGAGCAGGGCCCGAGACTGGGGCCTTCGGGCCCCTTTTCCTCCTCGAAAAGGCGGTTTGTTCAGGGGGGCTGCGGACAGTGTATATATTTGATTTTGAAGACGATATTTCTCTTTTGAG
>Ga0302326_10012228_pt1 | contig 18346 bp, 14 predicted proteins | sample Palsa_T0_3_FD_202264 | JGI IMG/M metagenome (GOLD analysis project Ga0302326, IMG submission 202264) | Peat permafrost microbial communities from Stordalen Mire near Abisko, Sweden - Palsa_T0_3 | ecosystem: Environmental > Terrestrial > Soil > Palsa > Peat permafrost | place: Sweden: Abisko...
CGCGATCCGTTCGCGTTCGAGGGCGCCCGCCGCCTCACGTAAATCCCACGGATCGAAATTGCTGACGCCGAGGCTGCGGATTTTCCCGTCGCGGACGAGATCCTCGAGGCCGTGCATCGTTTCATCAAGCGCGACGTCGCTGCGCCAGTGCAATAGATAACAGTCGAGGTAATCCGTGCGCATCCGGCGCAGCGTCCGCTCGCACGCGCGAGCGACCCCGGTTCGCGTCGCGTTTGACGGCAAGACCTTCGATACGAGAAACAGCGACTCGCGCGGGTACGGGGCGATCGCCTCCCCAACGACCTCCTCGGAGCGGCCATCGCCGTACATCTCCGCGGTATCGATGTGCGTCATCCCGAGCTCGATCCCACGCCGCAACGCGTCGCGGTCGGGAACGGGCCACGTGCCCTGCCCGATGACGGGTACCGCGACGCCAGTCGCGCCAAAGGGCCGGACCTTCATGTCACAGCCCTTACCCGTTATCCGGGCAGCTTCTCCAGTATTTTCATCATGCCGCGGGTCTTCGCGTTGTACGGCGGCGCGAGCATCGGAGCCATCGAGGCCTTGGTCTGGCGCATGATCGAGCGCTCGTGGGAGAACGCCTTGAAGCCGAAGATGCCGTGGTAGCTCCCGAGCCCGCTTTCCCCGACGCCGCCAAAGGGCAGATTGGGATTCGCGAGGTGCAAGATCGTGTCGTTGATGAGGGTCCCGCCGGCCGAGGTACCGTTGAGGATCTGCTCGGTCACCTTCGGCTTCTTGGTGAACGCGTAGAGCGCGAGGGGCTTGGGTCGCGCGTTGATGAGCGCGAGCGCTTCTTCGAGCGAGCGATATGTGATGACCGGCAACACGGGCCCGAAGATTTCGTCCTGCATGATCGGCGCATCGAAGGTCACGTTCGACAACACAGTCGGTGCGATGTAGCGCTGCGATGCGTCGGTTTGACCGCCGACTTCGACCTTTGCGCCGCCCTCGACCGTCGCGCTGAGCAAGCCGCTGATGCGCGCGAAGTGGCCGTCGTCGATCATGCGGCAGAAGTCCGGCGTCTTCGCACGCTCTTCGTCCGTCGCACCGTACATCTTCGCAATGCTGGCGGCCATGTTATCGAGCAGCTTGCGCTGAGCCGACTCGTGCACGAGCACGTAGTCCGGCGCGACGCAGGTTTGGCCGCCGTTGAGGTACTTGCCCCAAGCGATGCGCCCGGCCGCGAGCTTGACGTCGGCATCCTCGGTTACAATGGCCGGCGATTTGCCTCCGAGCTCGAGGGTGACGCTCGTGAGATGCTCGGCGGCAGCGCGCATCACCATCTTGCCGACGCGCGTGCTGCCGGTGAAGAAGATGTGATCGAACGGCAGCTTCAACAAGCCTTCGGCCGTCTCGACCTCGCCGCCGACGACGGCGACCTCGTTTGCCGGGAACGCGTCGGCGATCAGCTTGGCGATCACGTCGCGCGTTGCGGGCGCCTTCTCCGAGGGACGCAAGATCACGCGATTGCCGGCGGCCAGCGCCGCGACTAGCGGAACGATCGAAAGATAGAACGGATAGTTCCAGGGCGCGAGGATCAGCACGACGCCCTTGGGCTCGTAGCGAATCTCCGCCTTCGAGCCGAAGAGCGACAGCGGCGTCTCGACGCCTTCGGGCCGCATCCACATTGCGAGCTTCGCGTGAGCGTACTTCAGTTCGGCCAGCGTCACGACGTACTCGGTAAACTCCGTTTCATCGGCCGACTTGCGGAAGTCGGCTTTGAGCGCGTCGAGCAGTTGGTCGTGATAGGCCCGGATGCCGCTTTCTAGCTTATCGAGGTTCGCGCGCCGCGCCTCGATCGAAGGGTACGGAGCGGCACGGTAACGGCGGCGCTGCTCCTCGAAAATCGCGTTGTAGTCGACTTCGGGCGTCGTTGAAACGGGATGCTCGGCGATCATCGTTTGTACTCCAGACGGCGGCGTGGCGCGCGGGGGTCGAAAAGCTTTCGACCCCCACCGGCTCAATCCGTCATTTCAAGTGCCAGGCGTAGGCGTTCCAGGTCGGCACGAAGGCGTTGGGGGCGAAGCCCGCCAGGCGCGCGTTGTACGCGTAGACGTAGGTCGGATTGAACAGATAGACGATCGGAACCGCGCGCGCGACCAAACGGTCGATGGAGAGGTACTCCGCGACTCGATTGCCCTGGCCGGGTTCGGTAGAAGCCCGGTCCTCGAGCCGGTCGACGTCCGGGTCGCAGTAGCGCATGTAGTTCTTCTCACCGCCGTGACAGGCCAGCAAAAACCGGTCATCCGGATCCGCACCCATCGTCCAAGGCACGTAGGCCATGTCGAACTTCCCGGAGGCGAGCGTTCCACCGTCGGCTGCCGGAAGAAACAGTTGCGCGTTCGAGATCGACTTGATCGTCACGTCGATGCCGCGCTCGAACAGCTCGCGCTGAACGAGTGCGGCCGCGCGTACGCCGGTCGTCGTCTCCGGAAACTGCACGTAGGTGAGCGCCAGCGGCCGGCCGCCTTTGCTGCGCATCCCGTCTCGTCCGCGCCGCCAACCCGCGGCGTCGAGCGTCCGATCCGCGGAAACCGGATCGTAGTGCGGTTCGCGCACGCTTTGATCGAATGCCCACGAGAAGCGCGGCCGGTCGGTGTCGGCGACCGGATACCGTCCCAGCGTGACTTTACTCGAGATGCCCTTGCGGTCAATCGCGAACGCGAGCGCGCGCCGCACCCGCTCGTCGTCGAGCGGAGGGTGCGAGAGGTTGAGGGCGATCCCTGCGATCAGCGCGGTCGGTGCGTACGCGTAGCGCAGACCGCGCGTGCTCACGAACAGTTCGGATTGTTGCAGCGGCGCGATCAAGTTGAAATCGAGCTCGCCCGTTTGCAAGAGGGTAAGGTTGGTCCCCGGGTCAGGAACGATGCGCACGTCGAGCCGGTGAATCGGAGGAATGCCCCGCCAATAGCGCGGGTTCGCCGCGTATTCGAGCCGGTCGCCGCGCTGCCAGGACACGAATCGGAACGGTCCGTCTCCGACGGTGGGCGCCGCATTGAACGCCGCGCGATCGAGCGGCGCCTGCGAGGCGAGCACGTGTTCCGGCAACACGTACTGCGGACTCGTCCCGTACGCGAACAGCGTCGCGACCGCCGGCGCCCACGCGTGCCGCAGATGAAATTGTACGACGTAGGGAGCGATCGCGCGCGCATCGTCGATCAGATCGTAGCCTTCGCGCGACCCAACGGGATTTCGCGAATCGAGGATCGCGTGCAACGTGAACAGCACGTCGCGCGCGGTGACCGGCACCCCGTCACTCCAGCGCACGTTCGGCCGCAAATGATAGCTGAGCGTACGTCCGTCGCTCGAGATGCCGCCGTTCTCGAGCGTCGGTATCGTCGCGAGCAGTTCCGGAACGCGCTTGCCCTGCGCGTCGAGATCGAAGAACGGCTCGAACACGAGATGCGCGAGCTGCCCCTCGACGTTGCCGGCATCCGTGTGCGCGAACAACGGATTGAGATTCGCCGGATCCGCGGCCACGTCGAAACGCACGACCGGCCCGCGGCCCGGCCCCGTCGTGCGCGCACAACCGCTAAGCGCAACGAGCGTTGCAAGAAGCAGCGTACCGAACGAAGCCTCGATGCGGGTCATTGCACGATCGAGTTTGGCGTTACCAAATCTGGCAGCGTTTTGCCGGGGGCCGAACCATCTTCGCATTCAGCGGGCAGTACCACGCTTTTGCGAACTGCGGCATGTTCATGAGCGTACCCCGGACGCGGTTGAAATCGAGCGCGTGGACGTCGGAGTTGGCCTGGAGTTTCGCCGCTTCCGGACGGAAGTTCGTGGCCCAAACGTTCGCGTAGGCCAAGAAGAAGCGCTGCTCGGGCGTGAAGCCTTGGATCTTCGTCTTGGGTTTGCCGGCCAGGGTGCGTTCTAGGGTCTTGAAAGCGATCGTCGCGCCGCCGAGGTCGGCGATCGCTTCGCCGAGCACGAGCGCACCTTTCTGGTTTTGGGTCGCGTCGACCGGGAGCGTGTCGTACAAGTCGCTGATACATTTCGCGCGCGCGTTGAAGCGTTTCGCGTCGTCCGGCGTCCACCAGTTGCGCTGATCGCCCTTCGCGTCGTAGAGGCGCCCCTGGTCGTCGAAGCCGTGCGTCATCTCGTGACCCATGATCGCACCGATCGCACCATAGTTGAGCGCGTCGTCGTTGGCGACGTCGAAAAACGGCGGCTGAAGAATGGCAGCCGGGAACGTGATGTCGTTGTTGGTCGGCTCGTAGCCCGCATTGACCGTCTGGGCGGTTTGACCCCAGAGGTCGCGGTTGTTGGGCTTACCGATCTTCGCCATATCGAGGTTCCAGGCGAACTGGCCCGCGCGATACCGGTTGGCGAGATACGAATCGCTCTGCGGGACGAGGTTCGTGTAGTCGATCGGCTTGTCCGGATAGCCGATCTTCTTGCGCATGGCCGTCAGCTTGACGATCGCGTACGCGCGGGTCGCGGGCGACATCCACGGCAAGGTCGTCATGTCTTCGTGCAAGGTATCCTGGAGGCTGTCGATGAGCTTCAACGCTCGCGCCTTTGCGGCGGGCGTGAAGTAGGCTTGCGCGTAGAGTTGACCGAGCGCTTCACCCATCGCCGTGTCCGTTGCGGGAATGCAACGCTTCCAGCGCGGCGGCAACGTTTGTGTCCCCGCCAGAACCTTGATGAACGAGAAGCGCTCGTCGACGAAGGCCTTCGGCAGCGCGGGACCCGCCGCGTTGAGAATCCGCCAGCGCAAATACGTCTTCCAATCGGCGACCGGAACGCTCGTCAGCAAACCGTCGAGCGCTTTGAAGAAGCTCGGTTCGTCGACGTTGAGGTCGGCCGTCTGCGGCGCGCCGGCCGCCGTAAAGAACGTCGCCCATTGCACCGTCGGTGCTTGGGCTTGCAACGTGTCGACGGTGAAGTGGTTCGTCACCTTGGCGACGTCGCGCAATTCGACGTTCGTGAGCGACGCTTGCGCGAGTTTGGTTTCGACCGCGAGCACCGTTGCGGCTTCGGCTTGTGACGTCGCTGCGTCGTCGCCGAGAAGCTGCAGCATCCGTGCGACGTGCCCGCCGTACGTGTCGCGGAGCTTTTGCGAGGCCGGGCTCGTGTTGAGATAGTAGTCGCGTTCGGGAAGCGAGAGGCCGTCCTGACCGAGCTCGCCGATGATGCGGTCGGAGTTCTTGGGATCGGGGAACGAGTTGTAGTCGAACGGCGTACCCGGCGCAACGCCTTGTTCGAGATGCGCGATCTCGGCAACGAGGGTCGGCACGTCCGTCACCGCCGCGACCTTCGCCATCTCGGGATCCAGTGGATGGATCCCCGCAGCTTCGACCGCCGCCTCGTCCATACAGGTCTTGTAGAAGATGCCGACTTTCTGCTCGTTGCTACCATCCGGCGCGGTCGTATCGGCGGCTGCGTGATCGACCACGGCGCGTAGCTGATCGAGGCTGCGCGCGTAGATGGCATAGAACTGGCCCCACTGCGGGTAGTCGCCCGGAATCGGATTCGCTTTGCGCCAGCCGCCGGTCGCGAACTGATAGAAGTCGTCACATGCTTTGCACGTTGGGTCGAGCCACGACGTATGGAAGCCGGGGCCTTCGCTAGGAACAGGTGCTTCGGCCGCCGCGGACGTCGCCGCAGTTGCGGGAGCGCTCGCGGGGGTCGCGGGCTGAGCAGCGGCAGGTCGCGGCGCGATTCCTCGCCCCAGGCCTAGGGCAACTAGCGCCACCAAGACGGCCGGCGCGGCCGTACGGGCGATCCGAAAAACGAGCGGCATTATTTGGATGACTCCCTTCGCGCTGGGCTCTTGGCGCCTCGATCTCCCAATTCCTTAGTGGAGGGTGTTGCGCCGAATGGATTGTCTGTGTTAGAGTTGATATCCCGAATGAATCGCTTATCAATCGACGCCAGGAACGTAAATCCGTTCGACGTCGAACTCGACGAATCCGACCTGCTGCTCCTCGAGGCGCTGCAGGCGAACGCACGCTCCACCTTCGCGGAGTTGGGCGTCCTCGTCGGCCTGCGGCCGCCGGCAGTCCACGAGCGCGTGAAGCGGCTCGAAGCGCGCGGCTACATTCGCGGGTACGCCGCTCGGGTGGATGCGCGCAAGCTCGGTCTCGAATTGACCGCGTTCGTCAGCGCCTACACGACGGCCGACGTCGATTACGACCGTTTCCACGCATCGGTCGCACGCTTGCCCGAAGTCGCCGAGGTTCACAGCGTCGCGGGCGAGGAATCGTTTATCCTCAAAGTTCTGACGCGCTCGACCGCACATCTGGATGATTTTCTCTCGCGCCTGAAGTCCGTGCCCGGCATCGGGCGCACGAAGACGACGATCGTACTCTCGACGCCCTTCGAGCGTACCGGAATCGCGCTCGGCGAACTGACCGGGAGCGCCTCGTGAAGACGTGCCGGCTCGGATCGCATCGCGTGCTCGAACCCGCCGGTGCGTTGCCGCAAGCCGCGTGGCGCCTCGATGCGACGCCCGTCGCGCACGACAATGAAATCCTCTGCGACGTCGAGGCGCTCAACATCGACTCGGCCTCGTTCCGCCAAATCTCGGGCGCGTGCGAAGACGATCCGGCACGCGTCGCCGAGCACGTGCTGGCGCTGGTCGCCCAGCGCGGCAAACAGCACAATCCCGTGACCGGCAGCGGCGGTATGTTCATCGGGCGCGTGCGCGCCGTCGGCGCCGCGCTCGCCGCGAAGTGCGACCTGCGCGCGGGCGACCGGATCGCGTCGCTCGTTTCGCTGACCTTGACGCCGCTGCAGATCGAAGCGATCGAACGCATCGACATGGCGAGCGGTCGTATCTGGCTGCGCGGCACCGCGGTGCTGTTCGAATGCGGCCTGTACGCAAAGCTCCCGGACGACCTGCCCGACGAAGTCGCACTCGCCGTGCTCGACGTTGCGGGCGCCCCGGCGCAGGTTCGCCGTCTCGTGCGCTCGGGTGAGACGGTCGCGGTGCTTGGGGCCGACGGCAAGTCGGGGATGCTTTCGTGCGTCGCGGCTCGCGTGGCGGCCGGCCCCGAAGGCCGGGTGGTCGGCATCGCGCCGAGCGCCGAAACGCCCGGCGCCCGATTCTTGCTCGAGCACGGCTACGTCGACCAGTTCCTCGCCGCGGACGCGCGCGACGCGACGGGACTGCTTGCAGCGATCCGCGGCGCCCTGCCGGAGCTTGCCGACGTGACGATCAACTGCGTCAACGTCGCGGGCACCGAGCTGTCGTCGATTCTCCTTACCAAGGAGTCGGGAACCGTCTACTTTTTTTCGATGAACACGTCGTTCACGGCCGCGGCGCTGGGCGCCGAGGGCGTGGGCAAAGACGTCACGATGATCGTCGGTAACGGCTACGCCAAGGGCCACGCCGCAACCGCCCTGCAGACCCTGCGCGATCACCCCGATCTGCGCGATTACTTCGTAAACTACTACGCGACGAAACCTTCAGTCGCTCTGTAGGCTTGTAGAGGACGCACAGCATCATGGAGACGATCGCGCGCGAAGCGCTGCTCAAACCACCTGCGGGGCCCGAGGCGTTCGAACACCGCAACGTCCGGCAAGGTGACTTCTGGCGGGCTATTCCCAAGTATCGCGAGATCGACGAAGCGACGTTCCTGGACCACATTTGGCAGGGTCAGCACTCGATCAAATCACCGGACGAGCTGCTCGACACCGTCAAGGATCTGGTCGAACCGTCGTTTTTCGACGACGTCCGCGAGGGCTTTGCGCGCGCGCCGATGGCAGTTCGCGTTTCGCCCTACATGATCGCGTCGGTCGACTGGACGCGCCCCTACAGCGATCCGATTCGCACGCAATTTATCCCCGTCGCATCCAAACTACGGCCCGATCATCCCCGCCTTACGCTCGACTCGCTTCACGAACTCGAGGACTCCCCGGTTCCCGGACTCACCCATCGCTACGTCGATAAGGCGTTGTTCTTGCCGCTCAACGTCTGCCCGGTGTACTGCCGATTCTGCACGCGCTCGTATGCGATCGGTGCCGACACGGATGTCGTCGAAAAAGTCTCGCTCGCCAAGACCCCCAGGCAATGGCACGATGCGTTCGCGTACATCGCGTCGCGCCCGGAGCTCGAAGACATCGTGATCTCGGGCGGCGATTCGTATCAGCTCGCTCCGAAGAACATCACCGCGATCGGCGAGGCGCTGCTCGCGATTCCGCACGTCCGCCGCTTACGCTTCGCGACCAAAGGGCCGGCGGTCATGCCGATGAAGATTCTCACCGACACCGCTTGGACCGATGCCGTCACCGCCATCGTCGATAAGGGCCGTACGCTCGGCAAGGAAGTCGTCATCCACACGCACTTCAATTCGCCAAACGAGATCAGCTGGATCACCAAACAAGCGATGGATCTGCTTTTCGAACGCGGCATCACCGTGCGCAATCAAAGCGTGCTGATCCGCGGCGTGAACGACGATCCAAAAACGATGCAGCTCCTGGTCAAGCGCCTCGGCTACCTCAACGTTCATCCGTACTACGTGTACATGCACGACCTCGTGAAGGGCGTCGAAGACCTGCGCACGCCGATCCAAACCGCGCTCGACGTCGAGAAGTTCGTGCGCGGATCGACCGCCGGCTTCAATACGCCGACGTTCGTGTGCGACGCTCCGGGCGGCGGCGGGAAGCGCGACGTTCACAGCTTCGATCTCTACGATCGCGAGAACGGGATCGCGGTGTACTCTGCGCCGAGCGTCAAGCCGGGCCGGCACTTCGTCTACTTCGATCCGATCGAAACGCTCTCACCGGAAGCGCAACTCCGGTGGCAGATGCCCGACGTCGCGGAAGCGATGATCGCCGACGCCATCGAACGTGCCGGCGGTGCCCCGAGCTACGTACCCGCCTAGAGTGAGGCACCCAAGCGCGGCCCTCGCGCTTGGGACGGCCTTACTTTTTGCTGCGCCGGCGTTCGCGCAAGATGCTTCGCCCGAACCGAGTCCGTCCGCGAGCGCTGCGGCCACCGTGGATCCGGCGATTGCGAAGCGCGCGGCGGATTGGTTTCATCGCGTCCAAACGGGAAGCGTCGATCGCACGCAGCTCACGCCGGATTTTAGCGCGCGCCTGACGGACGCAAACGTTACGGCGCTTGCAGCGCAGCTCGCCGATCTCGGCGACCCGGTCACCTTCGATTTCGTGCGCGAGATCGACGCCGACGTGACGACGTACATCTTCCGCATCACCTTCAAGTCGGCGCTAAAATTGTCGTGGTCGTTCACGCTCGACCCGTCGGGAAAGATCGCGAAGTTCGCCCTCAAGCCCGGCAGTTAGCGTGCCTGGTCGCGTTCGGCGCGCATGGCGGAACGATACTTATCGGGCAGCGCGTCGACTTGGAGAAGAAACCGGCCGGCGTCGGGCGTGCGACGCGCACCGCCGGGGCCGCCGAAGCCGCGTCCGCCGCCTGGACCACGCTGGCCGCCGGGTCCGCCCGGGCCACCGGCAGCGCCGGACGATTCGAAAGCGGCACGCATGGCGTCGCGCATCTTCTGGTTCTGGGCGAGTAGTGCGGTCGTTTCTTGCGGGGTCAGCAACGCGTCGATCTGTTGCGTGGCCGCGGCCAGCGTCAGCGTCGAGCCGTCCGCGTCGAACTGATCGACGATCGCTTGCACTTGCGTCCGGTGCGCTTCGCTCAAATCGGCGAATGCTGCGGTTTTCGCATCGCCGCGGACCGCATCCATCTTCGCCTGCATCTCGGGCGACGGACCGCCGCCCTCTTGCGCGTTGGATTGCGCCGTACAGGCTACGAGGGGGATGAGGCTCGCTGCGAGTGCGAGCACGCCGATTTTTGGCCACATGCGCACACCATAGCACCGCCTGCTTGTAGTTTTCTGAGAACGCGCGCTCGCAAGGTGCGCCGGAGCGGGCAAGCGTAGCCTTGAGCCAATGATCACGCTCGCCGTCAACTATCTGATCCGCTCGGGCCATGAGTCCGAAGCGGAGAATTTTCTGCGCGAGCTGCGCGCGCAGTCCCGCCTCGAACCGGGCTGCCGGACGTATGAGGTGCATCGTTCGCTCGAGGAACCGCGTGAGTTCTTGATCTTCGAACAGTACGACGATCTCGCCGCGCTCGAAGCCCACCGCCAGACGCCGCACGCCACGCATTTCGGAAAACAGGGCCTGCAGACGATTGCGGAGCGCCGCACCGCGACGACGTACGAGCCGTTTGCGTGAAGAGCACGATCGCGCCGGCCCCGATCGCTAAGGTCGTTGCGCACCCGACCGAGATCCACGGGCGCGTCCTCGAGGACGATTACTTCTGGCTGCGCGAGCGCAGCGATCCGGACGTCGCAGCGTATCTGCAAGCCGAAAACGCGTACACCGGAGCCGCGATGGCGCCGCACGCCGAGTTCGTTACGACCCTGTACGACGAGATGCTCTCGCACATCAAGCAGACCGACCTGAGCGTCCCGTATCGCCTCGGCGAGTACTTCTATTATTCGCGAACCGAAGAGGGCAAGCAGTACCCGATCCTCGCGCGCAAACGCGACAACCTCGAAGCGCCCGAGGAGATCGTGCTCGATCTCAACGTGCTCGCCGAAGGTCATCCGTATTTTGGGCTCGGCGCATTTCGCGTCAGCGACGACGGCAATTTGCTCGCGTACTCCACCGACAGGACGGGATACCGGCAGTACACGCTGCACGTTCGCGATTTGCGCACGAACGAGGACCTCGCGGAAGCCATCCCGCGCGCGGGCGACGTCGTCTGGGCGAACGACAACCGGACGCTCTTTTACACGACCGAAGACGAGGTGAGCAAACGCCGCGACCGGTTCTGGCGCCATACAATCGGCAGCGCGGATTCGACGCTCCTGTACGTCGAGGGCGACGAGCACTTCGACATCGGAGCGACGCGTTCCAACGACCGCAAATACCTCTTCGTCGCGTCCTACAGTAAATCGACGACCGAGTGGCGCGCGCTGCGCGCGGATCGTCCGCACGAATCGTTCGCGGTCGTCATAGCGCGCGAGGAAGGCCATCGCTACAGCCTCGAGCATCATGGCGACCGGTTCTACATTCTCACCAACCGCGGTGCGGAAGATTTCCGGCTGGTCGCCGCACCCGAACTCGCACCCGCGGAACCGAACTGGACCGAGGTCGTGCCCGAACGCGACGGCGTGCACCTCTTCGACGTCCACGCGTTCGAGAAACACCTCGTGCTCCGCTCGCGCGCGGGCGGCTTCGGCACGCTCGAGATCCTCGACTTGGCTTCGGGCGAATTGCGTCCGGTTGCGTTCGCCGAAGCCGTGCGAACCGTCTCGAGTCATACGAACCCCGAGTTCCACACCGCGAGGTTCCGCTTTGTGTATACCTCGCTCGTCACCCCGAGCTCCGTGTACGAACTCGACATGAATACGGGCGACCGGATCCTGCTCAAAGCGACCGAAGTGCCCGGCTACGATCAGGACGAGTACGCGACTGGCTTGACCTATGCAACCTCCGCCGACGGCACGCGCATTCCGATCTCGTTCGTACGGCGCAAAGACACCGCGCGGCCCGCACCGCTGCTCTTATACGGCTACGGCTCCTACGGCATCTCGATCGATCCCACGTTTTCCGCACCGCGCCTCGCGCTCTTGGATCGCGGGGTCACTTTCGCGATCGCGCACGTGCGCGGCGGCGGCGAACTCGGCGAACGCTGGCGTACCGCGGGGCATTTACAGAACAAGCTCAATACGTTTGACGACTTCATCGCCTCTGCCGAGCATCTGATCGCACAGCAGTACACCACGAACGACGTGCTCGCGATCAACGGCGGAAGTGCGGGCGGGCTTTTGCTGGGCGCCGTTTCCAACATGCGGCCCGAGTTGTTTGCGGCCGTGCTTTCGCAAGTGCCGTTCGTCGACGTCATCAACACGATGCTCGACGATTCGCTGCCACTCACGACGGGTGAATATTTGGAATGGGGAAACCCGAACGTCGCGGCAGACTTCGAGTACATGCTGCGCTATTCGCCCTACGACAACGTCGCCGCGCAAGCGTACCCGCAGACGCTGGTCCGCGTCTCGATCAACGATAGCCAAGTTCCGTACTGGGAGGGCGCGAAGCTCGTCGCCAAGCTGCGCGTCCGTAACTCCGGTTCGAACCCGATCTATTTACTGACGAATTTCGGCGCCGGGCACGGCGGAGCGTCGGGACGCTATGACTATCTCAAAGAACTCGCGTTCGACTACGCGTTCGTGCTGCAGCGTATCGCGCCCGCACGCGCCGTCTAGCGAAAGCGCCTCGACGTTTGCGATGAGAACCATTTGCTCCGGCAGCGCCGGCACGCTCGCTTTTGAGAATCCGCTCGAAGTCGTGTCGGCGGATAATGCGGCCGGCGTGCTCGCGTCGTTCGAACGGATCGAAGCGGCGCTCGACGACGGGAAGTACGTCGCGGGGTTCCTGAGTTACGAGCTCGGCGCGGTGCTCGTACCGAAACAGCGTACCCTCGTAGCTGCGCCCTTGCCGCTGCTTTCGATCGGTGTCTACGAAGCGCCGGCGACGCCGGACGAGGCACGAGGCGATTTCTCGGTCGGACCGCTCGCCCCGGGTGTTTCCACGACCGGCTACCGCGCGGCGATTGCGACGATCCTCGCTGCGATCCGCGAAGGCGAGGTCTATCAAGTCAACTACGCCGTTCCGTTCCACTTCGGTTTTAGGGGCGATCCCTACGGTTTTTACGGCCGTCTCACACAAGATCGTGCCTTCCCGCATGCAGCCTATGTCGAGACGGACGAGTTCGCCTTGGTCTCGTGCTCGCCCGAGCTGTTCCTGAGTTTCGAAGGTGCGCGAATCGTGGCGAAACCGATGAAAGGGACGGCGCGGCACACGGAGCCCGCGGCGCTCGGCGACGAGAAGAATCGCGCCGAACACGTGATGATCGTCGATCTGCTGCGCAACGATTTGCACCGTTTGAGCGATCGCGTCGAGGTCGAGCGGCTCTTCGAGGTCGAGCGCTATCCCGCGTTCGTCACGATGACCTCGACGATTGCCGCCGAGCTCGAGCAGGCCCGCAGCTTCGGAGAGATCCTGAACGCGACGTTCCCTTCGGGAAGCGTAACGGGCGCCCCGAAGGCGGCGGCAATGCAATGGATCGCGCGCGTCGAGCGCGAGCCGCGCGGCATCTTCTGCGGCAGCATCGGGTATCTCGGGCCCAGCCGGACCGGATCCTGGAACGTGGCCATCCGAACCGCCGCGATCGACAAGCGCACCGGCCGCGGCGTCTTGAACGTCGGCGGCGGAATCGTCGCCGATTCCGATGCAGACGCGGAGTGGCGGGAGATCGAAACCAAGCGCCGTTTTTTCGACGCGGTCACACCGCGATACGCGCTGATCGAAACGCTCGCACTCGCCGACGGTTTGTATCGCCGCCTGGCCGGCCATCTAGCGCGGCTCGAGCGTTCGGCGGATGCGCTGCACTTCGCATACGATGCCGATCGCGTGCTCGCCGCACTCGAACTCGAGCGGCCGCACCACAACGGCCTCGTGCGACTCGCCCTCGAGCCCGACGGCACCGTGAAGACGGGGCGGCGCGCATTGCGCTCGAGCCTGGAACCCGTGGCGCTCTGTTGGGCGAGCGAAATTCTCGACTCGTCGGAACCGCTGCTGCGCCACAAGACGAGTTGGCGCCCGCTGCACGACGCGGCCCTCGCCAATGCGCAACGCAACGGCTGCTTCGATGCGCTGCTCTGTAACGAGCGCGGAGATATCGCCGACGGTTCGCGCTCGACGCTCTTCGTGCGCGACGGAACGACGTTGCTGACGCCGCCTCTTTCCGCCGGTGCGCTCCCGGGCGTGTTGCGCGCGAGTTTACTCGCGACCGGCGACGCGCGCGAAGCGCGAATCACGCCGAACGACGTCGCTCGAGCGACGGAAATCTTTGTCGGCAACAGTGCCCGCGGGATGCTGCGGGCTTTCGTCATCTCGTCGAACGGCGACTCGCAGGCAAACGCAGCCCGCGACCTTCCCGCAAGCGCTTGGTAGAGCGCTCGTCTTCGCGAGCGCACGAACGCTAAGGCGGTTCTCGGGGTTTACTTCTTTGCCGAATGTGGGAAGTTGCTCTGTGCAAGACACATCGGAGGTACGCACATGATACGACGAGGATTGGCTGGCGGAACGCTGGCGATAGCATTGGGCAGCTTGGCTTTGCCGGCCGGCGCTCAACCGGTCCCGGAGCAGAAATTTCCATATCGCTCGGGCCCTGTGACGATTGCTTCGTGCACGCTCAACGAAAATACGAGCAACGCGACCGTCAGCCCGAACAGTTTACGCATCAACTACTTCAACAACACCGACGATCGCAAGCTCACGTCGATAACGTTTCGCGTTCGATACGGTGGCACGCCCGTCACCGTGACCGACACGGGTACGTTCGAATCGAAGAACTCGATCTCGCATCAATTCAACCTGCTCGGCGGCCTGCCATGGGCTGGAGCATCGCCGAGCGTCTGTCGCGTCGTGACGGCGACGTTCGCCGACGGCCAAGTCGTCAATCCGCCGTATGACGGCCCCGACGGACAAGACGCAGATACGGGCGCGATGCAGCAACCCGCGGCTGCGCCGCCGGCGAACCCCCAGCAATAACCTCGCCGGCCCGTCCGGGCGGCTAGTCGTCTAGCGTCCGGGCTAAAACGGCACCCGCACCGAGCGCGCGAAGCTTCGCGTAAGCGACTTCGCGCGGCATCGGTGCGAAACCGCAGTTGCTCGAACACGCGATACGATCGTCCGGGAGATAGCGGCGCGCGACTGAAATCGTGTCGCGAACCTCCTCGGGCGTTTCGATCCGACTCGTCGCGACGTCGACGACGCCGACGATCGCGCGCTTCTCACCAAGCATCCCGAGCACGCGCTCCGGAACGTGAGAACCCGCGAATTCGAACGACACGCCGCCGATCGTACTCTGCGCGAGCAACGGAAACAGAAACGCATACTGGTTCCATTCCTCACCGAGCGTGCTCTTCCACGCAACGTTCGCCGGGACACCGTAGCCGTAACAGACGTGCACGGCCGTTTCGCAACGCGTACCCTCGACGCACGCATCGAGCGCGGCGATCCCCCATGCTTCGACGTCGTCGAAGTAAACGTTGAACGCCGGTTCGTCGATCTGCACGACGTCGACGCCCAGCGCCTCGAGCGTCTCGATCTCGGCGCGCAACGCGTGCGCGAACGCGAACGCTGCCTTCTCGCGGCTTCCGTAATGTTCGTCGACCAGCGTATCGACGAGCGTCATCGGCCCAGGGAGCGTGATCTTCAGGCGCCGTTCCGTCGCCGCGCGCGCAAACGTTATCTCATCTGCGTGCACCGCGCGGCGGCGTCGCACGGGCCCCACGATCGTCGGGCAATCCGCTTCGTAGCGGTCGCCGCGAATGCCACGCCGCCCGATCTTCCCGGCATCGACGCCTTCGAGCGCGCAAGCAAACCCGTGGACGAAGTGACGGCGCGATTGCTCGCCGTCGCTTACGACGTCGATCCCGGCGCGCTCCTGTTCGAACAGCGCGACGCGCGTCGCGTCCAGTTGCGCCTCGCGAAGTGCAACGCCCGCGACCTGCCAATCCGGCCACAGCTTTTCCGGCGCGGCCAGCCACGCCGGTTTGGGAAGACTGCCCGCAATCGTCGTCTCGAAGGCCTGACCTGAGCTTGTCGAAGGTCGCACGCGGCGATCTTTGGCCGAGCGCAACGCCTTACCCGCCCGTCTCGTTTTCGGCGAGCCACGTCGCAACGTCGGCCATTTCCGGGCCGGAAATCGAGTGGCCGATCGGATATCGGCGCGAGGTCAGGGTCGCGCCGCTCTCGTTTTCGAGATACGCGGCGCTGCGGAGGGCGAGCTCGCGCGGGATCACGTCGTCCGCCGTCCCACGCGCGTGGAAGATGGGTACGCCGCGGAGCCTCCCGGGTGCCGTCGGGACCGCAGTATCGAAGGCGAGGGCACCGCTGAGCAATACGGCCCCGGCGAAACGGGCCGGATCGTCGAGCACGAGCGCGCCCGCCATCATCATGCCCGCGCTAAAGCCGAAGAGAAAACACCGCGTGCCAGGCGCAGCGACGCTCGGCCGGTCGAGCCAAGCGCGAAACGCGTCGACGGAGGTGCGAACGCTCGCGGGGATCGGGCGCGCTGGGCCGCGATTTTCGAACCACGTGTAGCCGCCTTCGGGCAGCGCAACGAACGCGCGCACGCTCGCATACGAAAAGGCGCGCGGCAAGGAATCCGCAAGGTCGATGAGATCGTACTCGTCGGCGCCGCGGCCGTGCAAGAACACGACGAGCGGCGTGGTACGGCCGCGCTTTGCCGGCCGCCGCCACACGACGACCGGCTCCGCTGCACCGTCCGGCACCCTCAGCGCGGCAACTTCCGCTTATCGAACTTCGGTGGGCCCTTGCGCGCCGCGAACGGGCGCGACACGGGTACGACCTGTTGCTGTCGTTTCGGCTTGCGTTCTCCGTGCGCGCGCAATTCGGTCTGGATGGCATGGTCGAAATCGTAGCGCAGCTCGAGAACCTCTTTACCGTCGACGTACGTGCGCGGAAAGCGTTGCGCAAGCCAGAGGTACAACGTGGCGAGGCGCGAGCGTTCCTCCGATGCAAGCAGGCGGTCTTGCCCGAGGCCGGCGCGCTTGAATTCCGAGGCACCCACCCGTTCACCCGACGCATGCCGTTCCGCCCACCGCCCGAGCCAGCCCAGTCCCGTACCGCGCGTCGAGACCGGCGCGCGGCTATACGAGCAGCGAACTTCAAATGGCAGTTCTTCGAAGCGGTCGGAAAGCTCGAGCGCGGTCACGACTTCGATCTGGCCGCCGAGGTCCGCGATGCGCACGTCGGCGTCGCCCGAGTTGCGAATGCGCGTAGCAAAAAACTGCAGCAGACGGCTCACGCGCATCGTCCCGATCAGCGCGCCGACCCGGCGCAGGTGGTCGTCCGTCGGCGAAATCCAGAGCGGAATCACCGCGGGTGAATCCTCGCTGTGTTCGAGCGCAGCACGCAACGCCGGCAGCGCGCGCCGTTCGAGCGCGGTGACGAGGCCGCGCTCGTGAATGCCGTAACGTCCCGCACGTCCGGCGATCTGGCGAATCTCGGGAGCCGTCAGCCGCCGCCGCTTGTTGCCGTCGAACTTCACCACCGTCGCAAAGACGATGCGGCGGATCGGGAGGTTGAGCCCGAGCCCGATCGCATCGGTCGCGACGAGTACCTCAGCGACACCGGTGCGAAAGCGCTCGGCTTCGCGCCGCCGCACGGCAGGCGAAAGCGAACCGTAGATCGCGGCGGTCGATCGGCCGAATTTCTTGATCCGCGCACCGAGATCGACGACGTCGTTGCGCGTGAAGGCGATGACCGCGTCGCCGGGGCGCACCTCGGGAAGCGCGATGGCGTCGACGACCTCGAGGGGATTCTTGCGTTCGAAGCGTCGGACCGTCAGCGGCATGCCGAGGCGAGCGGCAAGCCGCTCGGCAGCGCCGAGACCGTCTTCCGAGCCGCACAGGATGATGCGTTGCGCGCGCACGCCCGCGATCGCAAGGGTCCACGCCCAACCGCGTTGTTCGTCGAGCAGCATTTGCGCTTCGTCGACGACGGCGACCTCGACCAGGCTGCCGAGGTCGACCATTTCAACCGTCGAACTGACGTGCCGCGCGCCGGGTAGCACGACGCGTTCTTCTCCGGTAACGAGTGAGGTCGGGGCGCCAAGTTCGTTGAGCCGCTCTTGCACCTCGAGCGCGAGCAAACGTAGCGGCGCGAGATACGTTCCGCTTTCGGCGCCGCACAACGCCTCGAGCGCGGCGTGCGTTTTGCCCGAGTTCGTCGGACCGGCAAAATATTCAAAGGTGCGCGTCTCGCGATTGAGGCTTTCGAGGTAGAAGCGCAGGCCGAGTTCGGCTTCGATCTTCGCATCGAGCCGGCGATTCTCGAGATCGCGATAGGTGTCGAGCACGCCGCGCCGGGCCATTTCCAGCGCGCTGAAAAACGAACCGTGAGAGTACATGTGCCGGCGCGGTTCGTCGTCGGGCGCGCTCAGCAGCTTTACGGCGGCGCGTTCCATCGAGCGTTCGAACTGCTCCACGAGTGGATCGATGATCGGCGCGAGCAGCCTCTCGCCTTCCTCCGCGCTCATCGTTTCCGGCGTGGGAACGCCGACGCGCCCGCGCACGACAACCGTGCGCGGCCCGAATCGAAACTCGCGCTTGACGAGAATTTCTACGGTCTCGCTGCCGATCAACTTCCAGCCGAGACGAGTCGCCGCTTTCTTGCGGAGGGCACGTTCACTGTCACCCTGAGCTTGTCTCACCTTGTCACGCTGAGCCTGTCGAATCGCAACCGAGTCGTCGGCCACAGCTGGTATCGCTTGTCCCGGCTGCGCTTCGACAGGCTCAGCGTG
>Ga0302326_10012230_pt1 | contig 18344 bp, 18 predicted proteins | sample Palsa_T0_3_FD_202264 | JGI IMG/M metagenome (GOLD analysis project Ga0302326, IMG submission 202264) | Peat permafrost microbial communities from Stordalen Mire near Abisko, Sweden - Palsa_T0_3 | ecosystem: Environmental > Terrestrial > Soil > Palsa > Peat permafrost | place: Sweden: Abisko...
GCCGACCGATGAGATCGGTTTGGCGGTCGAGATATCGCTCGACGTCGACATGGTGTCCGCCATCTGCCCGAATTGCCACATCATCTTGATGGAAGCAAATTCGGATCAGCTCAGCGATCTCCAAGTGGCCGTCGCCAGTGCCGCTCGTCTTGGCGCAACGCAGATCAGCAATAGCTATGGAGCCCTCGAGTTCGATGGCGAGAATGCAGCCGACCCGTATTACCATCAGCCGGGCGCGATGGTCGTCGCCTCGGCCGGGGACGGTGATTACGGCGTCGAGTATCCGGCGGCCTCACCGTACGTCACGTCCGTCGGCGGGACGAACCTTACCGCCGCCGCAAACGCTCGTGGCTGGAACGAATTCGTTTGGAACGACGCTAATATCCAGGGGACCGGCAGTGGCTGCAGCATCTATGAGCCCAAGCCTCCATGGCAAAAAGACACTGGTTGCGCCAAACGAACCGATAACGACGTTTCGGCCGTGGCCGACCCCTACAGCGGCGTCGCCGTTTACGATACGATGGAGACCGGCGAAAGCTTCGACGGATGGGTCGTTCTCGGCGGCACGAGCGTTGCGGCTCCGATCATCGCCGCGACGTATGCGCTCGGCGGAGCCAGCGCCGCGTCGCTTAAAGACGGATCGTACTCGTACACGCACACGGGCGATCTCAACGACGTAACCACGGGTGCCGACGGCAGCTGTGCGCCGTCCGCCCTCTATTTCTGCACCGCCGAAATCGGATACGACGGCCCCACCGGTAACGGGACGCCGAACGGAACGGGCGCTTTTGGTGGGCCAAGCGCACCGCGCCCTGCCGCTTCGTCGGTCCGCGCGCGCCGGATTCGCCGCCACGCTCTTCAAGCGGCCGCCGGCAGTCCGACACGTCGTGCCTGTGCGGTGAGCACGCAACCCGGAGTCATGTCCTGCATGGCAATTCTCGTATTAACGCCCGGCTATTAGGAGTATCGAATATGCCTCAAGCTTCACGCCAAGTTCTTGTAGGGGCGTTCGTGGCCGCACTCGCGTTAACGGACTGCGCCGGCGGCAATCCTTTTGCGCCGTCAGGTCAGGTTCCACAGACGGCGGCGACCGCGCAAGCCGCCTCGCTCCCGCAGAATCCGCAAGCAACGCCTCAACCCACACCAGTCGCGAATCTCGCGGTCGCGCGCATCGTCATGACGATTGCGGGGACGCCGGCGATCGGGAGTCCGGGCACCTACCCGCTTACCGTCACGGCCTCGAGCGCAAGCGGCGCTTCGATAAGTGGGATCTATCAAGAGCCGATCACGCTGTCGGATAGCGACACGAGCGGTGCGACCAAACTCAGTGTAACGAGCATAACGAATTCCACGACGACGGTTGCACTTACGTACAATGGCCTAGGCGGCTCGTCGCTAGGAGCGTTTAACGGGGCGACCATTACGGCGACGAGCGGGATCGTTTCGAACCAGGTCGCGTTCCTTTCGAGCGCAACGGGGTGCTCGACGCTCAAATTCATCGCAGGCTTTTACCCATGCGATCTTCAGAGCGCGTACTCGCTCCCGAGCATGACCGCCGGAACCGGCCAAACGGTCGCCGTGGTCGACGCGTACGACGATCCGGACGCCGAGGCGGATCTCGCCATCTATCGCTCGCAGTTCGGGTTACCGCCGTGCACCACACGGAACGCATGTTTCACGAAAGTCAACGAGGAAGGCATGCAAGGACACCTGCCGGCAGCCGACACGACGGGTTGGTCGCTCGAGGAATCGGTCGACATCGACATGGTTTCCGCGATCTGCCCGAAGTGCCACATCATTCTCGGGGAAGCGGATTCCCCGACCATCGCGGATCTGGGGTCGACGGTTGATGCGGTCGCAGCGCTCGGCGCCAGGCAAATCACCAACAGCTACGGCGAGAGCGAGGTGCCGACGGAGAGCGCGTACGACGTGCATTACAACCATCCGAGAGCCACGATCGTTGCCTCTGCCGGTGACGGCGACTACGGCCTCGAGTATCCGGCAGCTTCCCCCTACGTGACGTCGGTTGGCGGGACCAATCTGAGCGTGGCGCCGAATGGCCGCGGCTGGAACGAAAGCGTGTGGAACAACGCGCTCGTCCAGGGCACGGGAAGCGGCTGTAGTCAGTACGAGCCGAAGCCCGTGTGGCAAATCGACGCCGGCTGTGCGAATCGCACGGACAACGACGTTGCTGCGGTGGCCGATCCGTTTACCGGAGTCGCCTTCTACGATACCGACATCATTACCGGTTACACCATCGGGGGCTGGTCCGTGGTTGGCGGGACGAGCGTTTCTGCTCCGATCATCGCGGCGACGTACGCACTCGCTGGAGCAAATCCGGCATCGCTCCACTATGGTTCGTACTCGTATAGCCATCCGGACGATTTGAACGATATCACCGTCGGCAACGACGGCAGTTGCGCGCCGGTCATCCTCTACCTCTGCAGCGCGGTCGCCGGATACGACGGCCCAACCGGGAACGGAACGCCGAACGGAACGGGCGCGTTCGGCGGGCCGAGCGGTCCGAGCGCGGCTAACATGCCGTGGGTCCCCCTGCGCCAAGGTCGACGTGGGATTCTCCAACCCGCTGCAACGGCGAGGACGCGTCGCGTCTGCGAGAGCAGTAAGCAGCCCGGAATTGCGGCCTGTATGGCGATTCTGGTGCTACCGCAATGAACGCAATCAAATTCGCGGGTCTTGGGCTTGCGCTGAACCTGGCGGCGTGTAGCGGCACAGGGAATTCGAGTCCGCTCGCCCCCGTCAGCGCGACGGCCGTGCCGGCCCCGACGCAAAGTGCGGGTCCATCGCCGTCAGCGTCTCCTCCGGCGACCGCCGCCCCCACGGCGAAGCCGACCGCAACGCCCAGTGCAAGTCCGGGCATCGCGGGCAGCATCACGCAAACCGTGAGGCTGGGGCTCGTGCAAACCGTCGTCTTTCCGCAAATCGCCTCGGGTGTGTCGGGCTCGGTCACGTTTCCGGCAACGCTGAGCGGCGCCGGGACGGCGGCCGTCACGTTGGGGTCGGCGCTCCCGGAGGGCGTGCCCGTTCCTCAAGCGGTGCGCCGCGGCGCATCATCGGCGTCGCCCGGCCGCGACAGCATCGGCGCCGCCGTAACACCATTGGCCTACGTCACCGTCAATCCGGGCGTCGCCGTTTCGTTTGCAGCAACGCCCGTGATGACGTTCACCGTTGCCCACGCGACCGCGGGGTATGCGTATCTCGCCGTCTTCAATCTAGGCAATCCAAAGCTCGGTTGGACCACCGTTGCCGGGCCCTCACCGATCAATGCGACGAGCCTGACGATTCCAGCGCAGTCCTATCCGGGACTACAATATACGATCGACGCGAACGATACGACCATCTTCGCGATCGTTCGCGACGCCGGCGTCATTGCGACGCCGTCGCCGGGTCCGTACAGCATCACGGAATACCCCGTTCTCGGCACCGCCTCGCAGCTTGGCGCGATCACGGGCTCGAATGGAAAGGTATGGTTCTACCAAGGTGACGCGCAGCACTACGGCAACGGCTACGCCCCCAGCAGCGAGGGGATCGACAGCATCACGAGCACGGGCGTGGTTGCGCGCCACTCGTATCCTTCACCGCCGTTTCGCGTAGCGGCCGGCGTCGCCGCGGGGCCCAATAACGAAGTATGGTTCACGGAATCCGCTAACAACGCGATCGGCGAGGTGTCTGCGACCGGCTCACTGATCGCCGATCACCCGCTGTCGATTTCCGGTTCGCTTCCGTACGGAATCGCGTATGGAGCCGACGGCAACTTCTGGTTCTGCGAACCCGACGCCGGATTTAGCAACGGCGAATACGGCGCAATCGGGAAGATGACGCCCAAGGGAATCGTAACCAATTACCCGCTGCCCGTTCCTTCGGGGACACCGGCAAATCAATACGACGCAATTCCGCTCTACATCGCCGCGGGCCCGGGCGGCAACCTCTGGTTCACGCTCTACGGCTCGAACCAGATCGGAAAGATTACGACGAGCGGCGTCGTGACGTATTATCCGCTTCCCCCCAATACGTTACCGCTCGAGATCGTTGCGGGCCCCGGTGGCAATATGTGGTTTGTCCAACAACCGGCCGTCGCAAATATCCCGAGTTATGTTTCGTCCATCACTCCGGCGGGCGTGGTCACACAGTACCCCGTTCCGCAAGCCTACACACTGGGCTCGATTGCCTATGGGTCGGATGGCAATATTTGGGCGGGCGATCTCGCCGGCGGCCAAATCTTTCGCGTCAGCCCAACCGGCGTGGCCACGGTCTATGAGACGCCCACGCTGGATGCGGCGATCACCTACATGACGTCCGGGCCGGACGGAAACATTTGGTTTGTCGAGCCGGGAGTCAGCCAAATCGGGAAGCTGCTCTTGCCCTAGTCGTGCGGCCGCCCGTGCATCCCCACCGTGTTTTGTCGTCGAGCGATCTCACGATCGCAGGAGTGCTCACCATGAGTCTAGCCACCCGCCCATCGTTCGTCGCAGCGTTCATCGCTCTTGCAGCCCTGAGCGCCTGTAGCGGCGGCGGCGCGCCACTTGCCCCCGGCGCTTCACCGCAAACCCAAGCCTCGCAGCCGCCGCAACCTGCGCCGAAATCGATTGCGTCGACGGCACCGGCGTCTGCGACGACGCAGCAGCCGGCATCCGCCGTCGCGCTCATCAGCGTGAGCGTGAACGGCGCGCCTTCGATCGGCAGTCCGGGGACGTACGGTCTCACGATCGTGGCAGAAAATGCGAACGGAACCGTGATATCGGGTCCGTACGGGGCGCCGATTCTGCTGTCCGATGACGACCCCACCGGCGCGACGGCGCTGAGCACCAAGACGGTGTCCAGCTCGAGCACGGCCGTATCGATCTCCTATACCGGTCTTGGCGGATCGGCGCAAGGCGGGTTCCAGGGCGCAACGGTGACCGCTACGAGCGGTAGCGTTGCCGGCGAAGTCGGCTTTCTTTCCAGCGGTGCCGGCTGTGTAACGATCAAGGGGATCGCGGGCTACTACCCCTGCGATCTTCAAGACGCGTATTCACTGCCCAGTTCCACCCGCGGAGTCGGACAAACCGTTGCGGTCGTCGATGCATTCGACGATCCGAACGCCGAGGCGGATCTCGGCGTCTATCGGGCCGAATTCGGGCTTCCCCCGTGCACGACGGCAAATCATTGCTTCAAAAAAGTGAACCAATCGGGCGACGAGGGGAATCTCCCCTATCCCGATACGACGGGCTGGTCCGTCGAAGTGTCGCTCGACGTTCAAATGGTTTCGGCCATTTGCCCCAACTGCCACATCTTACTGGTCGAGGCGAATAGCCAGCAATTCTCGGACCTGGGGGCGGGAGTCGACGCCGCCGCGCGCTTGGGTGCGAACCAGATCAGCAACAGCTACGGAGTCAAAGAACCCTCGAACGCCCCGGGCTTCGACATCCACTTCAATCACCCGAGCGCGATGATCGTGGCCTCCTCGGGAGACACGGGTTACCAATCGCCGGAATATCCCGCGACCTCGCCATACGTCACGGCCGTGGGCGGCACGACGCTCACGCCGGCAAACAACGGCCGTGGCTGGAGCGAAACCGTGTGGCACAATCCGTACGGAGCCGACGGAAGCGGCTGCAGTTCGCTCGAGCCGAAGCCCGCTTGGCAACTCGACCCGAGTTGCCCCAATCGCATGGACGACGACGTCGCAGCCGTTGCCGATCCGTACACCGGCTTCGCGTTCTACGATTCGTACATCGTCCTTCACGCCACGTACGGCGGATGGGGAGTCATCGGGGGCACGAGCGCTTCGGCGCCGCTGATCGCCGCGACCTATGCGCTGGGCGGCGCCAAACCCGCAACGCTCAACTATGGATCCGCGTCCTATCGTGCCAACCCGACCGCGCTCAACGACATCACCTCCGGCGCCAACGGCGGTTGCGCCAACACGATTCTTTACTGGTGTACGGCCGGAGTCGGCTATGACGGCCCGACCGGGAACGGAACTCCCAACGGCGTCGGCGCATTCGGCGGTCCGAATCTCGCTTCGAGCGCGGACAAGAGAGAAGCGCCGCATCGGCGGGCTCGGCGTACCGTCCTCCAGCTCCCGGCGGGCACGCCGGCCGTGCGCGTTTGTCCGCCGCAGCCCGGGATGTTCGCCTGTGATGCCATCTTGATGCAATGACCTATTCGTATAGTCACGTGAGTTGGCTCAACGACATGACCACCGGAAACAACGGCGAGTGCGGAACGTACGTCCGGTACTTTTGCACTGCCGACGTTGGCTACGACGACCCCACCGGAAACGGCACATCCTACGGCTGCTTCGCCCGCATGGCTGTACCGTAGCACGTCGTGGCAGGCATTCTCGTTTTCCGTACCATCGGCGAGGCCCAAAGGGCCGGCTTCGAAGTCTACGATCGGATACCGGAAGGCTATCTTGTTAGAATGCGCAGGGGAGACGGCTGGGCGCTCGCGCTGGTCGAATTGCGCAAGCTGGCCGTCGAGGAGCTTCGCGAATCGGAGCTTCTTCGTTGATCGATGATCCTCGTTACGGGTGCCGACGGAATCAACGGAGCCGAACTCGTTAAGCAGCTATCGTCCGCGGCCGGCACCGTGCGCGCCATGGTCCGACGGCGGGAAGATGCCGGCCGGCGGCCCATGCCGGGCGTCAAGTATATTACGGCGGATTTCGACGATCCCGTAAGCATTCGCCGCGCTCTCGAGGGAGTCGACCGTGCGTTTCTCGTGACGAACTCTTCGGAGCGGGTCGAGGAACAACAACTCGATTTTGTAAGGATCGCACGCGCAGCCGGCCTTCAGCACATCGTATACCTGTCGCAACTGCACGCGGCAGTCGACTCTCCCGTGCGCTTCCTGCGTTATCACGCAGCGGTCGAAAATGCGATCGCGGCTTCGGGGATTTGCTTTACACACTTACGCCCGAATCTCTATATGCAAAGTTTGCTCGGCTTTCGTCCGTCGATCTCATCGACGGGCAAGTTTTTCGCGCCGATGAGCGATGCAGCGGTGAGTCTCGTTGACGTCCGGGACATCGCTGCAGTTGCCGTGAAGGCCCTCTTGGACGCCGCACACCACGGCAAGATCTACGACATCACGGGTCCCCAAGCGTTGACCCACGCGGAGGTGGCTGCGCAGCTTACCCAAGCTCTGGCAAAGAAGATCTCGTTCGTCGACATCCCGAAGGCGGCTATGCGCGACGCGGCGCTGGAACTTGGATTGCCGGTATGGCACGTGGACGGTCTCCTCGAGGACTACGCGCATTATCGGCGCGGGGAGGCAGCGAGCGTCTCGTCGGCAATTCGGGACGTCACCGGACTGCCGGCGCGCGCGTTTGCCGATTTCGCCCGCGATTACGCTCGCGCGTTTTCAGCCTGAATTGGGCTGCTTCAACACCTAGACATCCAGCCGCAGCAGATCGCACACGACGACGCGCACGGCCGACAACGACGACGCTCGGTCGTGAAGGCGGAGACGGCGCCCGAAAGCGAACCGCCTGAGGGGAAGTTCCGTGCGTACTACCCTTGACCCCGGCCGCAAATGCCGGAATCTTCGTTTTCATCCAAACCGGGCGACATAGAAAAACCCTGATGTTATCAGGGTTTCTTCCATCCCCCGGGAGGTAGCACTCTGGGGGAAAACTGGCGACGTTGAAGGGGCTCGAACCCTCGACCTCCGCCGTGACAGGGCGGCGCTCTAACCAACTGAGCTACAACGCCAAAACGTCCCATGGACCCCGGCGTGGTGCAAGCTTCGGTCGGTTCTCTCGGACCCGTCCATTCCCTCTCGAAGCGTTGCGTTGAGTCGCTGGTGGGCACGGTTGGGATTGAACCAACGACCCCCCGCGTGTGAAGCGGATGCTCTCCCACTGAGCTACGCGCCCGAGTCTGGGCACCACCTGCGGCTAACGAAACGAGAGTATACGGTATCGGATGCCGCCTGTCTATGCGTTCGCTGCTCGCTTGCCTTGGAGCACCAGGGCCCTCACGCGGCAGACCGAAGGCTTGCCCGATGCTCGAGGAGTTTCGCAAGGTCTCGCACTTCCGGGTGCCGTTCGCCGATATCGATATGCTGCAGCACGCGAACAACACGGCGTACCTGCGCTGGGCGGAGACGGCTCGCAGCGAATATCTCATCGAAGTCATCGGCGCGGATATCGGGGGGCGGACCGGCATGATCTTGGCTCGGCTCGACATCAGCTACGAACGAGCCATTTCCTACCGCGAAAACATCGCGATCGGCTGCCGCGTCTCGCGGCTCGGCAACAAGTCGTTCGACTTCGCGCACGAGGTGTGGAGCGTCGATAGCGAGACGCGCTGCGCCAAGATCGTGACGACGATGGTCGCGATGGATTACGGGCGCGAAACCTCGATCGCCGTCCCGGCGGAGTGGCGCAAACGCATCGCGGCGTACGAACTCGTGGGGGCGAACGCATGAACGAGAAAAAGCCGATGGTGCCGCTCATCAGCACGAGCGTCGCGGGCCCGTCCGGGATCATGCATCTCCCGCGGCTCTGGCTGAAGATATTGCTGCACGCCAGCGGCCGTCTCGCGGAGGGCTACCGACACGGCGCAGGCGGATTCGACGAACGCTTATGCGACCATTTTCAAGTCGATCGAGACGCGTTCGTCGCATACGTCGAAACGAACAAACCCGATTACATGGCGAGCGAACGCTACGTGCTCGAGCACGCGAAGAACGTCACGCCCGACTCGATCGCAGCCTTTAACGAATACGTGACGCAAGCAACGATCCCCGATCCGGCAAGAGCGAAAGCGCTCCGCGAACGAACCGGGGTTACCGACGAGACGTTCGCAAACGCGATCGCACTGAACAATCTCGACGACTGGCTCGGCGCCCACGAAGCGCTCACGAAGAGGTAACGATGGCCGGTCCCTCGCGCGAACGGTTCGTCCGCGGCGGAGCCGCCGTGATCGCAGCCGGTTGCCTGCCGCGTCGCGCGGTCGCGTCGAACTCCTACGCGCAAACGGTCCTCGCAAAAGGACCGGTCGCGTATTGGAGGCTAAGCGACCGGAGCGCCACAAGCGCTGTCGACGCGACGGGGCACGGACACGCAGGCACGTATCACGGCGCTCCGGCGTTCGTAACGCCCGGCGCCATTTCCGGCGATTCGGATGGCGCGGTGCGTTTGAACGGACAGCCCGAGTTCGTCGAAATCGCAAGCAGCGCGGCATTCAGCCAACCCACGAGTGGACGCGGGCTCACGGTCGAAGCGTGGATGCGTCCCGACGCGCTCACGTTTGCGGGGCAGACCGGGCAGAAGTACGTTCACTGGCTCGGCAAAGGCGAAACACAGGCCTTCGAGTGGGGCTTCCGCTTCTACAGCGGCGATTCACCTTCGCGCCCGAATCGCATCTCGGCCTATATTTGGAACGCTTCCGGCGGCGAAGGCGCGGGCGCTTACTTCCAAGACACGCTGACGGCCGGCACGTGGATCCACGTCGTCGCATGTTATGATCCCGGCGACGCGTCGAACCCCGCCGCGGGTGTCAGCATTTACCGGGACGGTACGCTACGCGGCAGTCCGCGCAGTACGCGCGGAGCCCGCTATGCGAGTTACCAGATCGCGGCAACGCCGGGAGCCGCTCCGGTGCGACTCGGCACGCGCGATCTCGGCAGCTTTCTTACGGGCGCGCTCGATGAAGTCGCGATCTATCCGCGCGTGCTCACCGCAACTGAAGTCGCCGAGAACCATAGCGCGGCGGAAGGCTAAGGTTTCCCGCAGTCCAAGAGGTGACTGGGGCGAGTGTCGCGGATGCAATACGTATGAAATTGAGCGCACGCAACCAAATCTCCGGGGTCGTGAAAGCCACGAAGCTCGGCACCGTGATGGCCGAGGTAACCGTCGAGATCGACGCGGCTGAAATCGTTTCGGCGATCACGCGCACGTCGGCGGAATCGCTCGAGATCAAACCCGGCGACAAGGTCACGGTCGTGATCAAGTCGACCGAGGTCATGATCGCAAAGTAGAAGCCTGCCCGCGGTTTAGGATCCGGACGATCGCGAATGCGAGGCCGGCGGCGAGCAACGCCAACGGAATCGACGCGCCGTACAACACCGGCAAGCCGAAACCGAGGCGCTGCAGCGGGCCTGCGCCGTATGCCGCCGTCCCGTAGCCGATGAGATAGGTCGCGAACACCAGACTCGTCACGGATGCCGCCGCTTCGGGAATGCTGCGTTCGCAGAAGCTGATCACGAGCGGCAGCAGGGCCGACGCGCCGAGCCCCGCGAGCGCGAACGCCACCTCCGCTCCAATTGGATTTGCGCGCGCCGGCATGGCCGCGAGCAATGCAAAAGCGCAGGCGATCAGAAACGGCAACGCGCGAAAGACGATCGTGGGCGGCAACTCTTTCACGCCCACTGCAAAGACGACGCGCGCCCCGGCCGCAAGGGCCCAAAAGAGCGTCAGCGCGAGCAAACCGAACCACGCCGGCGCGGCGAGGTGCGTCGTCACATAGATCGGCGCCCAGGAGCCGCTCATTTGCTCGCAGAGACCGTACACGAACGCGAACGCGGCGAACGTCCAAAAGCGCGCGGGAATTCGCGCGGCGGGAACTTGTGCGCTCGTTTCGGCGGCATCGAACGGCAGCCGCAAGCTCGCGATGAAAAGGACGATCATCGCGGAGCCCGCCAGCAGCGGCAACCCCCACCAAAAACCCAGACCCACGAAGACGATGAGGAGCACCGGTGCCAAGGCCGCGGCGGCGCCGAGCAAAGCGTTGACGATGAGGATCGCGCGGTCGACCGTTCGCGGGTCGAAAGCGCCCGCGAGGACGTTGAGCGCGGGGGTCACGATCGCGAAACCGAAGCCAAGACACGCGGTCGCGCACAACAACGTGGCGTACGTGAGCGGTCCGTTTCCGATCGACCGCGCGCTTGCGACGAGAAGCCCCATCGAAAGCGCGTTAGCCGCGAATCCCGTCAGCACGACGCGCTTGATTCCGAAGCGTCGTGTTAGCCGTCCCCCGGCGAGCGAGAACACGACCGCGAGGATCGACTGCGGGATGAAGAGCGAGCCGTAGGCCGACTGCGAAAGGGCAAAGCGCGCCGGGTCGGTCAACACCGTGCTGAGCGTGGGATACGTGACGAGTGCAAGTCCCTGGACAGCCGCCGCGGCACGCACCACGGCGACCTCGGTCGCACGAACGTCACCGTGGGTTCTCATCGGAGGCCTCTTAGTGCTCGATGCTCCTCGACGCCTCGTTGCCGGCGGGGTTTGAGGCGAACGATCCCCCGATTTCACGATATCGCGCGCCCCCCGCGTGCGATACGATAGAGGCCGTACCTCTCACCGAAGGCGTTTTTCTGATTCTCCCCTCATCGCTCGACTCGTCCGAAAAGCTCGGCTTTTCCTTGCTGAAGCCGGTGAGCCCCGAGTCGCTTGGAGAACTTGGCGCAAACGTTTCCCGCGCGGTCGCGGACGGCATCCGCGAGGTCACGATCGACGTCGACGACATCGGGATCCTCGATTCGGTGACCATCGCCGCTTTGATCACGATTCGGCGCCAGGCGCGCGAAGGTGGGGCTTCCGTCACGTTGCAGGCGACGCGCAAGAACATCCTCGACACGCTCCGCGTCACCGCCCTCTCGAAAGTTTTCACGATCGTCTCGGTCGTTGCCGCACCGCCGCCGCCGCCTTCGCGCGTACTTCGCGCGCGGCTCCTCACCGGAGTACATCCGAAAGCATCGTAGAAGGCGACCACCATGGCGAAAAAAACCGGAAATAAGCCGCCTTTGACTCCACGGTCCGTATCGGACTCCGCCTATCCGATCGTCTCGATGATCGTTCGCTTGGTCCCGGCCTCGCGGTGGTCGTTTGCCCGCGTGGGAACGAACGGCGATCTCGTCGATCTTTTTTCCTCCGACGCAGCACCGGATGCCCCGACCCCCCTCTCACAAGACGAGTTCCAGCGCCAGCGCCTGAAAGCGACGTCGGGCTCGCGAATCGCCGCGACGCTGGGACCCCTCGGCGAGTACGATTGTGGGATCACGCTGCTCTTTGCCGACGCGCATACGGACTTTGGGATCCTCACCCTGTTGCGAACAGCAGCGCTAGGAGCGTTCACCTCGAGCGAGATTAGCATCCTGACCATCGCCCTAGGTGCGGCAACCGACCGTTTCTCGGCGCTACGTCTGCGACCCGCCCTGCAGGAGCCGGCGGCACTCTCCGGTCGCCAAGAGGGCGGCATCACCGCAGAGTCTGCCGACGGCGCATTTTACGTGCTCGATCAGGATCTTCAGATCATCCTGGCTTGGACCTCGGAAGACCAGCGTCGCATTGCCTTAACGGGACTCCACACCCCTATCGCGGAGCGTTTGCCCCTCGTCCTCGAGGAAACCGTCCGCGAACTGACCGCCGGCTGGGCCGACGGATCGGCGAAGGAACCCGGGGTGGGACATCCGGTTCCATTCCTCGTCGTTCGAACGCGGCCGATGAGCGGCCCCGCCGGACTCTTCATCGGCGTGCGCATCGATCGTTTCCGGCCTCCCAATTCGCTGACCGGCGCCGCGGAGCGATTTCACATCTCACCGCGCGAGGTGCAAGTCCTCGCGCTCCTGCTCGACGGCAATCATCTCGAAGAGATCGCGACGCGATTGCACATCGCTTCGTCGACGGTGCAAGATCACATCAGGAGTATGCTGGAAAAGACCCAGAGCCGAAACCGCAGCGAACTGATTGCCCGCGCGTTGGGTTGGGACTCGACGCCGAGCGTTCACGAGGCTTGATTCGCGGTCCGCAAGGCCAGCACTGCGGCATCGTCCGATCCACGACGCTCACGAAGCACCTGCAGCGCGATGGCTTGCGCCGCATCGGCCTCGGGACGTTCGAACACGTCGCGGGCCGCCTTCCGGAGTTCTACTTCGCCCTGAACGGGATCGCGGGCGTGTTCGGTTATGCCGTCGGTATACAACACCAACATCGCATCTAAGGGCAGCGCGATCACGAAATCCGCCGAGCGATGGTTCGGAAAGACCCCGAGCGGTACGTCCGCCGGCCGGTGCGCCAAGTACGCCTCACCCTTGCCGCTCAGCAAGAGCGGCGGCGGATGTCCGGCGTTTGCAAATGCTAGCGTGCGCAGCCGATAGTTGAGGAACGCCACGATCGCGGTCACGATGACACCGTCTCCGTGACTACAAGCAACGCCGTTTACAACAGACAGAATCTCAGAAGGAGCGCGGAAGTTATGAACGCCGCGTAAGACCGAAGCCCGCATGGAAGCCATCGTCGCGGCGACGGCCTCCCCATGTCCCGCGACGTCACCAACTGTTAGCGCGATCGTATCCTCAGAGATCGCGACGACGTCGCACCAGTCGCCGCCTTCTTCCGCACCATCCGCGGACGAACTCCAGGCGGTCACGCCGGTATTGAGGGCCCAGTCGGTAAGGGCGGCCGTTCCGCTCGTTGAGATTAGGGCGCGACGGACCTCTGCGATCATGCTGCAAAACGCGGATCCGTATAACAGCCGCTCCGTATAGCACCCCGCAAACCCTGCGACAATTGCTGTTCGTCCGAGTCCTTCGAGAGCAGGCAGTTGACGCCCGCGAGGTGACACGAGAAGCCCCACGCGCGGTCCATGTCACCAGTGTAGACGGCGATCATGCAGTCCGGCAGCACGAAGCGAATCTGGCGCAGCAGTTCGAGCGAGTCGGTTTCGATTCCGTCGACATCGCACACCAAGACGTTCGGAGCGAGTTTTCCGAGGTCGGCCGCGTTGAGGTGCGTGAGCGTTGCGAGGGGTGACTCCCCCGCTCCTTTGAGCACGGCGCTGAACATCGGGATCTTTGCGGAATCGATGCCGGCCAAACAACAAATGCGAGCCATAGGAGACAAATATAGCACCTTGCGGCGCGCCCTGCCATCGTTAGAAATGAGGATCGTGCCCCACTTCGCGCCTCCGGTTTCCCCGATTCTCACATTCCCCTATTCTCACGATACCGAGCGACGCGAGCACGTGATACGCTACCTCGATGGTTCAGCGAAGCTGCCACGACTGAGGGCAAAGGAAGCAGCCCTGAAGCCGGCAGCCGGCAAGAGGCAGGACGTCACGGAGCGCGGGCTTCGGCGCGTCTTGATCGTGGCTGCCGTCATGGCCGCCACGCTGATGCAGACGCTCGACTCAACAATCACGAATGTCGCGTTGCCGAATATTCAGGGGAACCTCGGAGCCAGTCAAGACGAGGGCACTTGGGTCGTGACGGCCTACACGATCTCGGCAATCGTGGTGATTCCGCTTACCCCGTGGCTCCAGAACCGCTTCGGGCGGCGTAATTATTTTCTCGCATCCATCATCGGCTTCACCATCGCCTCGCTCTTCTGCGGCTCGTCGAGCGAGCTCGTGCCCCTGATCGTCTGGCGCGTGATCCAGGGGGCGTTCGGAGGCGGACTGCTCGCAACGGCCCAATCCATATTGCGCGACACGTTTCCGCCGGAACAGCTCGGCGTGAGCCAGGGTATCTTCGCCATCGGCGCGATCATGGGGCCGGCACTCGGGCCACCTCTCGGCGGTGTCCTCGTGGATAACGCGTCGTGGAATCTGGTCTTCGACATCAACCTCGTCCCCGGAGCCTTTGCAGCGATCGTGCTGTTCCTCTTGCTCAAGGATCCGGACGCAGCCGTCGCCGGGAAGATCGATATCGTCGGACTGTTTCTCCTTGCGACCGGTCTCGGCACGATGCAGTACGTCCTTACGGAAGGCGAGCAGCATTATTGGTTCGCCGACCCCGTCATCGCATTGACGTCGCTCGTGATGGTCGTGGCGATCGCGTCGTTCGTGCTCTGGGAACTCTTCGGAACGACCGCCCCAGTGGTCGATCTGCGAATACTCCGCAACCGCGGCGTCGCGGCAGGTTCCGTGCTCGCGCTCGCGCTCGGCGCCGCCGTGTTTGGTTCGACGTATACGTTGCCGCAGTTTACCCAGGGACCACTTGGGTTTACACCCGCGCTCAGCGGCCTCTTATTTCTCTTTCGCGCCGTCCCGATTTTGTTGATGACGCCGATACTCGTTCGTCTCACCGGCAAGGTTGACGCGCGCGTCTTCCTCGGACTCGGATTCATCACGATCGCGATCGGCAGCGCGATGCAAGCGCTCGTCACGACGTCGCAAGCGGGATTCTGGAGTTTCGGTCTCCCGCTCGCGTTGACCGGAATCGGATCTGCGATGCTCTTCGTCCCGCTATCGATCGCGGTGCTCGGCGCGACGACTCCGAGCGAAGGCCCGAAAGCTAGCGCATTCGTCAACCTCTCAACCCAGCTCGGCGGGTCGATTGCCGTTGCAGGTTTGGCGGCCTACCTTGACCGCCGTCAAGCCTTTCACTCCGACATCTTGCGCGGGGCCGCTAACGCTTCAAATTCCAACGTGGAGCAATTCTTGCAATCGCACCCGCTCGGCGCGCTTGCGGGCGCCGTGGATGGCCAAGCGATCGTCTTGGCGTATGCCGACGCGACCTTTGCCATCGCCATCGTATGCCTCGTTAGCGCGCCGCTGATTCTCCTGATGCGAAAGCAGAAGGCGCCGGCAGCCGTCGTCGAAACGGCGCCTATTCAACCGAACGCATTGGTGGCGCGCAGAGCGGCTTAATCGACCTGCTTCGCTAGTGCCGCGAGCTTCGCTTGGTGTTCGCCACTCACGTGCGGGTACGTTCTACGTCCTTCCTCGAGTACGTTGTATTGGTGGGATCATCGTCGTCCGTGCACAAATACAGGAGACGTGGGTATGCGAACGGCGGTGACGTTTCTTCGGAAAAACGGTGCCATGGCGGTGATCGAGGGTCTCGTCAACTTCGTGCTGCCTTACCTCGTATATATCGAGACCAAGCACGCCCTCGGCGACGTGAAGGCGCTGATCGCGTCCTCGGCTCCGCCTCTTCTTTGGTCGATTGCCGAATTTGCGCGCAAACGCCGCATGGACGCTTTGTCCCTACTCGTGCTCGGCGGCATCGCACTATCGCTGCTGGCGTTTCTCGGCGGGGGCTCGGTACGATTTCTCCAATTGCGAGAGAACTTGGTGACGGTCTTTATCGGCCTCGTGTTTCTCGGATCGGCGGCCATTGGCCACCCCCTCATCTATCAACTCGCGCGAGCCACCATGCTCCGGAAATCTCAATCCGAACTGGCCTCTTTTGACGCGATCCGCGATAACAAATATTTCCGGCGCACCATGAACATTATGACCCTCGTATGGGGTTTTGGCTTGCTCGGCGCGGCTGCGATCTCGTGCGCGCTCCTCTTCGTGATGTCGATCGGAGCGTATCTTCTCGTGAGCCCGGCCGTCAACTACGGCGCGATGGGGGCCCTCGGTCTATGGACCTTCCAGTACGGCAGAACTCAGCGTCGAAAAGGCGACGCACGCAGAGCAGCGCTCGCGACGGAGCTCGGCAACCACCAGCCCTAGCGCGAGCTCCCAAGCTGCGTGGCGCCGCCCGCGCTATCCTATGCTGTGGCGCGAGCGCAAACGGCGCGCAGGATCGCGCCCAGTTCGTCGAGCCGAGGCTCCAGCCGATAGGCCGGCCCGGCGATGACCAGCGCATACGGTTCGCCGGCCATCTCGACCACTGCGGCGAGCCCGGTCACGTTCGGCTCGGTCTCATTCAAAGTCGTGTGCCAACCGCGCGCCTCTCCCGCCGCGAGCTCGACTTCGAGGGCGTGCTTATCCGTGGTCGTCTCGGGGGTCAGGGAGGGAAGCGCGATCGAGTCGAGCAGACGTTTGCGCTCAGGCTCCGACATGTTGCCGAGCAGCGCTTTTCCCGAAGCGGTCGCATGAATCGGCATGAGGCGCCCGGGCTGCGCCGAGTAACGGATGTTGGCGGCGGATTCAATGACGACGTCGATGTAGACTACCTGGCCCTCAGAACGGCGCGCGAGCACGACCGTCTCCCCGGTCCGTGCATGCAGCGCCTCGAGCGCGGGGCGCAGCCGGGCCGCCATTGGATCGGCCTCGCTGATGAGGCGGGCGGTGTCGAGCCACTTGCGGGTCGGATAGTAGCCGGCGCGCGGCGCGACTTCGTAGAGGTAGCCGCCGGCTTCAAGCGTCTTTAGGAGCGCGAGGCAGCTCGATTTCGGGAGCTCGAGGGCTCTCGCGACAGTCGAAAGCGTCGCCGGCTTTCGCTGGCCGGCAAACAACTCGAAGATCGAGAGCACCCGGCGGACGCTGCGGACGACCTTCAACGAATGTACGCTGTTTTATTCTTGCCAAGAGTTCGCATCGCCCGACACACCCTTCCTCACGGCGCTCAATGCGGGAACGGATCGCCGCGTGTCGCGTACCTGACGGTCCGCTCCGACAACGACGACAACGTGGTGCCCGAAGATTCGGCTGAGCTTGCCGGCGCCCGCAACGTTCGGCTTACCGGCCCTATTGCTCCAACGCACTTCACATATCCGGAAGATCCGACGACGTTCGCAGACGTGGAAGCGTTCATCCTAAACGTCGAGCATAACGCGCCACCGCCGCCGGAAGGTTCTCCAGCGGCGACCCCAACGGCCACACCTATCGCAACACCGTATCCGGGCGTGCCGTTTTCTACGACGTGCTTGACCAACTCGCAGTTCAGCGACGTGACGAACGTGAACCTAGCGGTGAAGACGCCGATTCCCATGCCGGCGTTGGATCAGTGCAGCGGCACCGTCACGTTCCCAGCCTCGGACTCAGCGATAGGCTCGGCGGGCATCGTCAGCTGGCTTTTCGCGCCGATTGGTGCACTCGCCCCTGCCGACCAACCCGAGCCCCGGAGCCTCGAACGAGCCGGCGGTCCCGTACTTCACGTACCTTCAACCCTCACCGGGAAACTCGATCATCTTGAACGTAGGCTCGGCAACCTCTCCGGCCGTAACATTCAAAAGCGGCGCGCCCCCCTTGGCACGTGCACGAACTACTACGAACTCTCCGGCAGCTCGACGCGTGGGTGGCAAGCCTACGGGCCAGGCGTAGCTGTTGGCGCCGCAACGTCGATCGCATTTCCGTCGCGTCCCAACACCAGTCGTATGGTGCTCACCAGCGGCGAAACGTACTACGTCGGCTTAGTCTGTTTCTAGAGCAGCGCTTGCGACGGAACTCGGCAACCAGCAGCCCTAGCGCGAGCTCCCACTCGCGTCACGCGGCGGCGGCACCGAGTCCGCGAACCGCCTCGATCATCTTTGCAAGGACCGCTGCGGCGTCGCCGTACACCATTTCCGTATTCGGGGCATAGAAGAGGCCGTTTACGATCCCGGCGTAGCCCTTGCCTTGGCCGCGCTTGACGACGTAGGCGCGTTTCGCTTGGTCGACATTGAGAATCGGCATGCCGAAGATCGGTGAGGATTTGTCGGTGCGCGCGGCGGGGTTCAC
>Ga0302326_10012232_pt1 | contig 18340 bp, 17 predicted proteins | sample Palsa_T0_3_FD_202264 | JGI IMG/M metagenome (GOLD analysis project Ga0302326, IMG submission 202264) | Peat permafrost microbial communities from Stordalen Mire near Abisko, Sweden - Palsa_T0_3 | ecosystem: Environmental > Terrestrial > Soil > Palsa > Peat permafrost | place: Sweden: Abisko...
TCCCTCGTCGAAGTTCATGATGAGGTTGAACTCGGCCGGGCCATCGATTCCGGCGCCGCGATCATCGGGGTCAACAACCGCAATCTCGAATCTTTCGAGGTCACGCTCGAAACCTCCCTTCGCCTCAGTGCCCGCATGCCCTCCTCTGCCATTCGAGTCTCTGAGAGCGGCATTCGCACTCGGGCCGATATCGATCTACTCCGCGCCGCCGGCTACTCGGCGTTTCTCGTCGGCGAGACCCTGATGCGCTCCCAGGCGCCCGATATTGCTTTGAAGGCATTACTTTAGGTATCAGCTTGATGTCGCTACAGACACAGCAGTTCATCGTCAAGATCTGTGGCCTCACATCTGCCTGGGACACGACCCACGCCGTGCGGGCCGGAGCCTCAGCTATTGGTTTCAATTTCTACCCTGAAAGCAGTCGCTTCCTTGGCTTAGACCAAGCTCAAATTCTGGCTTCGCTCGTTCCACCCACGGTCGCCAAGGTCGGAATCTTCGTGCACGCCACTACCGAGAAGCTTCTCGAAACGCTTGATCGCGTCCCGCTAGACGTGCTTCAGCTGCATGGCTCGGTCCCGGATTCTCTGGCTCATGTTTTACCCCAGGGCGTTCGCGTCTGGCGCGCCCTTCCCGTTACTGCGCAGTTTCGCGTCTCCGCTCTCGGCTCCGAATTTGGGGCATACTTGCTCGATTCCCCCACGCCGCAGTACGGCGGCTCGGGCCAAACCTTCGACTGGGCTCGCGCGCGCGGCGGCGCCGTTCCCATTATTCTGGCGGGCGGCCTGAATGCACTGAATGTCGCCCGCGCCATTGAGACTGCCGAGCCTTGGGGTGTGGATGCCTGCTCGAGTCTCGAATCCTCCCCCGGCCGGAAGGATCCGGAAAACGTGGAAGCCTTTGTGGCGGCCGCGCGCAAAGCATTCCTATCGCTCACACGCGGACTCGCTGGCGCAACGCCTGGGAAGTAATCCTATATATGACGTCGCCTTCGCTCCCTGATGCCCTTGGCCATTTCGGCCCGTACGGCGGACGCTTTGCGCCGGAGGTTCTGATGGCGCCGCTCGAAGACCTCGAACATGCTTACCATGCGGCGCGCCAGGATCCCGGTTTTCATGCCGAGCTCGATGACCTCCAGCGGCATTATTCCGGCCGGCCCACGCCGCTCTACTTTGCCAGGCGCCTCTCCGCTCAATTGGGCGGCGCGGCCATTTGGCTAAAACGTGAAGATTTACTTCACACTGGCGCGCATAAGATCAACAATTGCCTGGGGCAAGTCCTGGTTGCACGACGCCTGGGCAAGCGCCGTATTGTCGCCGAAACCGGCGCCGGCCAGCATGGCGTAGCCACCGCTACGGTATGCGCGTTGTTCGGCCTCGAGTGCCGGGTTTACATGGGCGAAGAGGACATGCGCCGCCAGCGCCTCAACGTATTTCGGATGCGCCTGTTGGGCGCCGAGGTAACCGGCGTCTCCAATGGCAGCGCAACTCTGAAGGATGCCGTGAGTGAGGCGATGCGCGATTGGGTCACCAATGTCGAAACCACGCACTACCTGCTCGGCTCCGCCCTCGGCCCTCATCCCTATCCCATGATGGTTCGTGATTTTCACCGCGTCATCGGTGACGAGGTGCGCACCCAGGCACTCGATCAGATCGGCCGTTTTCCCGATACCCTCATTGCTTGTGTGGGCGGAGGCAGCAACGCCATCGGTCTCTTCTATCCTTTCCTCGAAGAGACGCAGGTGAAGATGGTCGGCGCCGAGGCCGGTGGACGCAGCCTCACTCTTGGCCACCACGCTGCCCGTTTTGCCGGTGGTTCTCCCGGCGTCCTGCATGGGGCTTTCAGTTACCTGCTCCAGGATGAGCATGGGCAGGTGGGCGTGACGCATTCGATCTCGGCCGGCCTCGACTACGCGCTCGTTGGGCCCGAGCATGCCTGGCTTCACGATCAGCGGCGCGCTGAATACGTCTCGGTTTCCGACCAGGATGCTCTTGCCGCGGCCCGGCGCTTGGCGCGCACGGAGGGAATCATCCCCGCCCTCGAATCCGCCCATGCGATCGCCGAAGCGATTCGCCGCGCACCCTCCGAACCGGGTAAAGTGTACGTCGTGAACCTCTCGGGCCGCGGCGACAAGGATACCGATATCTACCGCGAAAACATGCCGGAGCTGGAAGGCTGATGCCCGCGCCATCCGAAACCAGAATCGGCGAGTTATTCGTGCGCACGAAAGAGCAGGGGCGCGCCGCGTTCCTTGCCTACCTTACGGCCGGTGATCCCGATCCCGATCGAACTGCCGAGCTCGTCCTGGCCCTCGAGCGCGGCGGCGCCGATCTCATCGAGCTGGGGCTTCCCTTCTCCGACCCCATCGCCGACGGTCCGGTGATCCAGCGCGCTTCCGACCGCGCCCTCCGCGCCGGCATGAACCTGCCGCGCCTGCTCGCTTCCGTGCGCCAGATCCGCCGCGCGTCCCAGATCCCCTTGCTCTTGTTCAGCTACATGAATCCCCTGCTCCGCTACGGCTTTGAGCGCCTGGCAGCGGATGCCGGCGAGGCCGGAATCGACGGCGTGCTGCTCACCGATCTCAGTGTGGAAGAGGCGGCCGAGCCGGTCGCCCAACTGCGCAGCCGCAACCTGGATACTGTTTTCCTCGCCGCTCCCACCAGCACGGAACGGCGTCTCGAACTGGTGGCGCGCCACTCCTCTGGTTTCGTCTACCTCGTGTCCCGCACTGGCGTCACCGGCGAGCGCGCCGCCGTGGCGCCCGGCGTCACGGAACTGATCGAGCGAGCCCGCCGCCACACTGCGCTGCCGCTCGCCGTGGGTTTCGGCATCAGCACTCCGGACCAGGTGGCCGCCATGGGCGCAGTGTGTGAAGGCGTCATTGTCGGTAGCGCCATCGTCTCGTTGATCGAGAAGCACGGCGCCTCGCCGGATCTGCCGCGGCACCTCGAAACCTTCACAGCGTGCCTCACCGCTCCGCTTCGTCACGCACCGGCTGCCGCACCAGGCCAGCACCGCTAGCCTGGACGTGACCATGAGGGACCGTTCTTTCCGGAATGCGCTAGAGTATTTGCGAAGCGGCATACGAAGGAAAAGCACATGAGCGAGTTCACACTGGAGGCTTTGGCCCGCTGCCGCGATCGGATTGATGAAATCGATCTCAGGCTGCTTGATCTGCTGAACCAGCGCACCAGTATCGTCGAGCAGATCGGCCGCATCAAGCAGCATCTCGATTTGCCGATCTACGAACCCAAACGGGAAGACCAGGTCTTTAAGAATGTGGTTACCCACAACCCCGGGCCGCTTACCCCCGAAGCGATCAAACGCCTCTTTGAGCGCATCATCGACGAAATGCGCAACATTCAAAAACTGAAAATGTTTGAGCCCGAAACGGAGCCGGATGGTTCTTCGCCGGTTCAGGATGCCAAGCCCGAAGGGCGATAGAGCATAGTGGCGACTTGGGACGGCGAATGGGGACTGTGCCATTTTCTCCCCTTTTGTCTGACGACGATTTTTCCGACACTGATCTCCCTCGGCGCTGCAACAATGGGCAGCATGGCTTTGATCGTTTTCTTCCGGGGCATCAACGTGGGAGGCCACAGGGCTTTTCGCCCAAGCCTGCTCGCCAAGGAACTCAGCACCTACGATGCCGTGAATGTGGGCGCCGCAGGAACGCTTGTCGTTCGCAAACCTGGGCTGCGCGCAAAGTTCCTTGCCGAGTTGCGCCGGAAGCTGCCGTTTGAAGCAACCATCGCTTTCTGCGACGGCAGTGATCTGATTCGATTAGAGCGTGACAATCCGTTTGGAGCTGAGCCACCGTCCGCGGATGTCGTTCAATTTGTAAGCATCCTGTCGGAGGCTGGACGCCGCAGAGTTTCTCTTCCGATTGCAATTCCCGAAGGTGGGGAGTGGCTGGTGCGAATCATTGGCTCGAAGAATCGTCTGGTGTATGGGCTGTACCGCCGCCAAATGAAAACGATTGGCTATCTCGGCCAGATCGACAGGCTCTTTGGCGCGCCGGCGACAACGCGCAGTTGGAGCACAATACTCTCCGTGCTACGGATTCTGAAATCCCACGAGCCCGTCAAGTAGAGAGAGATGCGCGGCTGGCCGAAGTAAGCCGAAGTGGGATGCGGATTTCTCACTTCGTACCATAGCTCGGCGCTGGAGTTCGTCGGACCGAAAATGAGAACCCACGAGCGACACTTTCTTCAGCAGTGCTGGTATTCAATTTGCCTGGGGCCGGACGGGTCTGCTACCAGCTGGACGTTTCGGCCGCAGGAGTCGGCAATGGTGGCTAACCCTGGCCTGCTTGGGCCCGTGGACAAGCTGGCGAAGCTCACGATTCCTGCGGGGGAGAGGAGGACGGCGCTGCAACACTTGGACCTGATGAATATCAATCCGTACTCCCTGTTCAAGTCTGAGGACAGCCTGGTTCGCACCATCGCCAGACGGGAATGCTTCTTCGAGAACCGGCGCTAAGCCGAGCAGGACAGTCAGAAACAGCGAGTTCGAGAGATCGGCTAAACGTTGGGGGCTCGTGCTTAGAGCCGGTCTGGTAGAACGAAAACCGCCATCGGCTCGCCTTGTTCCTCGACTACATACCGAATGGCAGCGCGCACGTCCTTGTCGTTCCACAACCATTTCGTGCTGCCATGACGAGCCCAGTGCTTTCGGGCCACCTCGCAGGGCGGCGCTCGATTCAATCGCCGGCTGGCATACGCTTTGAATGCGTTCATGACTTTCTCAGGTAAAACGCCGGCTTCGACAACGATGTGAACGTGATTGGTTCGCACATGCGCCGCAAACAGAGTCCAGTCGCGGCTCGCGCATACCTCGTGCAGGGCTTCGAGCACAACGGCACGGCTTTCCGTGTCCAGGAAGAAGGGCGGTTGGCCCATGCGATTTCGCTCAAACGTGACGCGCATCGAGTCGGGTTCGACGAGAGGGGCCCCGGGCAGGTTGTGCCGGGAATCTACGGAGCCCGCTTCTGCGCCGTGCAGCCGCGCGCCGTAACAGGCGAACGTAATGAAATAACGCATCAGCTTTGGTCTCGTCTTGGGGCATCCGGCGCTCCCTTACGGTCGCGGCTCGGCTAGAAACAGAAGCCATTCCTTGGGAATTGCCGCTGTAACAGTAGTGGTCCACCAGCCCGATAAGCTCTCAACACGAGATACACCTTCGAGCCGCGCCGCGACCGTTAGGGAGCGTTCACAACGGCGGTATGACGTGAGCTTCTGCAAGTCGTTACCAGGATCTGGGATTTGAGGTGTCTTGACACCGATTTCCCGGTGAGCCCGTGGCAGGCCCTTTGCGAAAGCCTTAAGGAACTCGCTCGCGAAAGTTGAACTCCAGCTTCCAGCGGCGGCCGTCCCGCGCAACGCACCATAGTTGAAGCAACCCGGTCTCCGTCACCAGGCTTTCGAGTGTAACGGGCACGAACTCGCCGGCATCGCCGTTCGCGGGCAGGTTCACCTCGATGGCGGACAGTTCCTCGAGGTCGTCGCCGACATCTTCGATCAGCGTACCGGGCGCGTCGTTCTTGCGCACCGCGGAGTTGAAAAAGCGAAACTCGGCTGGCTCGCCGACCACTAGAGCGAATTCGCGCTGGGGCAGGCTGGTGGAGGTGCCCTCTTCCATGCCGAACGGAACCACGGCAAGCGCCTTCAATGGGGCGAGCATGCCGGGCACTGCGGGCACGGCTGATTCGATTCCGACATAGTAGGTGCGCGGCACGCCGCCGCGGATTCGCACGCCTTTGCCCTCGCGGGACATGCCGTAATAAGCGGCGCCGCGCGACACAGCGTGCATCAGGTCCTCGCCCAGCAGCGCCTTCACCGGCTCGAGGCCTTCCTCACGCAGCCAGCCGTTCAGCACTTCGAGAATGCGGTCGCGCACGCCGGCTGCGCGGAGCACACCGCCGTTGAACAGGATGTGCGACGGACAGGCCAACCCGCTGCGTCCGCGACGGACGCTGCCGTGTTCGGCCGTCGCGGCCTGCTGCCGCAGAAAGCGAGCCAAATGCCTCGTGATCGCCGCGTCGGTTGCATAGGGCAGGCCGATCTCTCCAAGCGCGGTGCGTGCGCGCCGCGCGGGCGCCTCATCGCTCGCCACCTTGGGCAGGAAGCCGTCGAGCAAAATGCGGTCGAGTTCGCTGCGCTGCAGCTTCGCCTTGATCGTTCCGCCCACCACGCTCGTGCCGCGCCCCAGAACCGTCACCGCGTGCTCGCTCGCCTGGTTGCCGGGTTCGAGCAGACGCTCCTTCGCGATCCGGCACTGCTGCCACAATGCGTAAAGCTGCAGCGAATCGAGCTTCGTGCCTTTCGCCGTGAGCTGCTGCTCGACGAGGCGCGCCAGCGCAAGATCGATATTATCGCCGCCGAGAAGGATGTGCTCGCCCACCGCAACGCGCTCGAGTTGCAGTTCGCCGCCGCCCTCGGTGACGGCGATCAGCGTGAAGTCGGTAGTGCCGCCGCCAATGTCGACCACCAGAATCAGATCGCCCACACTGACACGCTCGCGCCAATCCGGATGGCGTTCAATCCAGGCGTAGAACGCTGCCTGGGGCTCCTCGAGCAGCGTCACGTTTCGGTATCCAGCCTCGTCCGCGGCCTTCAGCGTAAGTTCGCGCGCCACTGCGTCAAAGGAGGCTGGCACGGTGACAAGCGCCGTCTGCTCTTCGAGCGGATTCTCTTCGTGGCCCGCATTCCAGGCCTGACGAAGGTGATGCAAATACTCCCGCGACACGGCCAGCGGCGACAGCTTCTCCACTCCTTCGGGTGCGTTCAACGGCAGGAATGCCGAACTGCGCGATACGCCTGCATAGGATAACCACGACTTCGCCGACGAAATCAGCCGCGCGGGAACTTCCGAGCCGCGCTTTTGGGCAAGCTTGCCGACCACGAGTGTGGGCTCGCCCCAAGGCAGCCCCAGCGTTCCGGCTGGGAAGTCCGCTGGACCCGAGATATATAAGAAAGATGGCAGCAGCGGCTCATCCCGCACCTCGCCAGGATGGGTGAGCTGCGTAATAGGATAAAGCTGCACCGGCGGCAGCGCGTGCGGATCTCCGATCGCGGATTTATCTGCCCAAGCGACGCTGCAGTTGGTGGTTCCCAGGTCGATTCCGATGACGTACTTGGCTGGTGACTCGCTTTTGGGTTTCGCTTTCGGCAGGAACAAGACCTCGGCTTTCTGGGTACTCCATCTTGAATCTTCACCTTAGCAAGCGTGCCGGTCGCGGGCCAGGGGTCAGTGGACAGTGGTCAGACGGAAAGGCGGAAACGGACCACAGCCTGGACGCTCTGCCCCATTTCGGGGCCAGTTCCTGTATTGCTGCTATAATGCTGTGGGCAATATCGCGCTTTGCTGGGATCGACGCAACAACGCAGGAAGAAGAAGTGTATTGGAGACTCACATGAGAAAAGAATATGATTTTTCCCAGTCCCGCAAGAACCCATACGCCAAGCAGCTAAAGCGTCAGATCACGATTCGCCTCGATACAGTGGCGGTGGATTACTTTAAGAAAATGGCGGCCGAACTGGGGATGCCTTATCAGAACCTCATTAACCTGTTCTTGAGAGACTGCGCTCTGCAGAAACGGCGCCCCATCATCGAATGGCCCGAAGCTGGGGCGAAGCAGTCAAGCAGGCGGTAAGCCGGAAGGAGATTTCATGTTAGTCGTCATGCAGGAGGGCGCCGCTGAGGCGCAGATTCAGGCCGTTATCGATCGCCTGGTCAGTGCCGGCTTCACGGTCCATCGCTCGACTGGTGTCATGCATACCGTGCTCGGCGGCGTGGGACCGGTCGAGAACTTTGATCCAGCCGATTTCGAGGTCATGGATGGGGTCAAAGAGACCCACCGCATCGTCTCTCCCTATAAGATTGCCAGCCGCCACTTCAAGCCCGGCGGCACGGTGATCCGGCTCGGCTCGGTCGAAATCGGCGGTCCGCGCGTGGTGACCATGGCCGGCCCGTGCAGCGTCGAGAATGAAGACCAGATCGAGCGTGCGGCCGAGATTGTCTCTCAGGCCGGCGCGCAAATCATTCGGGGAGGCGCTTTCAAGCCGCGTAGCTCTCCCTACAGTTTCCAAGGGCTTGGCGAGGAGGGTCTTCGTATCTTGCGCAGAGCGGCCGATCGCCATGGTCTTCTGGTGATCAGCGAGGTGATGGATCAGACGCAGATCCCGCTCCTGCTTGAATACGCCGATATCCTGCAGATTGGCGCCCGCAACATGCAGAACTTCAATCTGCTGCGCAAGCTTGGGGAGATCCGCAAACCTGTGCTGCTCAAACGCGGCATCGCGGCCACCATCGAGGAGTTGCTGCTGTCGGCCGAATACATTCTTTCCGGCGGCAACTATGAAGTCATTCTTTGTGAGCGCGGAATCCGAACCTTTGAAACGGCCACCCGCAACACCATGGACATCTCGGCCTTTCCGGTGCTCAAACGCCTCACGCATCTACCCGTGGTGGGCGATCCTTCGCATGGGACGGGGAAACGCGATTTCGTTCTTGCGATGGCTCGCGCCGCCACCGCCGCCGGAGCCGACGGCCTTCTGGTCGAGGTCCATCACGACCCCGATCACGCCCTCAGTGATGGCGCTCAGACCTTGAGGCCCGAGCAATTTCGGGAAATGATGGCGCAGGTTCGCGCCATTGCTCAAGCCGTTGGGCGGTCGGCTTAGTACACTGTGTCAGAAGCCAGGGGCCAGAAGCCAGGGGCCAGGGATCAGTGCGGCCTCCGGTGGGCCGGATGGAACAAGGTGTGACTTCGCGGAAAACGCTCCCTTACGGTCGCGGCTCGGCGCGGGGTTTTGGGCTGGCTCCAGCGAAAGGAGTCACAGGGTAGTTCCGCCACGTTTTCACGCCATGGAATCTGTCGCCATTGTCGGTGTCGGGCTGATCGGCGGATCGTTTGGCCTCGCCCTCCGCCGCCAGGGATTCGCCGGCCCCATTCTCGGCGTCAGCTCGAGCGGGGCAATTGAGGCGGCCCTCGAGCTTGGGGCTATTTCCTCGCGCTCGACGCTTGAAGAAGCGGTGGAATCTGCCGACCTGCTTTATCTCGCTCAGCCGGTGGATCGCATTCTTTCCACCCTCGAGCAGCTTGCGGCGCCGGTCGCCAGCCGCCTGCGCCGCCGACCCATCTTAATCACCGACGCCGGCAGCACCAAGCTTCGGATTGTTCAACACGCCAGCCGTTTCCTTCCACCCAACTCCTTCCTGGGTGGCCATCCGATGGCTGGAAAGGAGCGCTCAGGCGTGGAGGTTGCCGAGGCCGCCTTGTTCCAAAACCGTCCCTACGTGCTCACTCCCGAACGCGGATTCTCCCACCCGTTCGAACCCGCCTTCCGCAATTGGCTCAATACTTTCGGGGCGCGTGTCATTTCGCTGGATGCCGCCGAACACGACCGGGTGGTGGCGTTTACCTCGCATCTCCCCCAGTTGCTGTCAACAGCTCTCGCCGCCACCCTCGAGTCGGCATCCGATCCCCTGTTTTCCGAACTTCACGGCTCGGGCCTCCTCGATATGTCCCGCCTCGCACGGAGTTCTCCGGCGCTGTGGTCCAGCATTATTGCGACCAACCGGGACTGCATTCTCAGCGCCCTTGACGCCTTCTCGACCGAGCTGGCGGCCATCCGCGAGGCCGTCGAGCGGGATTCCATTAGTACCTCTTTTGTGAGAGCAAATACCTTCAGCGCGACTTTGCGTAAGTGACCTAACACAAAACGGGCCGTTTTGACTTTTTTTTGAAATCCTGCGCACTTTCGCTGTTTTATGGTACTAGAACTCCCGTATAATCAGGAAAACTGGAGGCGGTTTTCCCTGAGTTCCATGAATCAAGTCGTTCGCACGCTCCTGGCTCCCTCGCCTGAGATCACCCGGATGACCTCGGTCCGGCGTTACACGAGTCTTTTCTCTCAGGATCAGGACGCGCATTCGCTGTTCGTCATCGACGACGGTTTGGTGAAGCTGACCCGCACCAACGATGACGGCAATCACATTATCCTTGCCATGTGCGGTTCCGGCGACATTGTGGGCGAAGAAGCGCTGGGTGGCGCCAGCAGTAAATATGCGGCTGATGCCGAAGTCATCTCCCCATCAAACCTGTATAGAATCCCGCGCGAAACCCTCGCCCACCTGGTTCACCAGGACAGCGGGTTTGCTCAGCAATTGATCCAATTTCTGCTGCTCCGGCGGCAAACCTACGCGAAAAAGGTTGAGCTGCTTTGCTTTAACGACGTCAAATACCGCATTCTCTTTTACCTGGTGGAACTTACGAGCCTCGTGCGGCCTGAGCCCGGGAGCACCGGCTGCCACGTTCCCATCACGCAGGCCGAGCTGGCGAACCTGGTGGGAGCCACCCGTGAAACCACTTCCACCGCTCTCAACCAGTTGGAAAGGCGTGGGCTTGTGCAGCTGTCCCGGAGACTGTTGACGATCCCTTCGCCGAGTCTTCTTCGGTCGGTGGCGAGCCAGGTTTTCGAGACTCACGCAACCTCCGCCAGAGCGAGCTAATTTCGCCTTTTGGTTGATTGTGTTTGCGGAATAAGCAGCTTTACTTGAAATGATTTAGGTCAATAAGTATTGCTTGGGGAATGAATGGGCTTGGCTTTTGGAAGCCCCATGCGTCAACTTTGGGCCACTCCAGGTTGCCGAATTCGCCCTCAGCGGCCACCTAAATGGCCCCTAACCGGATGCATGCGACCACCGCAGGCCACCGAAATAGCCCCAAGCTGACGCATGGGGCTGGGGCAGTCCACCGATCACCAGACTTCGATTCTCCGCAACTGACTCACGTCAATGAACTTCCGGGCCAGTTTTTTCTTGCTGCTCACGAGTTGATCTGCTAAACTATGGGGCAGATTTTCCGATGCTATCGCGGTGTGTGCCCGTAACTCTTAACGTCCCACTTCGAAGGTCCCTAACCCTCGGAGTGTGCCTGTTCAGCCAAGCGGTCATGCTACGCGTGCATCGACAACAGGAGATTAGTAGTGAGAGAAAAAGGTGTAGTGAAATGGTTTAACGCCGCCAAGGGCTATGGATTTATCCAGCGCGCCAACGGCGACGATGTTTTCGTCCACTTTTCCGCCATCCAGATGTCCGGCTACCGGACATTGGAGGAGGGCGCGGAAGTGGAGTTCGAGGTGAAGAGGGGGCCCAAGGGACTGCAAGCCGAGAATGTCGGCAGACCGTAACGGACATCGAGCTTTTAGATTGGAGCGGCCGCTGTTTCCACAAAAAGGAACAGCGGCCTTCGTGTTTCTAAGGCGCGCGCAATGCTTTCAGCAGTTTCACCGCCTCGCGAATGTCCGCTTCCCGCTTCTGCTCATCCGGCTCTTCCCGCTCGATGCACAAGATCCCCCCATACCCAATCCCCTTCAGCTTCGCGATGAACGCCGGAATGTTCACGCCGCCCTTTCCCAGCGGCCGCTCGTTTCCGAGGGCGTTCGGATTGTCCACCGGCGGATAGTCGCCGTCTTTGCAGTGCACCGAGACAATGTACGGCGCCAGGACATCCAGGGCTTCCAGCGGGTCGCCGGTTCCGTACAGGATCAGATTGGCCGGATCGAAATTGATTTTCAGGTTGTGGCGGTCCACATCCTTTAGAAATCGCAATAAGACCGCGGGTGGTTCCTGTCCGGTTTCCATGGCAAATGTCTGATTGAGCCCGGCGGTGTGATCGCAGATTTCGCGCACCACATGCAGCATGTCCTGATACGCCGGGTCAGCGCGATCCTCCGGCACAAAGCCGACATGGCACGCCAGACTATTTACACTCAACTGCGAGGCGAAGTCGGCCACATATTTTGTCCGTGCGATTCGTTCCGCGCGCGTCCGCAGCGGCGCAAACCCCACCGTCCGCACCACCGTAGGAAAGTCCGCGTAACTCTCGCCCGTATAGCTCGAAACTACGGTTGCCAGCGCAAATCGCTCAATGCGAAGCGCGTCCAGCCAATCCTGTGTATTGCCGCCAATCGGATACTCACCCGATATCCCCAATTGCCCGCACTCGACGCCCAATGCCTTCACACGCCTCAAGGTCTCGAGCGCATTCTCCCTGGCCCAGAACATCACGCCGATTTCCAGCGCTTTTACATTCTGCATGGCAGTCTCTTTCCAGCTTCGTGCCTGGCCTGCTTCAACAGCAATGCCAGCCGCACGGCACGCGCCGAGTCCTCCGGCAAGCATCGCGCCGGCGAGGCGCCCTCACGGCAGCATTGAATAAAGTAGGCGATCTCGTTTCGATAGCCGTCGCCTTCCGCCACCTGCACCGGCTCCCATCCGTTATTCGCGACGCCTTGGCTTTCTCTAAGCTCTCTTCGAACCTGGAGCCGGCCGTCCTCCAGTTTCATCGTGCCACGCGCCCGCTCAATCTCAAATCCCATGGAAAAGTTAGTTCCACTGGGATACCAACCGCCAAGCAGCTCGACATCCACGCCATTTGCATAATGCAGCGCCGCGTCCATGCTGTCGACTGGACCCAGAGACCGGCATTCCACCTCGTCCGGAGGGCCAAACAGCGCGAGCGCCTGATCCACATCGTGAATCAACAGGTCCATGACGGCGCCGCCGCTTCGTTTCTCATCCGGAAGCCAGTGGCTCCAATCCGGAAGGGCGCAGCGCCGCTCGAACCGGGCTCGCTTGACTGCCCCTAAACCGGTTTCGTCCAAGAAGCGCCGCAACTCCAGATACTCCGGCCAGAAGCGCAACACGTGCGCCACCATGAGCGTCTTCCCCGCCCTCCCGGCGGCCGCGAGCATCTCCGCGCATTCGACGGCGGTTAATGCCATCGGCTTCTCTACCAGCACGTGCTTGCCGCGCGCCAAGGCGGCGAGCGTCGCTTCGCAATGGAATTCAGTCGGTAAACAGATGTCGACCGCATCCACATCGCTCTCTGAAATCATGCTTCGCCAGTCGCTGAACTTCTGCGCGCGCGAAAAATCAGCCGCCGCGCCGCCGCGCCCCAGGTTCCCTCCGGCTTCGCTCAGGTCGCCGGAAAGGGCTTTCTCCTCTCGCGCCGAAACCGCCGCCACTTCAACACCCGGCATCGACGCGATGGCTTGAACGTGCGTCGCACCCATGAAGCCGAGGCCAGCCACTCCAATTCTCACGGGGCCATCGTATCAGGGGTCAGGGGACAGGGGTCAGGGGTCAGAAGTTAGAAGCCAGGAGTCAGCGGGCGCTACAAGCACCCAGCTCCGGGACGGGGCGAAATGCCGGATTCATTTTTTTTGTAGCGTGCCGCGGTTGCTGGTTCAATGCGTAGCGCCTCCAGCACATCAGCAATGCTGAGAGCCGGAAGCTACGCAGTAAACTTGTTCCAGGTACCCGTGACCGCTCTCGAGCAATTGAAGTGGGTCGAATCCGGCCTCAATGGCGCGCAGAGCTTAGAGACGCTACGCACGCTGTACGACCGCGTCCAGGCAATTCGCCAGAGCTATCCCGGCGATTTTGATCTGCAGATGTCGGCCGCCGATTTGCAGGAGCGGCTGGTCGAGCGCGGGCGCCGGCTTCGGGTTGGAACCATGCGCTCCGATGACGTTGCCGTGGCGGCGCCCCCACCTACCGAAGACGCCGAAGCAGTGCTGGGTCCAACCCTGCCCCCGGACGTCGTGGAAATGGACGCCAAAAATTGGAAACGGGCGATCTACGCCGGGGCCTTCTTCGCTGTCCTCCTGTTCGCCGCTTTCTTTTACCTCATCCAAATGGCGCGGCACGTCAACCAGTTGGGCGGCTCCGCGGCTAAGCAAGCTTATTCAGCGGCGAACGCGCCAGACGGCAAGGGGGCCACTTCATCGGCGCCCGTGACTCCCACCCTGCGGCTGTACACGGATTTGGTTCCCGGCAAGGTTTCCGTGGACGGCGGACAAGAGGTGGAACTCCAGGATGGCGAGCTTACGCTCGAGAAGCTCGCCGAGGGGCACCACCAGGTACGCTTGACCGGGCCTTCGGGGAATGCGGCATTCGAGTTTCAGGTTCAAGCCAAACATCCGCCACAACTGGCTGGCGCCCCGACTGCCGATAACGCGATGATTGTGGCTGTCTCGACACAAGCAGGCGAGGGGCAGCTCGCCACCAACGCCATTCCGGCGCAAGTAGTGCTGGATGGGAAAGTAGCGGGCGATGTCGCAGAGGGTGGATTACACCTGAGTACGCTGGGCACCAACGATCACGACCTCGAGATCCGGCGTCCACACGATCAACAGCGTTTCATTTTGACTTACACAATCGCACCGGCACTGACCGTATTCGTGAAATCCGATCCGAATGCGGGCTCGCTGCTTGTCATTACGGGCGCGGATGACGCGGCGGTTTTGATCAACGACAGATCCTACGGCCGCCTGACGCAGCACGGCGAGCTGCGCATCCCCAGCCTCAAAGTGGGGACCTATACCATTCGCGTCCGCAAGCCGGGTTTCCTGGACACTCCTCCCTCGGTGGTTCAGGTTAGTAAAGGCGTGGAATCCCGCGCCGAGTTCCACTTGGTGCCGGTGCCGCAGGTGGCAACCCTCGAAGTCAGTGGGGCGCAACCGGGCACGACCGTCTATCTTGACCATGACCTGCTCGCCACCATCGGCGCCGGCGGTAGCGCGGTGGTGCCCAGCATCCAGGCGGGCGAGCATGTGATTGAGCTCGAGCGTGAAGGCAGCGTCACCAAGCATTTCGTGCGCACATTCGTGACCGGGCAGAAGACCGTGCTCACCGGCACGGACGTGATACTCGAGAAGGCGGCCCCGCCCGAACCCCGCCCTGCTCCAATCAGCCCTGAAGCGGCGGCTAAGGCGCCGGCCCCGGAAGCAAAGAAGGAAGAAGCACCGGCGTTTCCGGCGAACGCAGAGCGGATCCAGCAAGGCGGCGGCTACGTCAGCTTTCATGCCACTAAAACGCCGGGTCAATATACCTTCTGGGCCATGATGCGCAAAGGCGGTCACTTGCTGCATAGAGACCGGCTGCAGTGGTTTGCCGGCTATCAGGACGACAAGAACCTTGTTCTGTTCCAGGTGGATGGGAAACACCTGGTGGTGCGCGACATGGTGGATGGCAAAGGAACCGACAAGCGGCGCATACCCTTTGAGGCCGATCCCCATCAGTGGATTCAGGTTGAGATGAGGGTCACCGCCGCCAGCGTAGCGGTAAGAGTGCGCCACCCGGGCGAAGCATGGGTCGACGGCGGATCGTTGCCGAGCGAGGGACGCGACTTTACAGCAGGGCAAATGGGGTTCCTGGTTTCCGGCGGCGAAGAAATTGGAGTTAGAAACTTCCAGTTCGTAAGGTGAGGCCAGTGGTCAGTGGACAGAGGTCAGTGGTCAGAGGGAAGGCCAGGGTACGTTAAAGTGGATCGAAAGATTGCGAAATTCGGGCGGCCGGAGAGCCAACGACTCGAGACTGATCAGTCGCCACTGACCCCTGGCCACTGACCCCTGGCCACTGACCCCTGATCACTGATCACTGCGCGCGCAAGCGCGCTACCATAACGTAGGCTCACATGCAGACCACCGCCTCGCAATTGGCGCCGGCCTCTCCACCGCTATCGGAAAGGCGCCGTGTCGCGAGTTGGAGAAGGTACGTTACCGGGCTGCTGGCGGCGGAAATCAGCACACTCACGAGATACTACGATCGCCTGATCCAGTGGCTGCCCAGGGAACAGGACGATGGTTTGCTGCTCGCGCTCGCGGATTGCCCGCGTAAGGAGACAGCCGCGGGTGAAGCCGACCTGCCAGACCTCACCGCGGAGTCCGAACAACGCACAGCGGTGCTGGTGAATGGCGCCTTCAATCACCACTTCGATATTCAGGCTTTGCTCATCCGGCTGAAGCGCCACTGCTCTCGCAGCACGCGGCTCGTCGTCGTGCTCTACAATCCCTACCTGCGCTGGCTGTATACCCTTGCCAATCGCCTGGGTGTTCGGAAAGGGGAGGTGCCCACGACGTTCATCACGCGTGTGGACGTCGAGAACCTGGCGGAAATTTCCGGATTTAGCGTGGTCCGCCAGCGGCCGGTGGGCTATTGCCCGTGGCGCCTGCTCGGCTTGGGCAGCCTCATCAATCGTGTTGCACAGCTCATTCCCATTGTCAGGTGGCTGTCTCTCGGCTTCGTAGTGGTGCTTCGACCGCGTATTCCTTCAGAGCCCGAGGGAATCTCGTGCATCATTCCCGCGCGGAATGAACGAGGCAACATCGAGAATGCGTTGAAGCGGCTCGGAGGATTTCCCTGTCGTATCGAAGTGATCTTTGTGGAAGGCAACTCAACCGACCACACCTGGGAGGAAATCGAGCGAGTGGCGCGCTTGTATGCCGGGCGCTTTCGCATCGTCACGCTCCAGCAAAGCGGAAAAGGCAAAGCGGATGCCGTGCGGCTGGGATTCGCGGCAGCCACCGAACCGCTGTTGACGATCCTCGACGCGGACCTGACCATGCCGCCGGAAATGCTCGAGCGCTTCTACCGGGCCTACTGCGAGGGCCACGGAGATTTCGTCAACGGCTCCCGCCTCATGTACCCCATGGAGGGCGAAGCAATGCGCTTCCTGAACCGCCTGGGCAATGTATTCTTCGCCAAAATGTTGAGCTGGATCCTCGATGCGCGCCTCGGAGACTCGCTGTGTGGAACCAAACTTCTGACGCGAGCCGACTACCAGCGCATACTCGCCTGGCGCCGGGACTTCGGCGATTTTGACCCGTTCGGCGACTTCGAGCTGCTTTTCCCGGCCGCGGTACTTGCCCTCGGCATCGTCGACATACCGATCCGCTACCTGGCGCGCACCTATGGCTCGACCAACATCCATCGTTTCCGGCACGGCTGGCTGCTGCTGAAAATGACCGCCATCGGCCTGTTCCGAATCAAGCTAAGGTCTTAGCGCGTCGTGGCGCGCGCACTCTTGCGTGCCGCGTCGGCACTCCGGTGGGCAGCCCGTGGCGCGCCGGACTACGCTTGGCAAGCATCGCCTGGCCTCAGTGGCGAATTCGGTCTCCACTACCAATTACTCGGCCTACGACGCGTTCGGGAACGTCCTCGCCAGCTCGCAGCCCACCGACGGCCTACAGAACTCGTTCTCCTACACCTATAACCTCGCCAGCGATCTGCTGACTGAGACTTACCCTTCGGGCCGCGTCGTCACCACCGGCTACGACCAGGCCAACCGGCCCCTCACGGTCAGCGGACTTTACAATTCCACCACCACTCCTTACCTAACCACCTCGTCGACCCAGTTCGCGCCTCACGGCGAGATGTGGCAATACAACCTCGGCAACAATGTCTGGTACCAGACGGAGTTCAACAGCCGTCTGCAACCCTGTTACAAACTTGAAACCCTCAACGAGTATTCAGCCGTCAACCCGGACAGCATGAGCGCCACAACATGTGCCTCGGCGCCTGTCCCCGCTCCTAACGGCGTCTCGCAGTTGCTGGCCTTGGGATTCAACTGGGGCACCACCGCAGATAATGGCAATCTGCTGGGCCTGAGTTCGACCGCCAACTCCTCCGGACTCTCCGCGCCAGTGAGCGTGGCGCAGACCTACGGTTATGACAATGTCAACCGACTAACGTCGGCGTCGGAGACCGCGGCAGGCAGCACGTCCTGGAGCCGCAATTTTGGCTATGACGCCTATGGCAATATGTGGGTAACGGCCAACACGGGCGTGTCCTTGAACGGCCTCACACCTACTTCGAACGTGTATTCGAACAACCAGATGAGCACCAACACGTACGATTTGGCGGGCAACGTGACCGCACTGGGCTCGTCCAACAGCACCGCCCTCCAATACGACGCCGAGAACCACCAAACACAAGCCACGGAGCCGCCTTCGCTGGGCGGCGCAACCGAGAATTACTACTACGACGGCAACGGCCGGCGCGTGGAAAAGTCAGGCCCGGCCGGTGTCTCGGTCTTCGCCTACGATGCATCGGGCCAACTGGCGTACGAATACGACACGGCCGCTAACACGCCCCCTTGCACAACGTGTTACCTGAGTCCAGACCATCTCGGCACGCCCCGCATGGTGACGGACGCCTCGGGAAATGTGATCGGGTGGCATGACTACCTGCCGTTTGGCGAAGAGATACCGAACGGCATTGGGGGAAGAACGAACTTCTGGGGCGCCAACAACGACAACGTAAATCAAAAGTTCACCGGCAAAGAACGTGATACCGAATCAGGAAATGACTACTTCGAAGCCAGATACTTTGCATCGTCAATGGGGAGAATGCTTTCGCCCGACCCAATCGGTGGCGATATGACGAATCCTCAGTCATTGAACAAGTACGCGTATGCGCTTAACAACCCGCTCCGATTCACTGACCCGACCGGATTGTATGTTTGCAAAGACGGCCAGGACTGTAAAGCATT
>Ga0302326_10012235_pt1 | contig 18337 bp, 14 predicted proteins | sample Palsa_T0_3_FD_202264 | JGI IMG/M metagenome (GOLD analysis project Ga0302326, IMG submission 202264) | Peat permafrost microbial communities from Stordalen Mire near Abisko, Sweden - Palsa_T0_3 | ecosystem: Environmental > Terrestrial > Soil > Palsa > Peat permafrost | place: Sweden: Abisko...
TGCGGCCTGGATAGTCGAATCCATCGCGCTGACCCGCTCATAACGGCTGCCCGCCGCGTATCCCTTGGCCGAGGCATAGATCAGGCGGGGAAATTTTTCAGCTAGATCTTCGTAGCCGAGCCCCAGGGACTCCATCGTGCCGCTGCCGAAGTTTTCGAGTATCACGTCGGCCGGTTCAAGCAGACGTAGCAGGATCGCGCGGCCGCGCGGCTCCTTCAGATTTAACGTCAACGATTTCTTGTTGGCGTTGAGCATCAGGAACGAATAGTTGACCCCGGTCGGATCGGCGAGCGCGCGCAGACTCTCGCCGCGGCCCACCGGCTCGATCTTGATGATATCGGCACCCATCGCGGCCATTTGCAGCGTGCAATATGGCACCGCATAGATCTGGCCGAGATCGAGCACACGGATTCCTTCAAGCGGGCGGCTCATCGGGCACCTCCGCGGGCGCCGGCGGTTCGAGCCGGCGGCGCAAACCTTCAATCCAGACTTTATGAAAACGCTCGACGTCGTAGCGTCCCCACGTGCCTTTCCATTCGGCGTCGGCGGAGCGGAGGATATCCAGCGCCACTTCGATCCGTCCGACCGCAGCGAGGCCGTCGGCGCGGCCGCTGTAGTCGGGCCGCGCGCGCGCCGAAATGTAATCGGCAAGAGCGGTAAGGGTCTCGCCGCTGAATCGCCACTGGTCCCGCTCGGCCGTAGCCATCGAATCCCGATGTTCACCTGCGATCGCCGCGGCGGCTGCAGCCGCGCGCACCATCAATGCGGCTGCCGCGCGAATATCGGCCGGGCTGGCAGGGCTCGCGTCGCCGATGCCGAACGGACGCATTACATCGCCGTAGGTCAGAACGAGTTTCGATGCGCGCTCGACAATCCGATAAGCCTCGGCCATTTCATCCACATGTTCAGGATGACGCCACATCGCGGCCCGCTCGGCAGGCGGCGGCGGTTCGAGTTCGAGCGAGCGGGTGGCGCGCGCAAAAGTCTCGAGGTTGGTCGGATAGGCGAGCACACTGAAGGCGCCAAACGTCAGGCACGAGATCGAGCGGATGCCCAATGAATGATATGCGGCAAGGTCGCGCACGATAACGTCGGGCGTGGCGAAACCGAGGCCGCCGAACAGGATCGCGTCGGCATAGTATTCAAAGATCACCCCGCGTCCGTCGAACAGGTCGAGGTAGCGGCGCAGCCAGCCGAAATAACGACGGTTCCGCGCGCAGTCCGGATCGTCGATCGCATGCGAATAGCATCGCTCGCGCGGTGCCCATTCGAACCATACGTTGTCGCGCGGACGCAGCCGCGGGTCGGGCTCGAGCGTATCGTGATAGGCCAGGTAGGCGATCGGGATTCCGCCGGCGGCCGACTCATTTTCGGCAACCGCGTTCACAGCCGCCAGGTACTGCACCTGGGGCGATAGGTCCCCGCATCCGGCGCATCGGCACCATCCGCCATCCCATAGGTCGGCGCCCCATATGTGGAGCATCCGGTTTTCGGGATAGCCGCGCATCCAGGTCGCCGCGCCGTTGCGCACGCTCGCGAGCGCATCGGGATTCGAAACGCACAGGTTGCCGCGATTGCGGCGCGCACCGGTCTCATCGGCGGGAAAATATTCAGGATGGTCGGCATAGAGACCGCGCGGCATCAGGAGTTCGAGCACATGGCCACCGTACTCGGCGTCGATTCCGCGGGCGTCGAGAATCGGCGCGAGCTCATCGATTCTGAGCCGGCTGTCGCGCGCGTGGCGGATGAACATGAAAGCGTTGAGGCCGCGCGCTGTCATCCATCCCGTGAACAGCCGATCGTGCGCAAGATGCTCGGCGAGCCGATCGGGCAGGTCGTAGTGCCAGGTCATGAGGTCGGAAACGATCGCGCGGCGGTCGAAGCCGGGCGTGAACTGATGCGGGACGATCGCACGCAGGACGGACTCGTCGATTCGGATATATGCCGGATCGCGCCATGGTTCGAAGCTGGCGCCGAGCGATTCGAGCAGATCATACGCGCCGTGGAGCAGCCCGCGATCGGAACCCGCGGTGATTTCGATCGTCACGCCGGCGGGCGTGATCCGAAAGGCGTCGGCGCGCAGGCTGTCGCCCGTCGATTCGGCGTGCTGGGAAGCTTCGGCGTCGGTGTCGATCACGATCCGGTGCTCTGCGATCGATTCCGATTCTCGCGGCGTGAAGACACGGCCGAGCATCGCGGACAGGCCCGTCGCAAGCTCGTGCGCCGCAGTGGCCGTCAATGCACCACCAGTGGCAGGATAGGTCACGCCGGATGGCCTGGTCTGACCACCCGCTTTCGCCATCTTTTTAGCCGTTGGTTTTTCCCCCGCAGGCGGAATGATAACATTCGACTTCGAATTTGAAACTTGTGCGCGAGACCGGATTCAGCCCGGCGCGCCGCCTCCATAATGCCAAGTCCCAGCGAATTTCTAGCCGCCCTGAGAGGCATCCGATATCCGGGCTTCACGCGCGATATCGTTTCATTCGGAATCGTCAAGGATATCGAGGTCTCAAGCTCCACCGTCACGGTGATCCTGCAGGCACCCGCCGCGAAAAAAGAGACGGTCGATCATATCGTCACCGAAGTGCGCGGCGTGGTGTCATCGATGGCCGACGGAGCGACCGTTGAAGTCCGCGTGGAAGCGGCGCCTCCGCCCGCGGCGAATGCGGCGGCTGGCGCGGCTGCCCGCCGATCCATCGACGGCGTCAAACACATTATCGCGGTCGCCAGCGGCAAGGGCGGCGTCGGCAAATCGACGGTGGCCGTCAACCTGGCGATCGCGATGAGTTCGCTCGGCCGCAAGATCGGCCTGATGGACGCCGACATCTATGGCCCGAGCCTCGCGATGATGGTCGGCGCCGACGGCGCCGCCACGATTACCCGCGAACGTACGATTGTTCCGCTCGAACGGTTCGGGATTCGCTACGTCTCGATGGGCCTTTTCGTCGACAAGGACACTGCGGTCGTATGGCGCGGTCCGATGGTCGCCAAGGCGGAGGCCGAGTTTCTGTTCAATGTAAAATGGGGCGAACTGGATTGCCTGGTGCTCGATCTGCCGCCGGGAACGGGCGACGCCCAACTGACGATCACCCAGCGTGTCGCGCTCGACGGCGGCGTGATCGTGACCACGCCACAGGCCCTCGCGCTGCTCGATGTGCGTCGGGGCGTCGCCATGTTCAGCCAGGTCGGCGTGCCGGTTATCGGCGTCGTCGAGAACATGAGCTATCACCTGTGCCGGCGATGCGGCGGGCGTCATGAAATTTTCGCCCATGGCGGCGGCGCGCAACTGGCCGAAAGCCTGGGCGTGCCGTTCCTCGGCGAGCTGCCGCTGAGCGCCGCACTGCGCGAGGGTGGCGACAACGCACGTCCACTGATGGCGACCGATCCGGCGCATCCGGTGAGCGTGCAATTCCGCAAGATCGCGGTGAGCGTGATCGAAGCGATCGAGCGGCCGCCGGAAATCCATCCCCAGGAATAGCCGCGATGGCGTTCGCCGTCTTCGATATCGAAACCCGCACCGACAAGAGCCTGCTCAATCGCACGTTCTATGCGGACCGTGGCCTCGACGACGATGAGGCCTTTCGCCGTTTCACCGCGGACAATGGCGGTGGCTTTATGCCAACCACCCTGCACGTGCCGATCTCGATCGCGATCGGCCACGTCAGCGACGACCACGTCCTGCGCACCGTCGAAAGCCTGGCGCTCGAAAATTATTCCGAGGAGCGCCTGATTCGCGAGTTCTGGACGCGCATCGATCGTTTTCCGGGCGCACTGATCAGCTTCAACGGACGCCGCTTCGACTTGCCGGTGCTGGAGCTGGCGGCGCTGCGCCATGCGATCGCCGCGCCCGCCTACTTCTCGGCGCCTGACTCACCGCGTCATCGCTATGCCGACGAGCGCCATCTCGATCTCCACGAATTTCTGAGCAACCGCGGCGCCGCCAACCTGCGCGGCGGCCTCAATCTGTTGCTCAAGATGATCGGCATGCCCGGCAAGACGGACGTCAGCGGTGCGCGCGTGCAGGAGATGTTCGACGCCGGGCAACTCGACGAGATCCATCGCTACTGCCGGTCCGACGTGGTCCAGACCTACTTCCTGTTCATCCGGGTCGAGCTGATGCGCGGTCGGCTCGACGCCGGCGCGTATGAAGCCGCGCGAATGGCAACGCTCGGCCGTTATATGGATTTGGTCGGGACATCCGCGGCCCCGGCCATTGAATCGGCCTCATGAGCGATCGCGATTGACCGGCAATTAGGAAATGAGCCGCCCCACAATCTCGCTGATCACGATCACGCGCAACGAAGAGGAGCTGATCGGCCAGTGTATCCGCAGCGCGTCGTTCTGCGATGAATGGATCGTGATCGATTCGGATTCCACCGACCGCACCGTCGAGATTGCCACCGCGATGGGCGCCAAGGTCACGCGCCGCGCGTTCACCAACTACGTCGATCAGAAACAGTTTGCGCTCGACCACGCGACTTGCGACTGGGTGCTGCTGCTCGACGCCGACGAACAGGCGACCTATAGCCTGGGACGCGAAATAGTCGAGACGGTTTCGGGGCCCGCGCCGGCCGACGGCTACCATATTCGGCGCGTGCTCTATCATCTGGGCTACTACTTCAGCCGGCCGGTCTATCCGGATCGACCGGTGCGACTGTTCAGGCGCGAGCGCAGCCATATCGGCGGCCGCGATCCGCACGACAAAGTCATCGTCGACGGCCGCGTCGGCCGCCTGCGCAACGGCATTCTGCATTTCAGCTATGAAGATATCGCCGACCACGTCGCGACGATGAATCGCTTCAGCACGCGGGCCTCGCGCGAGCAGGAGCCGACCGCGATGACGCCATTCAAGATGTTCGCCAATCCGGCCTGGCGATTCTTCAATTTTTATATTCTGCGCGGCGGCTTTCGTGACGGCGGCCGGGGCCTGTACGCCTCGATGTCGGCGGCTTTCTACGTCTTTTTGAAATACGCGAAACTGTACGAGCGCCGTCTGCGCGAACGTCGCCCGCTGTGACGATGCGGTAGCGCGGTTCGATACGTGCGGCGGGGTTATCCTGTCGGCCCGCGATAACTGTGCTACGCTTGGCGCGGGGAAATGAAACGCCTTTTCGGCTACATCCGCCGCTACCGTCTGCGTTACGGCTTCGGAATGTTTTGCACGTTCGCCACGGCGAGCCTGGCGATGACGATTCCGTTTCTGATCCGCGACGCGATCAACGCGATTGAAAGGGGCCACTCGGAACGGTTGGTACCGCTGGTCGAGGGGATCGCTCTGGCGGCGGTCGGGATGGGCCTGGCGCGATGGTTCTCGCGCTTCATGCTTTTCAACTGCGCCCGCGATATAGAATACGACCTGCGCAAAGATCTATATGCCCATCTGCTCCACCTGGGGCCGAATTTCTACCAGCGTTTGCGCACCGGCGACCTGATGTCGCGTCTGATCAACGACCTGACCGCGGTGCGGATGATGGTCGGAATCGGAGTGCTGACCTTCGTCAATACGCCGCTCTACTGGATCTACGCGCTGGCGATCATGTTGTCGCTCAACGTGCCACTGACGCTCGCCTCGATCGCGCCTTACGTCTTTTTGTTCGCCGTAATGTGGCGGCTGTCTCATTCCCTGATGGAACGCAGCCTGCTCGTGCAGGAGGGGCTCGGCGCGATCGGCGCCAAGGTGCAGGAGAGCCTGTCGGGTATCCACGTCGTCAAGGCTTACAATTTTGAGGATCATGAGGCGGCGCGCTTTCGGAGTCTTAACGACGAGTTCAACCAGCATAACCTGGCACTGGCCAGACTCCGCGGCGCGCTGCTCCCACTAATCCGCGGGGCCGCCGCGAGCTCTACGATGATCGTCCTGATTTACGGCGGCTCGATGGTCATGGCGAAGCGGATGTCGATCGGAGACCTGGTCGCCTTCATGAGCTACCTGGGTCTGCTGGCCTGGCCCACCACCGCATTCGGCTGGACAATCTCGCTCTATCAGCGCGGCAAGGCCGCAATGCGGCGAATCGACGAGGTCTTCAACTCGGCGGCGGGCGTCGCCGAGGACAACGGCGACGCGATCAAACTTGAAGTTGCCGGCGCGGTCGAATGGGACAACGTATCGTTCGCCTATTCCAGCCATCATGATGGCAACGGCGCGACGATCGAAAACGCGCTAACCAACATTAGCGTGCGTGTGGCACCAGGCGAAAAATTAGCGATCGTCGGCCGTACCGGCGCCGGCAAATCGACGATGGTCAAGCTCCTTACCCGACTTATCGAGCCGACCTCTGGCAGGGTGATGCTCGACGGCCGCGACGTCAGCGAGTACTCGCTCGGCGCGCTGCGGCGGACTATCGGAATGGTCCCGCAGGAGCCGGTCTTGTTTTCGGACACTCTCGCCCGCAATATCGCCTTTGGCCGCGTCGACGCACCGGCCGACGTGATAATCGAATCGGCGCGGACAGCGGGCCTCGAGGGCGAAATCGCGGCGCTGCCGATGGGACTCGAAACAATCGTCGGTGAGCGCGGCATGTCGCTGTCGGGCGGGCAGAAGCAGCGCGTTACGATCGCGCGGCTGCTCGCCTATGATCCAGCAGTGGTGGTCCTCGACGACGCGCTCTCGTCGGTCGATACTGAAACCGAGCGGGCCGTCCTATCGAGCCTTGGCGAAAGCGTGCGCGGACGCACGACGATCGTCGTGTCGCATCGCGCTTCGACGGTGCGCGACGCCGACCAGATAATAGTGCTCGAGCGCGGCGAAATCGTCGAGCGTGGAACCCATGAGGAGCTGATGGCGACGCGTGGGGTTTACGCGGCGCTGTTCCGCCGCCAACTGCTCGAAGAGGAGCTCGCCAGCTACTAGGTCATGCAGGTCGCATCAGAAGAAAAGCTCGCGCGCGTTTACGACTCGGCCCTGCTCAAGTGGGTCTGGGGCTACGTCCGGCCGTACAGCAGAATCTTCTGGTTTTCGGTGGTGCTGATGCCGCTCAACACGATGTTCGTGCTGGCGCAGCCCTATATCGTGAAGCTGACGATCGATCTGTTCCTCGCGCGCCGCCCTGGCACGATCGGGCCGCACTGGTTGCAACCGCTTTTGCGCATCTCGCACGGACATGGGCTGCTGACGCTCGGGGCGCTCTACATGCTGATGCTGGCAGGCGAGTTCGCCACATTTTACGGCCAGTTCTACCTAACCATGATGGTCGCACAGTTCAGTCTCACCGACCTGCGCATCGCGCTGTTCCGTCATATCGAAAAGTTGCCGATGGCCTTTTTCGATCGCACGCCGGTTGGCCGCCTCGTCAGCCGGATGACCAGCGATATCGACGCGATCAATGAAATGTTCAGCTCCGGATCGTTGACGATCTTTATCGATCTGCTGACCCTGCTCGGCATCATCGTGATCATGCTCAACTTGAACGCGCGGCTGGCCTTGTGGTCGTTGTGTGCGATTCCGCCGCTGCTGATCGTCCTTAATTTCTTTCGCAAGCGCGCGCGTGCGGTGTACCGCGAGATTCGCGAGCGCCTGGCGGCCCTGAACGCCTATCTGTCGGAATCCCTCGGCGGCATGTCGGTGATTCAGCTCTTCACCCGCGAACGCGAGAGCGCGCGCGAATTCGACGACCTCAATATCCGCAGCCGTGACGTTCAGATGATGGCCAACGTTTACGAGGCGGGGCTTTTCGCGACGGTCGAAACGCTCAGCTCGGTGACGATCGCGGTGATTCTGTGGAGAGGCGGCGGCCAGGTGATTCATGGGCTTATCGGCCTGGGCACGCTGGTCGCCTTCATGGAGTACGCGCAGAGGTTTTTCATGCCGTTGCGCGACATCTCGACCAAATACACGGTGCTGCAATCGGCGCTGGCGGCCGCCGAACGGCTCGAAAACCTCATGGCCGAGCCACGGACGATCGCAAGCCCGCCCGCTCCGCGCCTGGTCAGCAATCCGCGCGGCTCAATAATCTTCGAGCATGTCGACTTCGCCTACCGCCCCGGCGAGCCGGTATTGCGCGATTTGAGCCTGACGGTCGAGCCCGGCCAGAAGATCGCGATCGTCGGCGCCACAGGCTCGGGCAAAACGACTATTATCAAGCTGCTGACGCGCTTTTACGACGTGACCGCCGGACGAATCCTGGTCGACGGCGTGGACGTCCGTGAATGGGATCTGAGCCAGCTGCATCGCGCAATCGGCCTCGTGCAGCAGGATGTTTTCCTGTTCGCGGGCGATGTGCTCGACAACGTCCGCCTGAGCCGTTCCGACCTCGGCGAGGACGCTGTGACCGACGCGCTTGCGCGGGCGCAGGCACTGGGATTCGTCAACCGGATGGCGCGCGGACTGCACGAGCCCGTCGACGAGCGCGGCGCCAACCTGTCCGCCGGCCAGCGCCAACTTCTCTCTTTCGCACGCGCGCTTGCCTACGACCCACGGATACTCGTGATGGATGAGGCGACCTCGAGCGTCGACAGCGAAACCGAAAACCTTATCCAGCGTGCACTCGACCAGTTGCTGACCGGTCGCACCGCGCTGGTAATCGCCCATCGATTGTCGACGATCGAGCGCGCCGATCGCATCCTCGTGCTGAGCCACGGCGTTCTGCGCGAAAGCGGAACCCATCGCGAGCTGCTGGATCAGCGCGGGCTTTACTACCATCTTTTCGAGCTTCAGTACGCGTCCGTCGGATCGGCAAACTAAGCCGCGCTTTGTGATGCGGTCGTTCCCGGGCAGTGCCGATCGACGCCACGGCCGCGGTCTTTACGCCGTGCTACGGCTGTTGCTCCTTCTCGCGATGCCGGCGTTGTCGGGATGCGAATTCGGCTACCTCGCCCGCGCTGCTTACGAAGAAAGCCGGATTCTGTGGAACCGCCAGCCAATCGATCAGATGCTCGCGCGCGGCGATCTTCCGCCCGCCACTCGCGCCAAACTCGAAACCGTCCTGAAGGTCCGCGTCTTCGCCCGTGACCAACTCGGCGAGACAGTCGGCGGAGCGTACGGGACGGTTTCCCAGGTAGATAAGCGCGCGATCGTATGGGTCGTGATGGCGACGCCGCCGACCAGGCTGACACCAGTCACATGGTGGTTTCCGATTGTCGGCAACGTTCCCTATCGAGGTTACTTCGAACGCGGAGACGCGCTCGCGGAGGCAAAACGGCTGAAGACCGACGGCTACGACACCCTGGTGCGGCCGGCCGTGGCGTTTTCGACGCTTGGCTTCTTCGACGATCCGTTGCTCTCGAATCTGCTCGCGCTCAACCGAATCGAGCTCGCCGGCGTGATTATCCACGAGCTGTTCCATCGGACTTTCTTTCTCGCCAGCGATGCGATGTTCGATGAATCCGCCGCCACCTGGGTCGGCGGACGCGGCGCCCAGGAGTTCTTCGCATATACTGAGGGAGTGGGTTCGGCCGACGCCGTCGCGGCTCGCGCGGTCGCCGACAGCGATCAGACCTTTGCCAGGTTTTTGCTTCAAGCCGAGGCGCGGTTACTGCGCCTTTATCAGAGCGGACTTCCGAAGGACGAAATTCTTAAACAACGTGTTGCGATATTCGCGTCGATCCAGGCCGATTACGCGAAGCTGGCGCCCTCGCTGTCGGGGCTCGAGCGTTTCGATCTGGACAAGGAGCCGCTCAATAACGCGGTGCTTTCGAATTATTTGATCTATTTTCACAATCTTTGGGACTTCGATGAGCTAAGGCGCATGAACCACGGCGACATGCGCGCGACGATCGAGAAGATTATTCGACTGGCCAGCTCCGAACCCGACGATCCGTTCAATCCGATCTGGTGGGCAACCCATCGGAATGGTTCGCCGGCAGCCAGTACGCCATCACACTAAACGCTGCTGATCAGCCGGGGCGGATCGCCTTGGCGATAGTGCGCTCGAGTTCGTCGGTGAAGCCGCCGAAGAAGTGATCGGCACCCGCGATTATCTTTATTGTCGAGCGCTCGCCGGCTTCGCGATGGAATTTCTCCAGGTCCGCGACCGCGCAAAAGGCATCGCGATCGCCCGCGATCAGAAGAATACGGCCGTTCCATCCGGCCAGCGACGGTGCGCCCATCGGAGTCGAAATCGGCGGAGCAACCGCGATCAGCGTGTCAATCGACGATATAGTCGGCGCCGTTCCGAGCGCCATCCGGGCGCCGAACGAGTATCCGGCCAGGACCGTTGCGTCGATATTTTCCTCGCTGGCGAGCCGCGCGACCGCCGCCCGGACATCGTCCATCTCTTCAACGCCGCCGCCGTGAACACCGCCGCTGCGGCCAACCCCTCTGAAATTGAAGCGCAGCGTCGCGATGCCGTCAGACGACAATGCGCGCACGATCGCACCAACGACGTTGTTGTCCATCGAACCGCCGTAAAGCGGATGGGGATGGCAGACGACGGCGCCGCGAATCGACGTCGATCCAGCGGCCGACGGCCTCGATAGCCGCCCCTCGAGCGTCAGTTCTCCCGATTTGATCTCGATCGGATTCTCATCCATTGGGCACGAATCTCAAGCCTCACTTGCAATTATCGCGGGCCAGTCAACCAGCTCGATCCTGCTATACTACGGAGGCCGCGCAATGGAGAAGCATACGACCATTCAGCCCGTCAGATTCGCCGCCGATCGGATGCTCGGGCGGCTGACGCGATGGTTGCGAATGATTGGAGCCGACGTCATCAGCGACCCGGCAATTGACGGCGCGGCAATTCTTTCGCGGGCCAGGCGCGAGGGTCGGATCACGATTACGCGAGACAAGCGGCTGCGCACCGCATCGGACGTGATCTGGCTTGCGAGTAACGGCGTGGCGGAGCAGCTTCGCGAGGTGTTCGAGCGTCATCCGCAATTTTCGCAAATTTCGATGGACGCGAACGATCGTGCGTTCACGCGATGCGTCGGATGCAATACGCCGCTACGTTCCATCGCCCGCGAGGCGCTCGCGTCGCGAGTTCCGCCGTTCGTCTACGCCAGTCATCGGAACTTCTCATGTTGCGACGGCTGCGGAAAGATTTACTGGGACGCGACACATCGCGCACGCGCGATCGAAACTCTCGAGCGGATCGGAGTCGACACGCAGCGGATTCGCACAGGCCATGTTTCTGCGTGATGGCGGAAAATAGTAGACTTTCAAAAGGCCGCTCGGGTCCTATTTTTGCTTGGGCGGCATTCGTTCGCTAATCGCCTGCATGACGATAAAGGACAGCGTGTAATGGCCGAGAAGAACCACGACAGGACCGAAGAACTTTTTCAATATGTGCTCGCCCACGGGCACAACGAGGAACCGCTATTGCGCGAGCTCGAAGCCGAGACCGCCAAGCTCGGCGGCGCTGCCCGGATGCAGATTTCGCGCGAGCAAGGCACCTTCATGTCGATCCTGACCCACGCGATCGGCGCACGTTCGGCGGTCGAAGTGGGGACCTTTACCGGCTACAGCTCGATTGCGGTCGCTCGCGCGCTGCCGTCCGACGGCCATCTGCTGTGCCTCGACGTCAGCGAGACGTTTACCTCGATCGCGCGGCGGTTCTGGGAGAAGGCTGGCGTGGCGAACAAGATTACGCTGAAGATCGGCCCGGCGATCGACGCGCTGCGGGCGCTGCCCGAAAATTACACCATCGATATTGCCTTTATCGACGCCGATAAAACGAACTACGCCGCCTATTACGAGGAAATCCTGAAGCGCACGCGCCCCGACGGACTGATCCTGATCGATAATGTCATGTGGTACGGACGCGTCCTTGATGATGAAGATCAGACCGAGGACACCATCGGCATCCGGCGGATCAACGATCTTGTCGCGAGCGACACGCGGGTGGAAGCCGTGATGCTGCCGTTTGCCGACGGCGTCACGATCGCGCGCAAGAAGTAGAGCTCCGAGAAGCGCCGCAGGATTGCTCGCCGCCCGACGACGGCCGCCCACTTAACCTCGGCCGCCTCTCCGGCTAGACTCTGGCATCCTGCGATCCAGGCATGCCGAATTTTATGGACGACCGTTACGAGCCCGAAAAAATAGAGCCCTTCTGGCAAGCCGAATGGGAGCGCGCCGATCTTTACCGGACCTCCGATGATCGCGTGCGGCCCAAGTTCTACCTGCTCGAGATGTTCCCGTATCCGTCCGGCAACGGTCTGTCGGTCGGCCATCTGCACAATTACGTTCCGTCTGACGTCGTCGGCCGCTACCGCCGGATGAAGGGCTACAGCGTTCTGCATCCGATGGGTTGGGACGCGTTCGGGTTGCCGGCGGAAAACGAGGCGCTGCTGAAGGGATCGCATCCCAAGGAGACCGTTCCGCGCTACGCCGCAAACTTCAAGCATCAGTTGAAAATATCTGGATGCGCCTACGACTGGTCGCGCGAGATCAACTCGTCATTGCCCGACTATTATCGATGGACGCAGTGGTTTTTTTTGCTGATGCTCAAGCGCGGGCTCGCCTACCGTGCGATCGGTTCGCAATGGTGGTGCGAAAAGTGCCGGACGATCCTGGCCAACGAGCAGGTCGTCAACGGATGCTGCTGGCGCCATAGCGACACCGCGGTCACCAAGAAAGACCTCGAGCAATGGTACTTCAAGATAACCGCATACGCCGACCGTTTGCTTGAGGATCTCGACCTGGTCGATTGGCCCGAGCCGATCAAGCTGATGCAGCGAAACTGGATCGGCCGGTCGGAGGGCGCCGATATCGGCTTCCAGATCGTCAACCATCCGGGCCGCGAGATGCGCTTCTTCACGACGCGTCCCGACACGATCTTCGGCGTGTCGTTCATGGTGCTGGCGCCAGAACATCCCATCATCGCCGAGATCACGACGCCCGCGAATCGCGCGGCGGTTGATGAATACGTCAGCGCGGCGCGGCGCGAGACCGAAATCGACCGGCTATCGACCGTCAAGGAAAAAACCGGCGTCTTCACGGGCGCATATGCTCTTAATCCGATCAGCGGCCGCGAGGTGCCGATCTGGATAGCCGACTACGTCCTGATGGGCTACGGCACGGGCGCGATCATGGCGGTGCCGGGCGGCGACCAGCGCGACTTCGAGTTCGCCACACGCTACGGACTCGATATTCCGCGCGTCGTCGGCCCCGTCGACGGCGGCCCGGCCGATCTTTCGCGCGCCTTCACCGATCACGGCGTTGCGATCAACTCCGGTTTCCTTGACGGCATGGAGACTGCCGACGCGATCAGCGCGGTGTGCCGTCGTGTCGAGGAGATGGGCATCGGACGCGCTACCGTGACGTATCGAATGCGCGACTGGCTCATTTCGCGCCAGCGTTACTGGGGTTGCCCGATTCCGATTATCTATTGCGGCAAGTGCGGCGCCGTCCCGGTTCCCGATGGGGACTTGCCGGTGCTGCTACCCGATATCCAGAACTACCAGCCGTCGGGCACGGGCCGTTCTCCGCTCGCTAACGTGCCGGAGTTCGTCGACACGAAGTGTCCGCGATGCGGCGGGCCGGGCCAGCGCGAGACCGATACGCTCGACGGCTTCGCCTGTTCGTCGTGGTACTTCCTGCGCTTCGCGTCACCCCATGACGATAGGGCGCCGTTTGAGCGCGGCGACGCCGACCACTGGCTGCCGGTCGATCTCTATATCGGCGGCGCCGAGCATGCGGTGATGCATCTGCTATACGCCCGCATGTGGACCAAGGTGATGTTCGACGCGGGGATGATCAACTTTAAGGAACCGTTCACCGTCCTGCGCAACCAGGGAACCATCTGGGCGTCCGACGGCCAGAAAATGTCCAAGAGCAAGGGCAACGTCGTCACTCCCGACGCGATGATCGAAAAATACGGCGCCGACGCTCTCCGCCTGTGGGAGCTTTTCATGGGGCCGTTCGAGGAGCCGACCAACTGGAACGAGGACGGCGTCGTCGGCACTGCGCGCTATCTCGCCCGCGTATGGAACCTGATGCGCCGTTACGTCGCCGCGGGATGCCCCACCGGCGCGCCTTCGACCGAGACACTCCGCCGCGCGCATAAGACCATTGGTATCGTGACGGATCATCTCGAACGTCAGCGGTTCAATACGGCGCTGGCCGCGCTGATGGATGAACTGAATCATCTCGCCCGCCTGAAACCTGAGGAGATCGGGCGTTTTGTGATCGAGAGCTACGTCCTGCTGATAGCTCCGATGGCGCCGCATATCGCCGAAGAGCTGTGGCGCGCGCTCGGCCACGAACGGTCCATCCATCTCGAGAATTGGCCGGTTCACGATGAGGCGCTGGCCCGCGACGAGCTGATAACAGTGATCGTCCAGGTCAACGGCAAGGTTCGCGACCGGCTGCTGGTCGGCGCAGGAACGGCCGAGGAGGAAATTCGCGGCCTTGCGCTTGGCAGCGAGGCGGTCACGCGCCACCTGGGTGGCAAGCCGCCGAAAAAAGTGATCTACGTGCCGGACAAGCTCGTCAGTATCGTCGCCTAAACGTCGAGCGCGTTCGAATTCCGCATCGGCGCGCGCTATTAGATTAAATCTTCCTGGGGGTGCTGGTGCTCAATGGCCGATGAAATCCTGCGGCTTATCCGCCGCGAAAACTATGCAATTCTGACGCTCAACCGGCCGGAAAAGCGCAACGCGATTAATCAGTTGATGCTCGACGGTTTCGATCGCGCCTTGACCGAAATCGAAGGCGACCCTTCCGTCCGCGCGCTCCTGATTCAGTGCGAGGGGCGGAACTTCTGCTCCGGAATCGACCTGCAGGAAGCCGATCGACACGAGAGCGGCAAGGATCCGTCACAGCTCGAAACGCTCTTCGGACGCCTCGAACGGTTGCCGATTCCGACTATCGCGGCGGTGCGGGGAGCGGCGATTGCCGGCGGGCTGCAACTCGCCCTGCATTGCGACCTGCGGATCGCTGCCGATGATGCCCGGATGGGCATGACGTTGGGCAGGATCGGCCTGACTGTGCCGTTCGACTTCGCCCGCAAGCTGATTGAGACGATCGGCGCACCCAACACCAATTACATTCTTTTCACCGCCGATCTGATTGATGCGCAGCGCGCACTCGCGATGGGCATGGTGCATGAGATCGTCAACGTCGACGACCTGCCGCCTGCCGCAATCGCGCTTGCCGAGAAGATCGCCGGCAACGCGCCGCTGTCGATGCGATCGCTCAAAATGATCGTCCGCCGATGCATGCGCGATACGTTCGACGCCGAACACCCGGACATCGAGGAGTTCTCGGCGCGGGTGCGCGGCAGCGCCGACTGCCGCGAGGGTCTGCGCGCGTTCGTCGAAAAGCGCAAACCGGTGTGGAGCGGCGAGTGATCGGGATCGCGCCTTAATCGGCGCAGCGTGTTCTCCGTTAGATTCGTTCTAGCGCGTGGCGAATCGCGGCCGCCCCGTCGATTATCGTGCCCGGCAGGTTCAGCGTGCCGGCCACGTTCGAGTACGGAAACAGCCGTGCGTTCAGATGCGCATGCAGCGGCAAATCGGCGCCCTGATGAATCTCATAGTCGAGCGGCAGCGGTCCGAGCACGTGGAGCATCCGATGGAGCGCGCGGGCAAACGCATGCATCGTCACCGGTTGAAGCTCGGTGAGCAGACCGCGAAACGCGGGCACAACGATATCGTAGCTGCGGGGAAAGGTACCGATCGGGCTTTGAAAGGTAACGACGCCATCGCCCTGTTCGAGAATCAGGCCGAGACGATCAGCCAGTCCAATCAGCTCCGGCCATAGATCGGGATTCGTCGCGATCACGCGAGCCTCGGCCTCCAGGGCGGGCAGAATCCCCGGCGACCCGATGACCTGATGATGCAGATGAGGTTGCGAGGCGCCTGACTCGGCGCCCTGATTCTTCCGGATTACCACGCTGCGAACGCTGGCATTGGCAAGCGCGAGGCGCATTACCTTCACGTCGGTCGCGATGAGACTGTGGAACTGTTCCTCGCTGAGGGCCCCGGTCCACATCAGGTCGTCGAGCGATCGCGGCGGCTCGGCAAAATGGCGCGGGTCCTCGATGACGATATACGACTCATTTTGGCCGTCGGTCAGCTCGGCCGGAATACGCGGGAAGAGATTTTTCAGCGCCCGAATAACCCATTGGTGACGATGAGTGCCCTCCGCGTGCCATTCGGACACTTCGCCAGGCTGGACGCGGACTAGCTCGGCAGGCGTCAAGCCTTCGTTGCCAGGGCAGAACGGACAATCGGCGATTGCGCGCGCGATCGCCTCGGAATGCGGCGGCGGCCCGGGCTCTATCCCGGCGCGGCGTTTTCCTAGCGTGAAAGCGAAGCTTTTGCCGCGCATATCGACCACGTAGGAAACGACGCCGCTGTAAGGATTTCGGATCCAGAGCAGCCGGCCGTCGCGGATATCATATTCGATAGCCATGCTCGGGAACCACTTTATCGTGTAGCAATCGCCGCCGCGATCTAACAATGCCCGGCCGACGCCCTCACCCACTACCGAAGTCACCTTGACACTGGCGCCCGGCGTCAGTTATTTCATTTGATAGGGAGAGCTCGGAAAAGCCTCGCAAAAATTATGGTCTGGCGCTTCGCACTCGCGAAGACCAGGCTTTTTTTTGGACCGCTTACTTTCGTTCAAACATAAAGTGCAACCTATCAAGAGATATTTATTCACGCCCGGTCCCGCGCCCGTGCCGCCCGAAGTGCTGCTCGAAATGGCGCGGCCGATTATTCACCATCGGACTCCCGAGTTCAGCGCGATCCTTGACCAGGCGCGAGAGCGGATGCAGCCGTTGCTCGGCACCAAGCGCGAGGTGATCCTGCTCGCCTCGAGCGGCAGCGGTGCGATGGAAGCTTCGGTCACCAACCTGCTGGCGCCGGGCGACGAGGCAATCTTCGTCAACGGCGGCAAGTTTGGCGAGCGATGGGGCAGAATCCTGAAGGCGCACGGCATGGTCCCGCACGAGATCATCGTGGAATGGGGACGGGCGGTGCGTCCCGAGCAGATTATCGACGCGCTGCGCGCTCGGCCCAATGCACGCGCCGTGTTCGTGCAGGCCAGCGAGACGTCGACTTGCGCCGTCCATCCGATTGCCGAAATCGGAGCCGCGATGCGCGGGCGCGACGTGATGCTGATCGTCGACGGCATCACCTCGGTCGGCGTCTTCGAGCAGCGGATGGATGAATGGGGCGTCGACGCGCTCGTAACCGGCAGCCAGAAGGCGCTCATGCTGCCGCCGGGTCTCGCAATGATCGCGCTGTCGGATCGCGCGCTGGCCCGCGCCAGCGAGCTCAAGACTCCACGCTTCTACTTCGACCTGCAGCGCGAGCTCCGGCTCCAGCGCGACGAGCATACGACCGCGTGGACTGCTGCGGTCTCGCTCATACTGGGACTCAACAAGGCGCTTGAGATGATTCATGCCGAAGGCCTGCCGCGCGTCTACGCGCGCCATCGCCTGATGGCCGAAGCCGCCCGCGCCGCAGGCCCTGCGCTTGGTCTTGGCCTGATCGCGCCCGACAATCCGGCCCCTGGCGTCAGCGGACTTCTGACGCCGCCGGGCGTGGACGGGGCGAAGGTCGTCCGCCATATGCGCGACGTGCTGGGCGTCTCGGTGCAGGGCGGTCAGGATCAGATGAAGGGCAAGCTCGTGCGGATCGGGCACATGGGCCACGTCGGCCCGTTCGACATGCTGGTCGCGATCGGCGCGCTTGAACTGGCGCTCGAGGCCGGCGGCTACCGTTTTCAGGTCGGCGCCGGTGTGCAGGCGGTGCAAGAGCGGCTGCATCGGGAGACCTGGTCCTGATGGCCGACAACTTTCGCGTCCTGCTAAGCGACTCTCTATCCGAGCCGGGTCTCGAGGTGTTGCGTCGCGAGCCGCGCCTCAGCTTCGACGTCCGCACGGGGCTTAAGCCGGCCGAGCTGGCCGAGATAATCACGCCCTATCACGCACTGATCATTCGCAGCGCGACGCGCGTTACCCGCGAAGTGATAGATCGGGCCGATTCCATGAAGGTGATTGGCCGGGCCGGCGTAGGTATCGACAACGTCGATCTCGACGCGGCCACGCGCCGTGGAATCGTCGTCATGAACAGCCCGATGGGCAACAGCGTGACGACTGCAGAGCATGCGATTTCCATGATGATGGCGCTGACGCGCCATATTCCTGCTGCCAGCGCGTCCGTCCATGCTGGCCGATGGGAGCGTGGCAAGTTCACCGGCACCGAGGTTTGCGGCAAGACGCTGGGCGTGATCGGACTGGGCAATATTGGCAGAATCGTCGCCGACCGCGGTATCGGACTCAAGATGAAAGTCGTCGGCTTCGATCCGATAATGACGGCTGACGCCGCTGCCCGCGCGGGAATCGAGCTGCTGTCGCTCGATGAGCTGTTCCGCCGCGCCGACTTTATCAGCGTACACACGCCCCTCACCGACGATACCCGCGGGCTGGTCGGCCGTGCCGCCTTTGCG
>Ga0302326_10012237_pt1 | contig 18333 bp, 18 predicted proteins | sample Palsa_T0_3_FD_202264 | JGI IMG/M metagenome (GOLD analysis project Ga0302326, IMG submission 202264) | Peat permafrost microbial communities from Stordalen Mire near Abisko, Sweden - Palsa_T0_3 | ecosystem: Environmental > Terrestrial > Soil > Palsa > Peat permafrost | place: Sweden: Abisko...
GCCTCCCAGCAGCGAAAAGGGGGACGTAGCAGTGGCTGAGTGCACGCTCGATGGTGTGGTGCGAGTCTCCGGCGGTGACCGAACGAATCCAATCCGGCTGAGGGAGCGTTCCAATCGCGTTCGAAATGCTTTCGCGACCATTGCAAGCATCGTTGTCGTGCTGGGGGCCATGGTCATCTCAGGCTCGACACAGGCCGGAGCGTCGAGTCCTGCCGACCAGGGCGTGACGTCGACCACCATCAGGATCGGCATATCGGTCATCAATTTCGCTGCGTTGCAAGCGGTCGGCGTCACGCTCAACGATGGCAACTACCAAGACGCCGTCAGCGCGCTGACGGCCAACATGAACGCCCATGGAGGGGTTGACGGCCGAAAGGTCGTCCCCTACTTCGTTGAGATGAACCCGGCCTCAGCTTCATCCATCCTTTCGTCGTGCTCGGAGCTCACCGAGGACGACAAGACCTTTATCGTCCTCTTCCCGGTCTATCCGGATTGTTATCAACAGACCCACGACACGCCCGTCATCGGGGGAGTGTTACCGGGCAAACTGTCGGCGAGCGCTGCTCCTGACTTCAGTCTCACGCCGCCGGACGCCGCCTATGACCCTGTGGAGCTGGCCGCATTCGACAAGCGGGGGGCGTTCAAGGGCAAGAAAGTAGGCATCTTCTACGGTGTAGATGACACATCCGAAGCGAAAGTCGTCCAGAGCGACCTCAAGAAATTGCACGTCGACGTGGTGCTGTCCGCCGAGGACAGCGTGACGGCGACGGATACCGTGGCGGCCGACCAGGAAGCTCAGACCATTGCCCTTCGGTTCCAGAACGCCGGTGTGAATGAGGTGGTCGGGGTCGGTGGTACCGGTGCGGCGACCTGGCCACGGGCGCTTCAGGACAATCAGAGTACGTACAAGCCGCCCTGGATCGCCACGAACGTGACCGCACTGGAGTCCTACGTAGCATCCGCCAAAGGAGGAAATCCCTATCTGGACAACGTGATGGCTTCGACCCCGGTGCCGTCCGGCTACCAGGCGTGGACGGATCCGGCGATGCAAAAGTGCGCGGCCATCGTTCGCAAGGCGTACCCGTCAGATGCCATTGCCGCGCCCGTCAATCCGAACAGTCCTCAGGCTGCGTCGAGCGGTTCGGACACGACATATGCCGCGGTGGAGGCTGCCTGTCAGGACCTCGCGATCTTTGCCAAGATCGCGGATGCCGCCGGAAAGAGCCTGACGGTAGCGAGCTTCGCCAAGGCGGGCTATAAGCTCAGAGATGTCACCTTTCCCGGTACTGACGGACCTGTCTCGTTCGGACCCGATCAGCCCTACGCCATAGGCAAGGCGAACGTCATTGTCTATGACCGTCGTTCCGGAACGTTGGTGCCTGCTGGATCTCGAACGTGAAAGCAGTGGGTGCGGACAACACCCGGGGACGGACGCTGGAGCGCCGAGCGGTCTCAGGCGGTGCCATTCCGGACGAGGATCGTGGTGCGGCGCCCGGTCGGCGAGCGACGAGTCATCGTCGACCCTGAAGCGGCGGTCCCTATGGCCGGGCAGACGATCAAACGCCGATGTTCTGTCCGCCAGCAGCCGGTCGACGACGTGTCGGGTTACGTCCAACATCTCCTGGATGCTCGCCCTTGTTGCGCCCTCGACAGCTCGTGCCTTCGGCTGCGCGCTTGACATGACCAGATCATCTATTACATAGTTCTCTAGATGAGTAGTGAAGTCCTAAAGCAGTCGATCAGCTTCCAGCTGAACCAGTCATCGGGCGTCCCTGCTTACTTGCAGATCGTGCAGCAGGTCGAACAGGCACTCCGGATGGGCACCCTTCGAGCCGGCGACCAGTTGCCGACGGTGAAGCAGGTGGTCGCCGAGGTAACGATCAATCCGAATACCGTGACGAGGGCCTACCGGGAGCTGGAGCATGCCGGACTGGTCGAGGGTCGCCAGGGCATCGGCACCTTCGTGGTGCGTCGGCCGCATGGACCCCCGCCCGACAAGCAGATACGGCTCGCTCGCAGCCTCGTGCGCTGGGTCGAGACGGCGCGATCGGCCGGGCTCGACGACCAGGCGATGGAGGCGATGCTGCGGTCGCTGTTGCGAACGGCGTCGAATCGGGGCGTCGCGTGAGCAACGAGCCGCTCGCCATCGAGACCGTCTCGCTCGGAAAGCGCTACGGATCGACGTGGGGACTGCAGGACTGTTCCATCGAGGTGCCCGAGGGCGGCATCTCGGCACTGGTCGGCCCGAACGGCGCCGGCAAGACGACGCTCCTGCGATTGCTCGTCGGGTTGCGTCGCCCGACATCGGGGAAGGCCCGTGTGTTGGGAAGGGCACCCGCGCAAGATGATGGGGACTTCCTCGCCAGCGTCGGCTTTCTTGCCCAGGACATCCCCCTATACCGCCAGCTCTCCGGGGCCGAGCACCTCCGCATCGGCGCCCATCTCAACTGCCAGTGGGACGCGGCCGTTGCCGAGCAGCGGCTCACGGCGCTGCGTGTCCCGCTCGATCGTCCCGTCCACTCATTGTCTGGTGGGCAGCGAGCCCAGGTCGCACTCAGCCTTGCACTCGCCAAGCGACCGCGCGTCCTCTTGCTCGACGAGCCGCTGGCCGCGCTCGATCCTCTCGCCCGGCGCGAGTTCCTCACCTCCCTCGCCAACGTGGCCGTCGAAGGTGACGTGACGGTCGTGCTCTCCTCGCACCTGGTTCATGACCTCGAGCGTGTCTGCAACCACCTCATCCTGCTCACGGCCTCTCGGGTGCGCCTCTGCGCCGACATCGACGATGTGCTCGCCGCCCACCGGGTGCTGGTCGGACCGCGTCGGAGCACCGCCGAACTCGAGCGCCTCTTCACCGTCGTGAAAGTGACGCAGACCGAACGCCAATCGAGGGTGCTCGCTCGCCTCGACGGCCCAGTGCTCGATCCGGCCTGGGAGGAGTCCGAGGTGGGGCTCGAAGACATCATCCTTGCCTACATGGCCCAGGACGAAGCGCTCACGGCCGGACCGCTCAGCATGGTCGGAGGCGCCGGATGACCTACCTCATCTGGCGATTGCACCGCACACACGCAATCGTCTCGGCCGTCGTGATCGTGGCGATCACCGCCCTGATCGTGCCGAGCGGAATCGCCATCGCGAACTCTTACCACCACGCCGTGATGAACTGCTCGGTTGACCACGTCGGATGCGACTACGTCGACGGTACCGTGTTCGGAAGCAACGGCATCTTTACGTCGCTCGTGCAGGACCTGGCCATGGCCGTCCCGCTGGTCTTCGGCATCCTCTGGGGTGCACCCCTCGTGGCGGGCGAGTTCGAAGCGAGCACCGAGGACTTCGCCTGGACGCAAGGGGTGACGCGGCGCCGATGGGCGCTCACCAACCTCGGTTGGGCGCTCCTCGTTGCCGCAGCGTGGGGTGGTGCGCTGGCCGCACTGTTCACGTGGTGGCGAGGACCGAACAACGCGCTCCACAGTCCCGTCACATTCATCTACTTCGACGTCCAGGGCGTTGCTCCGATTGCCTACACCATGTTCGCCATGGCGTTGGGCATTGCCGCTGGCGCGCTCTTTCGACGAGTCGTGCCGGCGATCACGACCACGCTCGTTGTCTTCGTCGCCGTGCGCATCGCCACGGCGCTCTACTTTCGACCGCTGTTCGCCGTGACGAAGAACGTGTCAGCCCTCGCGGGGGTACCGCCGCTCTCGTACAGCCTCGGCCAGGACATCCTCGGCGGTTCGAACACGGCGGCCTGTAAGACCCTGAAGTGCCTGGCGGCGCATGGCGCCTACAACCACATCAGCTACCTGCCCGCGAACCGCTTCTGGCCCCTTCAGGGTGTCGAGTCGGGGATATTCCTGGTCCTTGCCCTCGCACTCGCTCTCTATACGTTCTGGGCGGTCACGACCCGTGAGGCCTAACGGACTGCGCACGGTGGCGATCCAGGGCCAGCATCATCATCCAGGCTGATGCGCTGGTCGGATGCATTCGGTACGGTCCAACGACGGCTAGTGATCCACCGCTCGGCGGCCCGGCAGCAGACGGAAATGTTGGGTCCACTGCGGGCGCGGCCGAAGTTCTCATCGACTCCGCACTCGGTGACTCCACTCGACCCGCGTGGCTAGAACAGCCGGACACGTTGTTGCCGGCCGGCTTATCGCTGAGAGTCACAGGGCATGCGAGGGTCCGGTCCAAGCCGCCGCTCTTGAGCTGCGCTTCGGCCCGGGGCAGACTCGCCAGCTGCGCAACCTCTCATCGAACGAGAACCCGCTTGGCCAGCCCGTGCGTCTCGACGGCCCCGTCTCCGCTCTGCGTTGGTGACGCCAGGAGTTCGGTCACGTCCTTGGATCTCCAGAGCGACCACGGTATCTGCGAACCTCCCAGGGTCCGATGCGGCCGCCGCTCCAGCGAAACCCATACAAGACGGCGAGGCCGATACCAACCACACCAACGACGAGCAAGAAGAGGGCGAACAGAGCGACGCCCGGAAACTGCTCGACGTGCTGCAGCACGATCGGAGAACCACGGAACATGCGGATCGACCTGGGCCCGCCTACGATCCGGCCAACTCGGGAGACGGCGGATGCACTTTGTCGACCACCCACCAAGACAGCGCCAACCAAGGCCAGCAGTGCCGCGCACCCCAACAGTCCAAAGGTCAGTACGGGCCAACGGCGGTGCGAAGGGGTCGGCGCTGGCGGCGCGGTGACGCCTCGAGCAACCGCCCACGATCCGGCGAAGCGTCGAGGATCGAAGGCGCTGTTCCCGAGCACGTCCTCGGCGGAGCCCCCTTCAGACTTGGCCTCTTCAATGTCGGCCGACAGATCAGCGGCCATCTCATTGGCGATGGGATCTGGTACTCCGAGGCGCCGCCATTCCCGGCGGCACTCCTCAATGAACTCATTCACGGCCGTACCTCCGATGTGACCAGGTCAAGAGCGCCGTCAACGGCGTCTCGTGCCATCTGCCATTCTCGTCTTCCTGCCTCCAGCGCACCTTCGCCAGCCGGCGAGAGGCTGTAGTACTTCCGGGGTGGCCCGCCGTTGCTGGCGGCTCGCCGAGTTTCCACCAACCCATCACGCTCCAGTCGACCCAAGAGCGGATAGATCGATCCTTCGCCGACGGTCGAGAGTCCACGAGCCCGCAAGCGCTTTGTCATCTCGTAGCCGTAGGCAGGGCCTTCGCTCATGACGGCGAGAAGGCAGATGTCGAGAACACCCCGGAGCAGCTGGCTCCGTCGGGTGTCTGCCTCTCCCATGCATCACAAGGTAGCACTATCTTGCTCTGCAAGGCAAGGGCAGGCCGATCGGCTGTGCTCGGGCACGACTGCCCCGCTCACTGAATGTGTCCACCGATCAAGCCCTGGGACTCGTCGGCCGCCGGGAACTCCACGCGGCGCCAGTGCAACCGACCAATCCATGAACCGTCCCATCCCAGAATCATTTTCCACTCCCCCGTCACACGCTCCAGAGGGCCTGAGTCGGGGACATGCGGGCAGCACGCAATGCTGGCCAGAGTCCGGCGACCGCGCCGATCAGGATCGCAGCTCCAATGCCGCCACCCCAGGCGAGCACGGGAATGACAATCGCCTCCGACTTGCTCGAGGCGTAGATGGCGGTGGCCAGTGCCCCGGCTCCGACGCCGAGCACTCCGCCGATCACTGCCAGAACGATGGATTCGGAGAGGAACTGGACTCGGATGTGTCCTTTGGTTGCTCCGAGCGCTCTTCGCAGTCCGATCTCGCTTCGTCGTTCAAGAACCGAGATCACCATGATGTTGGCCACCCCGACCGTCCCCACGAGCAGGGCTACTGCCCCGAGCCCCAAAAAGAGATCATCGAAGGCCCCTTGAGCATCTGCTTGCGCCACTAAGGCTGCCGAAGGTTGGCTGACATCGACCTCACCAGGGTTCTCGGGGTTGGCGGTCGCCGCCAACACGGTGTCGACGGCTTGCACCTGGCTCGTTACGGTTCGGACGTAAATGGTAGAGGGGTGCCCGTCGAAGCCCAGGTAGTGCTCCGCGGCGGGGAACCCGACGAGGACAGATGAGTCGATGGCGGGGACCAGAGCGGCCGGACGCAGAATGCCGGCCACGTAGAACCACGTGTTGTCCAGCCAGATGCGTTCACCGGAGAAGACCCGGTCGATGCCCAGGCGTTGGGCGGCGGCTGCACCGAGCACCGCGACAGGTTCTTGGGACGTTGCTCCGTTCAGGTAGCTGCCATCCCCCACGCTGGTGCCGACGGTTCGAAGCAAGCCGAGGCTGGCGGCGTTGATGGACAAGGCATTGGTGTCGATTGCAGGGATGAGCGGACTTCGATACACATTGCCGCTAATAGAGCCGGCCTCCTGAACGTGAGTGACCGGCCCGATCCGGGCGATCATGGCGGGAGCGGCTTTCGGCATCTCGGCGGTCTGACCGGTGATGCTCTGACCGTTCTGGACCACCAAAAGGTTGGTCCCCAATTGGGAGATCTCGCTGAGCAATCCGGCCTGAGCCGACGAGGAAAGTCCGAGTACGGACACGATGGCAGCGACGCCGATCGCTATCCCTAGCGCAGAGAGCCCGGCTCTGAGCTTCCTCGTACGCAATCCAACCGCTGAGAGCCGGGCAAAGTCAGATGGCCGGAGCTTCTTCGTACTCAGTGAACCGGTCGTGCTCATGAGTCGGCGCTACCGCTACCACTGTCAGAGACGATGCGACCGTCGAGCATGTCGATCTGACGAGACATATGCGCCGCAATATCCCGATCGTGGGTGATGACCACGATGCTGACCCCAGCACGATGCAGGCCTTCGAACAGACGGAGAATGGACTGGCCGGTCGCCTGATCCAGGTTCCCGGTGGGTTCGTCGGCCAGCACGATGGCTGGTTGACCAACCAGCGCCCGTGCGATGGCAACGCGTTGGCGTTGGCCACCCGACAGCTGGGTTGGCCGCGCTTTGGCGCGTTCCGCCAGGCCGACCAGGTCCAGGGCGACGAAAGCTTGAGCCCGCCGTTCGGCTAAGGGGACACCGGCGTAAAGGAGTCCATCGGCGACGTTGTCGAGGACACTCTGGTGCTCGGCCAAGAAGAACTGCTGGAAGACGAAGCCGATTCGGGTGGCTCGCAGCGCGGCCAACTCACGATCTGACATCTGGCCAACGTCAAGACCGGTTATCCGCACGCTGCCGGTGGACGGTCGGTCGAGACTCCCCATCAGATGCAGCAATGTGGACTTGCCCGAACCTGACGGACCCACGATGGCGACCAACTCACCTCGGCCGACAGTGAAACTCACGCCTCGTAGGGCGGTGATCGGGGGCACGCTCGGGTACACCCGTGTCACCTGGTCCACTTCGAGCACCAGCCGAGAGTCGTCGTCGAGAGGTGACGCGTCATCACCGAGCGGGTGGGTTGGATACGCAATTTGGCTCATAAAGCAGGAACCACCAGATTTTGCCCGGCGCTGATCCCCTTGCCACTGACCTGCACCAGCCCGTCGGCGTCATCGAACAAGCCCAAAGACACCGGAACCAACTCGTGGACGCTGCGCGTTTCCGCCACCTCCACCGCGTAGCCGCCGCCCGAGAGAGCGAGCAGGCCATCGACGGGCACGGCCAGGGCATTGCTGACCGCACCAGTGGTGATCGACACCTCTACGGGCACTTGGTCCCCACTGCCCGTCATGGCAGGGTCAGTCAGGTTCACCAACACGGTGACGGTGGGTGAGTCACTTGAGCTATCCGAGTTCGCGGTGGCAGCAACCGTCCCTACTGAGGAGATCACCCCTGGAGTGGTCTGGTTGTTGGGAAGGGTGATGGTGACGTGGTCACCGACCGCGACCTCCGATTGCTGGTCTGCGTCGAGGGCGATACTCACCTGACGAGTAGTGGATGTCGCCGACATCACGGGCTGTCCCATTTGGGCCGGAGCGCCCAGAGCGGCGGCGACCGAAGTGACTAGCGCCGCTGTGGACAAGAAGTCCGCTTGACCCAGGGCCAAGGTGCCGGTCTGAGTGACACCAAGGGCGGCCTGAAGCTTTTTGACACCATATTCGGTGGCGGCGTCAAAGACGTCCGATGTTGGTGTCGCGTCGCCGTGGGGATACTCGCCCAGAGCGACCAGGTCATCGTTTAGCTCTTCGACATCAGGGCCGCGTTCGCCCTCGGAGAGATTGCGGTAGGCAGGCGTGGCGCCGTAGAGCAACACAACTGGTAGCCCATCCACCTCGTAGAACACTTGACCTTGAGAGATCACTTGCCCGACAGCCGGCACCGCCGTGAATGTGCCCTGAGCTTGATCGAATACGCTGAAACTGCCGGCATAGCCCAGGGTGGCGGCCACTTGGGTCTGCGAAGTCAGGTTCTCTCGTGCCACCGCCTGCAGCGCAGTTGGATCGGCGTTGTCGACCGTGCCTGACGTGAGGTGGCTCGATCCGGCAAATGGGTCGGCGACTCCGAGCGTGGCGGTGGCAACTGCCACGACAATGACGGCGCCGATCAACCACCTACGGCGGTGCGGGACGTTCGGCCGATCAGGAAGTGCAGGGTCCGCGTTCATTGGCCGCTGCTGGGAGGTGAGCTGACGTTGTTCTCGTCGGTGTTGAAGCCGGTGTCGAGGCTCGCACACGCCTTCTCGGCGGACTTGAACTTCGCCGCGTCAGGGTCGATATCGCCCCCGACATTGACGGTGAGCGTGCCCTGTCCGTTGGGGTCGGGAAAGTCCGTAATCCCATGTGACTGCATGCATTTCGAGTACTTCAGCGCGTTGGCATTGGCCGTTGCATCTTGCGCAGGAGTCGGATTCCCGCCGGGTCGATACGCCTTGCAGGCGTTCTGAGCCGCCACGTTTTGCGGGTCGTGCGGATTGAGATCACTTCCCGGGTGGATGCTTATCGAGAGGCCGCCGCTGCTTGAAGGGTCCGGGAAATCGGGGATCCCGTGGGCGCGCATGCACTGGGAGTACTTGAGAAGCCGCGCCTGCGATCCCGAACCTGAACCATTATGCGCTGTGGACGCCGCAGTGGTCGTCGTCGAGCTCGCACTCGCCACGCCAGGGATGGAAGGGTTACTTCCGCAGGCGGCCAGGCCAAGAACGCCGGCAGCTACAACGGCTGACACGGATACGGCTTTGAGCAACCGGGCTCTCCGACGGCGGCCGACGGTGGGCTCCGGACCCTCTTGCGTCTCCCTTGAAGTCATTGACCTGTCATTCATCACGTACTTCTCCCTGGTTAGGACTCGGTACGAGCAGTTGTAGGAAATAGAAGGTGACAGCACCGTGCCAGAGTTTGTGACCTTGCTGTCACCTGCAACCTGGCATCGTGGGTCTCCGGGGCCGACGGGGTGAGTCCTCAACCGAGCAGACGGACAGCCAACGTGGAACAGAAAAGAGATCGATGAGGGTTCTGGTAGTTGAAGACGACGATGTCTTGGCCAACGCCATCGCACTCGGGCTACGCCGAGAAGGCATGGCCGTCGACGTTGTTCTGCATGGCGACGACGCCCTGGCCCGCTTGGGCACGAACAGCTACGACGTGGTGGTCTTGGACCGAGACCTACCTGGTACCCACGGTGACGAGATCTGTCGCTCCCTTGTCGCTGACGGATCGCCGAGTCGCATCCTGATGCTCACCGCTGCAAGCTCGCTGAAAGATCGCGTCGATGGGTTGGGATTGGGTGCCGACGACTACCTGTCCAAGCCATTTGAGTTCGCAGAACTGGTGGCCCGCATCCGAGCGGTGGGCCGGAGACCTGCCGCCGCGGCACCCTGTCTCGAATGTGGCGATCTGAGCCTGGATCCGTCTCGTCGAACAGCCAGTCGCGCCGGACGACGGTTGGCTCTCACCCCCAAGGAGTTGGCGGTGCTCGAATGCCTCCTGTCCGCTCAGGGAAAGCCGGTCTCTGCCGAGCAGCTGCTTGAGGAAGTGTGGGACGAGGCCACGGATCCCTTCACCACCACCGTCAAGACCACGATTGGCCGGCTTCGAGTAAAGCTGGGTAGCCCGCCATTGATCGAAACCATCCGCGAGGCCGGCTATCGGATCGGAGAATCGTGATGCCTTTGCTTCGCCTGGGGCACACCCCACTCTCGTGGTTACGAAGGCACCGCCACACGGCTCGGCTCAAACTGACCGCCGTCTATGGCGGACTCTTCCTTCTCTCCGGGGTGGCCCTGCTGGCCATTACGTATCTGCTCGCCCGGGCAACCGATAAGCCAAGCTACATCGAAGTCAGCGGCCATGATTTTCGCACGATTCCCCAGTCGGCAGTCGGCCATTTGCACCAGCTTCAGGCTGCAGTGGCCACGTATCAAAGCGGCCGCGATCTGAGTCATCAGCTGATCGAGTCTGGCGTCGCATTGGTGATCATGGCCGTCGTGGCTGTCCTACTCGGCTGGATCGTGGCTGGCCGGGCTCTGCGGCCCCTGAGCACGATCACGGCCACCGCTCGCAGGATCTCAGCCACCAATTTGCACGAAAGGCTGGCGCTGGACACCGCTGACGAAGAATTCAAGCAGCTGGGTGAGACCCTCGACAGTCTTTTCGCGCGCCTTGAAGCGACTTTCGAAGCGCAACGGCATTTTGTCGCCAACGCGTCCCATGAGCTTCGCACACCCCTGACCCGAGAACGCACGCTGCTGCAGGTCGCGCTGGCCGATCCATCCACTTTGGACATGTGGCGATCAACCGGCGAAGAACTGCTTGTTTCCAATCGGGAGCAAGAAGCTCTCATCGAAGCTCTCCTGGCTCTCGCCAGCAGCGAGGGTGGAGTGGAACGGCACGAGCTCATCGACCTGACCGACATTGTTGAGGCAGTCCTTCGCATCGTGCGATCCGATGGCGACCGACTCCGGATCCACGTCCATACCGATACCGCTTCGGCGCCCCTCGAGGGAGACCCGGACCTCATCGAGCGCCTTGTTGGCAATCTGATCGACAACGCCATCGGGCACAACATCGCCGGAGGCAGCGTAGAGATAGCCACCGCCACAAAGGATGGACAGGCCGTTCTGTCGATCGCCAACACTGGACCGGTCATCCCTCCCACCGAGGTCGACCGTCTTTTCCAGCCGTTTCAACGGCTCGACACACGTCGTGCCGGTCACACAGATGGTCACGGCTTGGGATTATCAATTGTCAAGGCAATCGCTGACTCTCACGGCGCCGTTGTGGCCGCGCAGGCCCCGCCCAGCGGTGGCCTCATCGTTAACGTCACGTTCCCCTCGGGAGCGGCCACTCCATAGTTAGGGGTCTGCCCAGACTTTAACCGCCACTGCGATTGCTTCGGCAGTGAGGAAGTTCGGACGCGGGTCCAGACGCAGCGCTCACAGGGCGTTCAGTTGCGCCTGCTGCGCTGCGGTCAGCTCGACGACGTTCTTGGGGTTGCAATTCCAGATGGACTGCGTGGGATGGGTGAGCGCCTTCTCGTAGATGATCGCCTTGGCTTCCAGCCTGAGGGCGGCGAAACACGGGGAGGGCTGGGGGTTCTCATTGGACAACGTCAAGTGTGCAATAGGCGCCTGAATGCCTCCGGCGTCCCAGTTCTTCGTGGCCGCGGCGTGGTTCAGCACGCACGTCACCGTGAGGCTGGCGCCACAGGCCGAGGCCGACTTCGCCCACAGGAGCCATGCCTCGGCCCCCTCCTCGTCGTCGAAGTCGATGGCGTCACCTTTTGCGTATTTATGCATGGTGGTGACGAGCTCTTCGGTCGAAGGATTCTTTGAGGCCATCGCCAGTGGCCACCACTGCGTCTCGCCGTAGACCGGGGGCAGACTGGGGTTGGCAGCCACGGCTTGCTGCGTCTGGGAGTTGTCGAACTGTGGCCCCAATATAACGAAGGCGGGGTGGTAGCCGGCAGTGGTCATCGCCTGGGCGAAGGGAGTGAAGTTGGAATCGTCGGCGGGCCATAGCGCTTGGACCCCTTTGGTCTGGTATTGCTCGACATAGGGTGCCCAGTTCTCCACCGAAACCGGGGGCTCGAGGAAATCGACGACTTTCCAACCTTGCGCCTCGGCGGCGAACTCGTCCTTCGTTTCGGGTTGAAGGACTGAAGGGGTGTCGCCCGCCCCCATGCCGGCCACCTTGACCGCCTTCGGGTAGGCCTTGGCCAGCGCCCCGAACCACCCCGCCGACACCGAGTCAGTGTTGGTACCGTTGGGGTCGACTTGCAGGGTGGCAAGATCGGAAGCGTTCGAGACGACGTAGCCGGTGATCTGTCCGAGCCCACACTTCTCACGAATCGGGACGGCTGGCTGATCGAGGGCCATGCCGCCGCCGACCGCCATGAAGTCGCTCTGGCAGGCCGCCGTCGTTTGCTGCGCGGCGTTGAACAGCGCAGCGTCCCGGTTATCGATCACGATCTTGCGCCCATTGATGCCCCCCGCGGCGTTGCACCAGTCTGCGAACGCGATGGCCTGCTCGGGGAACTCTGCCTCGAGTCCCGGAGTAATGGTGTTGGCGGCGTCGTTGAATACGGCGATATGAATGGCCTTTTTTCCCACACCGCGGACCGAAGAGGCGCCGCCGGGTCCCGGTTCGCATATCTTGCCGACCCCGGGCCACACGCCGGTGGTGGCGCTGGACGACAACGTCCGGACGACTGAAACCGACGCCGCCGCAGCAGCCGTCGACGAGAGTGCGACGGATGTTCCGGCGCAAATTATCATCGCCATGGCAATCGGCAGCGCCGACTTTCGAAGCTTGATTAAGCTTGTGCAGAACATCCTCACACCCTCCCCTTGTGATCGGATTGTTGCCACGACCCCATCCGAAGCGGGGTGGCGCGCACACAGGCTAGGCGAAGCCTCAGTAAAATGCATGGGAACGGATCCTCAGTAGTTCGACCAAGTAAATCCGAGCACCCAGGTCACCTTCACCAGGGCGTCCTCAGACTGTCAAATGGTCACCGGAGTATCAACATTCCCGCGCCATGGTTTCATTCGTTTGCCGATCGCGCATGCTGCCGCCGGAGCGCGCGACATCGCCGTAGACGGGGTGGGCCAGGCAAATCTCGATTCCGCCACCCTCCATGCCGCTGGTGGCGTCTGGTCGCCTTCGACCGTCGCCCGGATTGACTCCCCCAGCGATTCTCCTGATAATGAGGGTGTGCGGGGAGCCCAGAGTGTTCTGCCGACTGAGAACGAGCGCCAAGGTGGCTTGGCGGTCTGGGCGCCATCGATCGTGCCGCCGATTGGCACCGAGTTGAGCGACGAGCAAAAGATGGCCTGCACGTTCCGCATCCTCGCTCACGAGGGATTCTCCGAGCACATTGCTGGTCATATCACCTGGCAACGTGACGGCCACGACACTCTGCTGGTCAATCCGTGGGGTCTCTGGTGGAACGAGATCGCGGCATCCGACGTGTGCACCGTGGACATGGACGCCAATGTGGTGGCGGGTAAGTGGGATGTGACGCCTGCCATCCACATCCATACCGAGTTGCATCGCCGGCGCCGTGACGCCCGGGTGGTAATCCACAACCATCCCTATTCCGTCTGCATCATGGCGTCGCTTGGACGCCTGCCGGAGCTCTTGCACCAGACCGGCACCATGTACGACGAGGACATGGTGCTCATCAGTGAGTACGGAGGGGAGATCGACTCCCGGGCACTAGGGGCCGATTTGGCGGACCGGATAGGCACCGCCAGCGTGATCATCCTGGGGAACCACGGCGCCATCGTGACCGGATCGACGATCGAAGAGGCCACCTTTAGGGCCGCTGCCCTAGACCGTGCCTGCCGATTGGCCTACGACGTGCTCGTGACGGGAATGTCGCCATTGACTATCCCTCGCAACGTGATCCCCGGAATCAAAGCCTCACTGATCGAGCGCGGCTCGGATGTGTACTTCGCCGGCGCTGTTCGCCAGCTGCTCCGTCGCGAGCCGGAGGTGCTGCTGTGACCGCGGGCCCCGTCCCGGTCGCGGGAGGCACCGCTTTGCTGGGAGGCCGCTCGTGATCTCACTTGACGACCTGACGTCGAATCGCAACTTCACCAAGGGGGGCCGGGACGGTCAACGTACGGTCACCTTCCTACCCGACCCCCCGAAAGCGGAACGGAAGTACACGGTCATCTCCGCTGATGACCACATCGTCGAACCACCGCACGTCTTCGAGAACCGGGTGCCCCAGAGGTTCGCCGATCGAGCTCCACGGGTAATCGAGAAAGAGGACGGAAGCCAGACTTGGCTCTACGACGGTGCCGAGCTCCCCAACGTCGGATTCAACGCGGTGGTCGGTCGCCCCGTCGAGGAGTGGCGGATGGAGCCGGCCCGCTTCGATGAGATGCGGCGGGGCGCCTGGGATATCGACGAGCGAATTCATGACATGGACACCAACGGGATTTATGCCTCGGTGAATTTCCCTTCGTTCCTCCCGGGATTTGCCGGGCAGCGCCTCCAGCAGGTGACCAAGGATCCGGAGCTGGCCATGGCCTCGGTGCTGGCGTGGAATCAGTGGCACCTCGAAGAATGGGCTGGCACCCACCCCGGGCGCATCATTCCCTGCCAGATCCCGTGGTTATTGGACCCCGACGTCGGTGCTGCGATGATTCGCTCGAACGCGGAACTCGGGTTTCGGGCTGTCTCATTCAGCGAGGACCCGAGCCGGCTCGGTTTTCCGTCAATTCACTCCGGACACTGGGAACCGTTCATCCGTGCCTGCGCAGAAACCGATACGGTGATCAATCTCCACATCGGCTCTTCGGGCTCCTCACCTGGGACATCAGTGGACGCCCCACCCGACGTGACCGGAGTCCTGTTTTTTGCCTACGCCATCTTCGCTGCAGTCGACTGGCTGTTCTCGTTGGCGGCGGTGCGCTACCCAGATCTCAAGATCTGCCTGTCCGAGGGCGGGATCGGCTGGGTTCCGGCGCTGCTCGACCGGCTCGACCACATGGACTCCTACAGTGAGATGTACGGAACATGGCGAGGGGATGCAACGCCTTCGGAGGTTCTGCAACGGAACTTTTGGTTCTGCGCGGTGGAGGACCAATCGACGTTCCCTCTCCGACACCGTATCGGGGTGGACCACATTCTCCTCGAGTCTGACTACCCCCACTGCGATTCCACGTGGCCCCGCACGCAGGCGGTCATCGAAGAGGAGCTGGGCGGCCTGCCGGCAGACGACATTCGCAAGATGACTTGGGAGAACGCATCCGTGCTGTACCGGCACCCGGTCCCCGAGGCCGTGCAACACGACCCCAACGCATTCTGAGATCATTCATCGGAGTAGGTGACACCCGCTGGACCGGCTCGCGCCGTCAAGGTGCAGGGAGGGAGCGCGATGACCGACAACGCTGATGTGGTCACGACCGCCGGCACGGTGCGTGGCAGCAGAGAACGAGCGGGAAAGTCCGGAAGGACCATCAGTGTGTTCCGCGGGGTCCCCTACGCCGCGCCGCCCCTTGGCGCCCTGCGTTTCAAGGCCCCCCAGCCCCCTGAGCCGTGGTCCGGGATCCGGCAGGCCACCCAGGCAGCTCCCTCGCCGATGCAATCGACCAACAACCCCTTCAGCGGCGTGATCCCGGGCAACCTGGTGGGAGCGGTTTCCGAGGACTGCCTGACCCTTGACATCTGGAGCCCGGCGACCCCTGGTGAAAACCTGCCGGTCCTGGTCTGGGTTTATGGTGGCGCTTACCTCACCGGCGGAAGCACGCTGGTCACCTACGACGGGTCCACGTTGGCCGCCGACCACGATGTCGTGGTGGTGTCGGTGAACTATCGATTGGGAGCGATGGGCTTCCTGTGGCTCGACGACGAACGCGCCGAGGCCAACTGCGGCCTGAGGGATCAGCTCGCCGGTCTGCAATGGACCCGAGACAATGTGGCGGCCTTCGGAGGAGATCCCTCGAATGTCACCGTGTTCGGCGAGTCGGCCGGGGCCGGTTCTCTGCTGCACCTGGTCACCGCTCCGGGAGCCACCGACCTGCTAAACCGCTGCATCCTGCAGAGTCCGGGCGTCGACCACACTTTGCGCCCCGACGACGCGTCAAGAGTGACCGACATCTTCTTGAGCCACGTAGGCGTGGACCGGGGCGAGTTGGCACGGCTATGGGATCTGCCGGCGGAGGCTATCGTCGACGCCCAGGAAGCGACGCTGCTGGAAACGCTCCTCACTATCAGCTCCATGCCCTTTCACCCCGTCGTCGACCGGCATTTTCTGAGCGCAACCCCGTCAGTGGCGTTTGCCAACGGTGCCGCCGCCGATATCGATCTCCTGGTCAGCTGGACGGCAGAGGAAATGCGCCTCTTCCCCAATCCGGCGGCCGACAAGGCCGGCATCGAGGGGATCACCGGGTGGGTGCAGCACTACCTCACCGGCCGCAGCACCGCCGACCCCGGCCGGGACCGAGCCCGACAACTGGTGGCCTTCTACGAGAATCTGATGGCCGGTTGCGGACACTCAACCCCCGCAGACATCTACGCGGCGATTCAGACAGATGGGGTGATGCGACTCCCCGCCCGCCGGATTGCCGACGCGCACGCAGCGAACGGACAGGGGGCGACCTATGTGGCCCAGTTCTCCTGGGGTGCCCACGTGGAGGGCGAAGCCTGGGACCGGGGCGCCTTCCACGCTATCGACCTCCCGTTCACTTTTGGGACTCTGGACCGGGACGGTTGGGCCGAGTTCCTGGGAGCGGGGCCGGGCGCCGAGCAGCTGGCGCAATGGCACATGGCCGCATGGTCGAGCTTCGCCCGTATCGGCGACCCGGGCGCTCCGTTCGCACACGGTCCGACCGGGGCGCCCGGCCCGTGGCCCCGCTACGACAGCCAGCGGCGTGACACGATGATTCTCGACACGACGTGCGAAGTCGGCGACGACCCCCTGGCCGTTATCGCGGACGCGTGGGACGGCTTGTGGTCAGCCGACTCTCGGGCGCCGGCGATGGGGGTCGAGTGACGCCCGTGAACGAAGAGGTGGGCTATTACCTCGGGGTGGCTTGCCCCAGGGGCTTGCTAAAGCTCTGAATATCGCGAACTTTCGCGTTGTCTTGGCCCAGGCACAAGGCGTCGGGGAGGAACATGACCAGACTGCTGGCGTCCGCATGCGAAGCCAGGTCGGTGAAGCTGCTGGTAGCGTCCCGCGCGGCGGCCCATCGGGTCGCCTGACAAGTCGCCCGGGGAGATGTGATGGGTCAACAACTAGAGGGTCGCGTCGCGGTGGTCACCGGAGCCAGCCGGGGAATCGGCAAGGGCATCGCCGTTGAGTTGGGAGCAAACGGGGCAACGGTTTATGTGACCGGACGCACGACCGCCACCGGCGGCATACTGCCAGGCACGGTAGGCCAGACTGCGAAAGAGATCGACGAGCTTGGAGGCCGGGGCATCGCGCTGGCCTGCGACCACCGCAACGACGACACCGTGGCCGAGGTTTTCGAGCAGGTGCGTGCCGAGCAGGGACGCCTCGACATCCTGGTCAACAACGTCTTCTCCGCTCCCGATCTGGCACCCTGGTTGGGGAAGAAGTTCTGGGAGCTGCCGATCGAAGCCTGGGATCAGTGCATCGATATTGGCGTTCGTTCCCATTACGTGGCCGCCGCCTTCGGTGTGCCCCTCATGCTGGAAACCGGGCCCGGGTTGATCGCCAACATCTCGTCGCCCGGCGCCGTTGCCTACTCCCACAACGTTCCCTACGGCGTGGGCAAAGCGGCGGTCGATCGTCTCAGCCACGACATGGCCGTCGAGTTGCGCCCGCACGGTATTGGCGTGGTCTCCTTGTGGCCGGGCATCGTGGCTACGGAGATGCTGGCGCTGGGGGTTCCCCGCAACGCCCAGGGCCGCCAGATCCTGACGCTCCCCGGAGAAGGCGATTTCGATCTGGCAGACGCCGATTCGCCGCGCTTCGCTGGACGCGCCGTGGTCGCGCTCTTCGGCGCGCCCGACATCCAGGAGCGTTCGGGTAAGGCCTTCCGCGTGGCAGACCTGGCCGAGGCCTACGGCTTCACCGATATCGACGGGCGTATCCCGCGCACACTGATGCCGGGCCGGGCGAAGCAGCGACAATGAGGTTCTCCTACGCCGAGGCTCTGGTCGACAGCACCTTCTACAGTCCGCTGGCCCGGGCCGCGGAGGATGCGGGCCACGACTCGATGGTCATTCCCGACAGCATCTACTACCCCTAGGAAACCCAATCCGTCTACCCGCACAACCCGGACGGTACGGAGGAATTCCTCGATGGCATTGCTGCAACCGTCAATGACGGTCGAAGCTACGGCCTCTGGCAATGCAAATGCGGCGTTCTCGACATTCTGACCCCCTCAGGCTCCATCATGGCCCCTCGACTTCCATCTCGATAAGGTCACGTAAGGTCACGCCGTCAAGGCCTGCTTAGGGGGTAGCCGTGCGATTTGGTCTGTTCT
>Ga0302326_10012238_pt1 | contig 18331 bp, 12 predicted proteins | sample Palsa_T0_3_FD_202264 | JGI IMG/M metagenome (GOLD analysis project Ga0302326, IMG submission 202264) | Peat permafrost microbial communities from Stordalen Mire near Abisko, Sweden - Palsa_T0_3 | ecosystem: Environmental > Terrestrial > Soil > Palsa > Peat permafrost | place: Sweden: Abisko...
CGCGACCGGGAGCGGCTGGAACAATACTTTACCTCGGTGCGCGACCTCGAGGGCCATTTGCTCGACGCGGAGGCCTGGGAACACCGGCCCAAGCCGAAAGTGAGCATGCCCGAGCCGAAAGACATCTCCGAGAACAACCTGCTCGTGCAGCGTCTGCAGCAGATGTTTGGCGTGGTGCGGCTCGCCCTTGAAACGGACAGCACGCGGCTGGTGACGGTTTTCATCAACCCCTTCAGCATGGTGCCGGCGATCGACGGCGTGACGCACGAAACCCACAGCATTACGCACCACGGGAACCGTCCCGAGACACTGCAGGAACTGGCCCTCATCGAGGCCGCCCACTTCCGCATGCTCGACGAATTGTTCACCGGATTGAAAGGCGCCCGCGAGGAGAACGCCACGCTGCTGGACCATACCCAGGTCCTCTTCGGCTCCTGCATGGGCAACGCCAACGCGCACGACAATCACAACCTGCCCGTCCTGCTCGCGGGCGGCGGCTACAAACACGGTCAGCACCTCGCCTTCGACCAGAAGCAGAACTATCCGCTGCCGAACCTTTTCGTGACCATGCTCCAGCGGCTTGGCCTCGAGGCCGACAAGTTTGCCAGCAGCACCGGGACGATGCGCGGTCTGGAAATGGCATGAGGGCGGTGGTCAGGTGGGTCGCGCGTGCGTTGCCCTGCCGCTTGTTGACCGTCGCAACCGGGACGGTCGCGCTCCTGGCCGCGACGGCGTTGGCTGCTCCGTTTCCCGGAGCGACCCGCGACTTTGTCGAGAACCGGTGTATCGACTGCCACGACGCGGACCAGAAGAAAGGCGACCTCGATCTGGACGCCCTGCTGGCCGCGCCGCTCGATGAGAAAACCTTCGCGAAGTGGGTGCGGGTGCACGATCGGGTGCGCGACGGCGAGATGCCGCCGAAGAAAAAGGCGCAGCCGACCGCCGCCGAGCGGGCTGCTTTTCTCGCCGGGGTGAATGGCACGCTGGTCACGGACGAACTCACCCGCCGCGCCGCCAATGGCCGTGCCACCTTCCGCCGGCTCAACCGCACGGAATACGAAAACACGCTGCGCGATCTCTTCGACCTTCCGGGCCTCGCTGTGCGCGATCTTCTTCCCGAGGATGGCCGCGCCGACGGTTACGACAAAGTCGGCGGCGCGCTTGATCTCTCGCACGTGCAGCTCGCGAAATACCTCGAAGCCGGGGACAAGGCGCTCAACACCGCCGTAGCCACGCAGCCGGAACGTCCGCCGTTATTCAAGGAGCGGCTGTATCCGGGCGACCAGTACCAGATCAAGATTGCCATCACCGGTGGTGACGCGGTGTGCCTGAAAGATTTTCAATATGATCCGAGCGTGATCCCGCAGCCACCGAGCGCGCGGCTCGACAAGGGGCTGCGCCAGTTCGAGCAGGAAAAGCTTTTTCCCTATTACGGGAGCGTCGGCTTCTTCCGCCACGACGACGATGCCTTTCACGCGGACTTCGCACGTTTCGCGCCGATCCAGGCGGGCCTCTACCGGGTGCGGATGTCGATCTGGAGTTTCCTCTGGCAAATAGGCCAGGTGCTCCCGTCCCCGCGCACCGAGGTCGCCTCGCTCAACGCTTCAGACCGTGGCGTGCTCGGCTATTTTGACGCGCCGTCGCTCCGGCCTACGGAATATGAGATGGTCGTGTGGTTGAATCGCGGCGAAAGCCTGGTCTTCAATGCCGCGTCGCTGGTGCCACGCAGGGTGGGGGAGGAGAAGGGCCGCGCGGCGGAAGCCGCCACCCAGGGCATCGCTCTCGATTGGCTCGACGTGGAAGGACCGCTCCTCGAGGCCTGGCCGGCGTCCGCGCACCGTCGCTTGTTCGGCGACCTGCCGCTCCTCCCGTTTGACCGCAAATCGGATCTCAAGCCGCCGCCTCGCATTCCGCAGGGCCAGCGGCCACCGGCGAGCTGGCCGAACTACAAGCTCGACTACCCAAACCAGCCTTTGTGGACGGTCTCTTCCACCGCGCCCGAACCGGATGCGGAAAAGCTGCTGCGGGACTTTCTGCCGCGCGCGTTCCGCCATCCGGTGGCGGAGGAGGAAGTGGCCCGGTACGTGGGCCTGGCGCGCGAACGCCTCGCTGAAAAGGTCACTTTCGAGGAAGCGATGCGCACCGCTTACCAGGCCGCCCTCTGCTCGCCGGATTTCCTCTTCCTCCACGAACCGCGCGGTGCGCTGGACGATTACGCCCTCGCCTCGCGCCTGTCCTATTTCCTGTGGGACTCGATGCCCGATGCCGGGCTCCTGCAACTGGCCGCCGCGGGCCGGTTGCACGACCCCGCCATCCTGCGCGCCGAGTCCGAGCGGCTGCTGAACGATCCCAAAGCGGGTCGATTCATCGCGGATTTCACCAACCAATGGCTCGACCTGCGCGACCTCGACCTGACCAGCCCCGACAAAAAGCTCTACCCGGAATTCCACCCCATCCTCCACGACGCCATGCCGGAGGAGACGCGCGCATTTTTCCGCGAAATGCTCGTCAACGATTTGCCGGTGCGCAATGTGGTCCGGTCCAGTTTCGCCATGCTCAACCAGCGTCTTGCCGAGCTCTATGGCGTCGACGGGGTGAGCGGTTGGGCGATCCGGAAGGTGGCGCTGGCGGATGGCGCAAAGCGCGGCGGATTGCTCACCCAGGCCGCGGTACTAAAGGTCACGGCCAACGGCACCACGACCTCGCCAGTGAAGCGCGGCGCCTGGGTCATGCGCAAAATCCTCGGCCAGCCGCCGCAACCGCCACCGCCGAGCGTCCCCGCCGTTGAGCCCGACATCAGTGGCGCCACGACCATTCGCGCGCAACTGGAAAAGCATCGCGCCGACCCAGTCTGCGCGGCCTGCCACGCGAAGATCGATCCGGCGGGACTCGCGCTGGAGAGTTACGATGTGATCGGTGGATGGCGCGACCGCTACCGGTCCGTGGAAAAAGGCGACCGAGCCGAGCCGCCGCCCGGTGCGCGGAATATCAGCTTCAAGCTCGGCCTCGCGGTGGACCCGAGCGGCCAACTCGCCGACGGGCGGGCTTTTACCAACCTCGATGAACTCGAGAATTGTCTGCTGGCCAACGAACGCCAGCTTGCCCGCAATCTGGCCGGCCAGCTCGTGACCTACGCCACGGGCGCCGCGCCTACCTTCGCCGATCGCGCGGAAGTGGAGCGTATCCTCGATGCCACGAGCCAATCCTCCTACGGCGTGCGTTCGCTGGTCCACGCGGTAGTCGAGAGCCCCCTGTTTCTCAACAAGTAAGCTCCCGCCAGGCCAGTTCGCCGGCGAAGAAAAGGGGCGCGAACATCAACCAAAACTGCCACTGCCACGGAGCAAAACCCGTGTCGAAGCTCAACCCAAGGCCAAGCACGCCGTAGGTGGCGATCGCCACCAGTTCGACGCGCCGTTGCCGGCGCCGCCGCGCGTGTTCGTGGGCTTCAGCGGCCAATTCGGTGAAGACCATGGGCCGATATTCGGTGATCGTCTTCATGCGGCGACGCGTTCCGGCGATTTGGAGCCGTCAATACTCAAGACCTCCACGGTGCGACCCTCGGTATTGAGAATTTGCACTTCCGCGTCGAGGCCCTGGCCAATCTGCACCGCCGCGACGACGGCTTCGATCAACCGATGGACCCGGAGCGGCTCGGGAATAATGCCTTCACACTCCAGTTCAAAACCCTTCTCGATGGTGAGGGGACGAATCAAAAAAACAAATGGCGCGTTCATAACTGTTCAAATGAACATATATCCTCACCAGGCGCAAGGCTTTTTTCTGAGAGTCAACCCGCTCGCCGTGGAGCTCATTGGCTGTTGGGTGTTGGGTGTTAGGCGTTGGATGTTGCGGCGAAGCCGCCCTCCATACATCCGTTCGCGCCTATGCCCCGATGCCTGTGTGAGAGCACGATCTCGTCCCATGCCTACGAAACCAAAGCCGCGTTCCGCCGTCCAAAAGCAAGATGCCACGGCGCCGCCATTAAAGGCGCTGGCCGGCCAGAAAACCGGCGCCTTGCAGCCCGAGGATTCAGTGACCACGGCGGGCGACCGCATGCGCGAGCACAACGTGGACACGTGGCCGGTCGCGCAGGACTGCAAACTGGTCGGGAAGGTCGAGGCCAAAAACCCGGACTGGCAGATCGGCGGCCACGGCCATGATCCGAAGGCCTGGCGGGTCGGCGACATCATGAGCCGCGACCTGGTCTTCTGTTTCGAGGACGAAGATTGCGCCAAGGCGCACCGCTTGATGGAGGAGCGCAACTTACACTACTTACCGGTGGTCGATCGCGAGATGCGCATCGTCGGCATCTTCAGCCGCGAAGAAATCGAGGAAAAGTCGCCCATCCCATCTCCCTTGGAAGAGGAGCCGCCCGAATAAGGCGGGTGCTGGATCAGCACACGTTAAGCCCGTCGGAAAAAACCACCCGGTTTCTAGTTTCTGGTTTCTAGTTTCTGGTTTTCTCGTGCAGGGGCGTGTTCCGTGGGGCTTCATACCAAGTTGTCCGGAATGAGTTTCGCTGGCGCGAAGGCGTCGTGTTGAACGAGAATGACGGTGGCTCGTGGAACCCAACCAGAAACCAGAAACCAGAGACCAGAAACCCGCGGGCACGGGGCAGCCCGGAAACCAGCAACCCGGCCCCACGGCACGGGTAGTCTTCCACGTCGATATGGATGCGTTTTTCGCCTCGGTCGAACAACGCGATCATCCGGAATACCGGGGCAAACCGCTCATCGTCGGTTCGCCGCCGAACCAGCGTGGCGTGGTCTGCGCGGCCAGCTACGAGGCCCGGAAATTCAAGGTGCGTTCCGCCATGCCCTCGCGCACCGCCGGCCGGCTTTGCCCGCAGGGCATTTTCGTGCGGCCCAGGATGGAGGCCTATCGTGAGGAATCGGCGGCGATCATGGAAATCCTGCGCGCCGTGACGCCGGTGATCGAGAAGGTGTCCGTCGATGAAGCGTACCTCGATGTGAGCGCTTCTTTTCAAGACTTCAGCGATCCGGACGCCGCGCTTGAAGCCGCCGTGCCCGTGGCGCGCGAGATCAAGCGGCGAATTGCCGCCGAACGAGCTCTCACCGCGAGCGTCGGCGTTGCTTCCAATAAATTCCTGGCCAAGCTCGGCAGCGATTTTCAAAAGCCCGACGGCCTCACCCTCATCCGCGAGCGTGACAAAGTGGACTTTCTCCGCCCGCTTTCCGTGCGCTCGATCCATGGCGTGGGGCCGGTGACCGCGGAGGCGCTCGAGGCCCGCGGCTTCAAGACGATTGGCGATTTGCAAACAAAGCCCGTTGACTTGCACCGGATCGTCGGCTCGTTCGCGGAGAGCCTGAAGGCGCGGGCTTTTGGCAATGACTCACGGCCGGTGGACGTGAGCGACGAGCGCAAGAGCATTAGCGCCGAAAACACTTTTCTCGAGGACACCGACGACCGCCCGGCATTGCGGGCGGCATTGAAGGAACTGGCCGCCGATGTCGCGGACAGCCTCGACCGGCATGGACTGGGCGCGCTGACCGTGCAGGTGAAAGTGCGCTACAGCGATTTCACGACGCTCACCCGGCAGGTGCGGCTCGAGGAGCCGGTCACCACGGCGACCGAGCTCTACCGCCTCGCTCAGTTTCTCCTCGCGAGGGATGGCCTCGTCAAAAGCCCGTTGCGGCTGATTGGCCTTGGCGTGACCACGCTGGTCCCGCCGATGTGCGAGCAATTGCGATTGCCAATTTGAACGAAGTTCCGGCCCGGCGCGGCGCGTTGGACCAGGATTTCGGTCTGGGCAACAGGCGCTGGCGCCCGACGCCAGCTGGGTTGGCGCGTGATTGCCACCGCGTCCTCCGACACCTCCTCTCCGCTCCACGGGCATTCCCAGATCGAGTTCGCGCGCGAATAGAGCGTTCCGCGACGTACGAGGTAGATGAGGAATATCCAAATCATTCCAGAGGGGGGGGTAATCCGGGCAGCCTGTCGGAGTCTGGCCGCCGAAGGCGAGTCAAATCTGCTCAATACAGCGAATTAAAATCTCAACCACCGTCGCCTCCGTCGCGTTTGTCGGCCGGCGAGACCACGCTTTCGATAATGACCCGACCGAGTTCATTGTAGATGAGGATTGGCGTGTCCTCGGTCACCACCGTACCGGCGTAGTCAAGCGCCTCGCGCAAATCCGTGAATTGGCGGCGCCAATTTTCTCCGTGCTTGCTCAGGACAAAGCGCGAGTGATCGGCGTCGCAGTGGAGAAGGAGACGAGCTTTCATCGTGCTTCTCAGTCTGCCGCGGGGGCGGCAGTTGGAGAAGTGCGGGAGCCATCTTACGTGACTATACGGATTTCGACGAGATTTCTTTGAATGGATCTAAATTCGTGGGCGCGCGCCCGCCCGTCCCGCGACGAGTTGCCGCCCCCAAGCGCGCAGGACACGCTCGGGCTAGCGGTTCAAACCATGGTGCGGTCGTCAGGAAAAGCCGGAGGGGTCGCCACAGGCAGGAATAGAGGTGGCTGTGCCGCCTGTCGCTTTCGCAAATGCGGTGGTACGACCGCCTCTACACCCGTCGCAGCACCGCTGCCTTTATCACCGAATCGGCGACCGTATTAATGGAACTACTCTCAGAGACTGTGAAATAAGCAGGGAAGCGCCTTTCCCACTTATTTCACAGTCTCTAAAGCCCGCAACGTAGCACGCGCGTCTCGCCCCGGTGCAGCGGCAACACCACTTCCGGCCCCGCGCCGACCGTTTCACCAGACAGCACATCCACCACCGGTCCTTGGTTGCGGAGGTGCAAGCCGATCGGCCCGTCTTCGGAGGCGTGGATGGCCACGAACGGACCATTGGCGTAAACATTGGCATCCGTGTCGGTAAACAGATGCACACCGGCCTGCCGCGCGGCCAGGCGCAGTAGTTCGCTGGTGAGGCCAGGTGCTCCGACAAAAAGCGAGGCCTGTCCGTCCACGCTTTTTCGCAGCGCCACCGCAGCGCTTCCGTCCGGGTAGGTGAAGAGGATTTCGTCCGGATGCGCATCGACGCTGAACAGCGGGGCCACCGACCTTTGCAGACCGAAGGCCTGGTGCAATCCCAGTCCCGTCCCCGCCGCCGCGGGCGTCGCCCAAGCCTTGGTCTGGTCGACGCGCTGCACGCGGAAGCCCGTCAGCGGCTGCGTGGCATCGAGGGAAGCGCTATCGCCGTCGAAATAACCCGGCGCATAGCACCACACGCAGACGCCCCCGCGCGCGCTCTCGCGCAACCTGGTGCGCTGGTCGGCCGTGAGGCTCCAGGCATTGAGGAAAACGTAAAGCTTGGCCTTCACTTTTCCCGCCGTCACATCGTCGAGCAGATATTGCCCGTACGGCGCCCCGACACGCCCCAGGCTCGCGCGCGCCTCAGACACGCAGGGACCGGCGACGACCTGTCCGCCTGCGGCGACATGCCACATCGCCGGCGCGTCCACGACTGCGGCGATCTCTGGCCGAAATGGGGTGGGGGACTGGAGCAACGCGTCGTCCAGCGCGGCGAGTTTCTTCATCTGCAGCCACATGCGCCGATCGCGGAACCAGCCGGTGAAGGTGAGGTCCATCCACCAGGTGGCGAAATTGCGCAGGGCTTCCTCGGCGACATTGCGGGTGAGCTCAGCGTTGGTCGCTTCGAGCGTGGTCACATGATCGCGGGAACCGGGTGGCGTGCCTGTCGCCAGATACGTATGCGTATCGTCTTCGTTGAGCCACAACTTGCCGGCCAGCGCCACGCTCTCCGCGGCCGACATCGACGGTGCGTTGCCGCCGAGCCCGCGGTCGAAGTAGGAGATCGGCGAGCAGAGAATGTCGATGTCCGGGCTGTCCAGCACGCGGCGCAGCGCGTAGTGCCCGGACGTGGCCGGCCCATTGGCGACCGCGCCGAACTCGTGGAGATAGCCATAAAAGAAGAGCACCAGCTTCCTGCCCGCCGAAGCCTGGCGCGCCGCCTTCGCGATGGCGCGGACGCAATCCGCCATGGCCTCCTGCTGGAATTCGGTCCAATCTACCAGCGCCTGTTCCGTGGCCGGATCGCGAAAAATTCCCGCGGGCGCCGCATGACGCGCGGCCGGGGACGGCACGCTGGCCGCGTCCAGCGCCGCGCTCGCGTCATTCCACGCGCGGCGCAGGGTGTCGTCGGTCCCGTAACGGTTCTTCAGCCAAAGCCGCCACTCGCGGCGATCCGCCGGGGCGTAGCCATTGAGCGCGTGCTTCCAGGTGTCTTCGTAAAACCATTCCCCGGTGTTCTGGCCGACGGGATGGTACCCCGCCAGGTGATCGCCGAATTTCTCCTCGAGGTGCGCGATCAGCGCCGAGAGACGCTCGGCCGCATCGTGCCGGTAGAGCGGCGAAGCCGGCACCGCCGCCGCGACTGGATGTCCGTCCTCCCATTGCATGACTTCATCGGGATGCGCCGCACGCCACCACTCCGGCGGATTCATCGGAATCCGCGGCACCAGCAGCGCCTGCGGATTGGCGGCGAGCACCGTCTGGCAGGCGGCATCCTCGCCCTTCCAGTCCGCCGCTTCGCCGGGCTTGGGCCACGGCAGACCGACTGGAAAACTCACGAAATTCACGCCTGCATCCGCCGCCATCTGGATCTGGTCGGGAAACGGATCGGCCGGTCCCCCGAGCCGGACGAACGTTTTGCCAGGACGATAAAACCCCACGGAGAGAGATCGCGCCGGCACGGCGCGTGCCGAAACTCGCACCCGATAGCGATGCCCCTCGATAACGCGCAGATTCGGCTGGTGATAGATGTGGAAATCAGGCCACCCGTTCGACGAGCTCAGGGCCGGTTGCCCACGACCGGATGGAGCCGCGAGATGCACGTGCAAGCCGCCGCCGCCGTCCTGGCCGGCCTTCGGTTCCACGGTGATCGTCCCGACCGTATTCTCCGCGCCGGTCGGCCAGAAGGTCCAGTCGCGCGAAAAATCCTCCTGCCCGCCTTCGAAATCGCCGAGCGGAATCAGGTCCTGCTTCCCGTCAAGGTCCGTGACCTGGATACGGTCGAGAAATACGTCACCCACTTCCTGCCCAAAGCGGAAATGCATCGTGCCGTTTTCCGCGCTGCCCGCCGCGGTGAACTGAAACTCGATCTGCTGCCATACCGGCCCGACGGGCAGCGGCGAAGAACCCGGCCCGCCGAAAAACATTCGCGCCCGTACCGGCTGGCCGTTTACCACGATCCGCGGCGCGCCATTCGGCGACTCCACGCGCACCGTCAGCCCCGCGGCGAAACTCGGAAACGCGGTGCAAAGAACGAGAAGTGTCGTGGGAACGGCGGACCGGGAGAAAGCGAGCATGAAAAGATCGCATCGTCTGCCGAAGCCCCTTCACGCGTCAACTGCGCGGCAAAATCCGCGGTCGGGCGCACTGGCCCAGTGTGCCTGAACACGCACCACTTCCGTGCCTGGGTGGATGCCGCGCTCCGAGCGGCACGCCACCAAATCCATGCCGGAGGCATCTGTCTCCGTGGGCCAGCGGTTGGGTGCTGTCGCAAATGGACCTGCCATCGCGCTCGGATCACCCGGTCCACCTTGTTGCGACCACTTTCGACTCAGACGGGCCGTTCTGGTCGGCGCTTCTGGTCGCCCGAAGAGGCGTGTGGAGAGTGCGTGCCCGCGTCCGTCAGGTGGCGTTGAAAAAGGCGTGCCTCCCGAATTTCCTTGCCCGCCCGCGTGACGTGCGCATAGTTCGCGTCCCTTGCCGCGGGCAAATTACCCGGTGGCTCTGGAGCGAACCCGCCGATTGGCGTCCGGATTCAGTAGCAATGCGAATCCGCGAACGAAAATCGGTGGAATTGCGAAGAGCCGCGGAGTAAATAGTCAGCGGCAAGTTCCCTAGGCAAAGCCGATGGGGGTATAGCTCAGTTGGTAGAGCGCTTCGTTCGCAATGAAGAGGCCAGGGGTTCGAATCCCCTTACCTCCACCAATTTCGCCGCCTGGAGGCGGCGAACAAACTTGGAGCCTCGGGCGAGGCGACCCAGGGGATGAGAACGCCGTTCGACTGCCTCGCGCGGAAGCGCCATTCCCGAACGCGGAGCGCTAATTGCAGGCTGCCGGAGCAGCAATCCCCTTACCTCCACCAATTTCGCCGCCTGGAGGCGGCGAACAAACTTGGAGCCCCGGGCGAGGCGACCGGGCGATGAGAACGCAGTTTCCAAGCGGCGCCTTACTTGATCGCAAAATCAGCCGGATCGAAGCCGCGGGGATTGTCGCAGATCAATTTCATCAGCTTCCGGCTGTAGGGGCGCTCGGTATAGGCCCCGCAACACATGGCGGCGAAATTCCGTTCCACATGGGTGTTGAGAACTCGGAAGAGGGCGCGTGGAAATTTCATTCCATAACGGGTGCCGGTGGCGTACGCCGCCATCATTTCGCCGTTGTAGAATTTGGCGATCAGTTCCTGCCAGGCGGTCAGCCGTTGCCTGATTTCGGACTCATACGTCGCGAGGAGGTTGGGCCAGTCATTCGGCCCGGTGGGGGAGATCAGATCGGCAAGGCATTCGCCGGCGCGCATCGCGATCCACATGCCAGGGGAAAGCATTGGATCGACGAAACCGAAGGCATCCCCGATGGCCACCCATCCCGGACCGAAAGCGCGGTCACTGATCAGTTGATAGTTGGTGTAGGAGGGCACCCCGGAAATGCGGCGACGATTCGCGCCGTGAGACGAAAGAATGGGATCGTCGGCAATGGCTTTCTCAAGACGTTCCTCTGCCGTCGCTCCGAAGGTCCGGACGGTCTCGCCATTGATCACGACCCCAACGGACATGCAATCGCGCAGGGGGATTTGCCAGCTCCAACCGCCGTGAACGCAGCGGGAAATGACGATCTGGCCCGGCGGCCCATCGTGCTTCCAGTTTTCGTAGTGCGCAAAATGAGCAATGTCCTTGCGTGGCCCGACCACCGCCGAGATTTTGAGCAGCTTCGCGATGGTGCGGCGGCGGCCTGTGGCATCCACAATGAGATCAGGCTGTTCCTGGCTCCATTCGGGGACGCGCGCCAGGGTCTCGTCGTCCAGGTCAATTTCGCGGCCGGAATTCTCCGGCGCCTTTATCAGACCCGCTTCCGAGTCAATCCAGCGAACCTTGCTGCGGCGGGCGCGCCTTTCGATGACCTGGTCGAATTGCGGTCGTGGCAGGTTGTAGGCATAAGTCGGAAGGATCCCTTTGACGGATTGGAAGCTGAGCGGAATTGGCTCGCTCGGTCCGATGGCAAAGGTGGCCCCGGGCTTGTATTGTGCGACGGCGGCGACTTCCTCCTCAATGCCCAGACGGCGCATGAGCGGGACCAGCACTGGAATCCCTGATTCACCGACGATCATTTCCGGGCGTTTGCCTCCATTGAAAAGAGTGACATCGGCCCCTTTGTCCGCCAGCAGTGCCGCCAATGTGGAACCAGAAGGGCCGCTGCCTGCGATCGCCACTCGTGGGGGACGTGTCAGCATAGGTGGAAGGATGTGATGGTGGCTCCACGGAGCACCGGGAGATGTGGGTTCGTTGTTCGCGGACTCATTGGGTTATCATTGAAGTGGGCTGCCCGCGGCACCAGCGGTGCCCGCCGGCGGAAACGGACTGGAGAGGGTGAGTCGTGGAACGAGCGGAAAGCGCCGTTGCAGCGTGCAGATGGCGTAACAGCGCTCGAGTCATTGACCACTACTGCCTTCTCCCGCGCGCCGGCAGGCGCCGCGACGTCCGAGGCGATGATGTTTTCCGTGGGTCGGGAATTTGATCTCGAGCATGGGCGGCATCGGGCGACCGTAAGAGACCGGCGGTTTTGGAGGAAATACGTTTTTTTAATTTCAGTGATAACGGTCAGGCATAAGACATCCATTTCTGGCTTCCGCTGCCTGCCGGAGGACTGAAATGGAATCGGAGGTCGTTCCTGGCCAATTGGGCCGCCGAACTGGTCTATCGAGCCGCCGCAGCGGACTTCCGGCCCTCCGATCTTCAGCTATGCTGTGCCGGTTGGTTTCCCCCCTTTCCTCCGCCCCTGGCAGGCCACACGCATTACGGGTGCGTTTCAGGAAGTGACGAGACGCGCCGATCAGTGCCGGCGCTTGCCCGGACGACGCCCGGGCAAGCCAGGCTTGGGAAAGAATTGCCTTCTCGAACGATCCCGGAGAGTCTCCATTTTCCCCTTTATTGTTGGCGATCTCCAAAGGCTTCACCCCAAGAATTCCTATGAAAGCACTCGCGCTCGTTGCCGTACTTTTTGCTCTCACCACGGGTCTCGTCGCCCAAGCGCCCGTCTCTCCCGACAACGGCAAATCTCCCGACGCGCCGGCCGGCAACGATGCTGCCGCCAATCCGCAACCGGAACCGGTTAAGGACGTCTTCCCGCGCTTCAACGTCGTTGGCGACTGGCACGTCACACATCCCTGGTGGGTCGATACGGTAACGCTCCGTCCGGATGGCACAATTTTCACGCACCGCCAGGGTTCCACCGGCCACTGGATTTTGACCGGCGATGGCGGCACGCCGGTGATTGTCATTCGCTGGGACCTTTACGGCACGGAATCCGTCGCCATGGTCACGCTCAACCATTTCCGCGGCCAGGTGCACAACGGCCGCTTCATCGACATGCAGCGCGATGAAGAGGTGGCCGCGGAGAAAGCCGTCCCCTGAGCCGGCTCCGCCTGGCCGGTGATCCTCCAGCCCATTCAGGTTTCAAGCCGCGGCTTTGCGAGATGCCCGTGGCGTCAAGGGGCAATTTCAAGACTTATGCCATGATTCCCTTCACCACCTGCCCATGCACATCCGTGAGCCGGAAGTCGCGGCCTTGAAAACGGTAGGTGAGCTTTTCGTGATCGAAACCGAGGAGGCGCAGGATGGTGGCGTGCAGGTCGTGGACATGGACGTTGTTTTCGACGACGCCGAAGCCGAGTTCGTCGGTCGCACCGTAAACCAGGCCGGGTTTCATGCCGCCGCCCGCCAGCCACATGGTGAAGGCATCGATGTGGTGATCGCGGCCCAGACCCTTGCGGACTTCTCCCATCGGCGTGCGGCCAAATTCGCCGCCCCAGATGACCAGCGTGTCTTCGAGCAGTCCGCGTTGCTTGAGGTCGAGCACGAGCGCGGCGCTGGCGCGGTCGGTTTCGAGGCAGAGTTTTTCGAGATCCGACTCGAGGTTTTCGCCGGGGCCGCCGTGGCTGTCCCAACTGGTGTGATAAAGCTGCACGAAGCGCACGCCGCGCTCGACGAGCCGGCGGGCGAGCAGGCAGTTGGCGCCAAAGGAGGGCGCGCCCGGTTTCACACCGTAGCTTTCGAGCGTCTCGGGCTTTTCGTGCGAGAGGTCCATCAGCTCCGGCGCGCTGGTTTGCATGCGATAGGCCATTTCGTAGGAGTTGATTCGCGTGAGGATTTCCGGGTCGCCCACGTCGTCGAGCCGGGCGTGATTGAGCGCGCCGAGGGTGTCGTAAAACTCCCGCTCGCGGTCGCGGGTGATGCCCTCCGGGCTGTGCAGATACAGAATCGGATCGCCTTTGCCGCGCAAGGGCACGCCCTGGTAACTCGTGGGCAGGAAGCCGCTCGACCACAGCGCGCTGCCGCCGCGCGGTCCGCGCGGCCCGCTTTGGAGCACGACGAAGCCCGGCAGATCGCGTGACTCGCTGCCCAGTCCGTAGGTGGACCACGCACCCATGGCCGGGCGTCCAGGCACCTGGAAGCCGGTATTCATGAAGAGCTTCGCCGGCGCATGGTTGAACACGTCGGTGGTCATGCCGTGGATCCAGCAGATCTCGTCGGCGATCTTTTTATGATGTGGCAGGAGTTCGCTGAGCGTAATGCCGCACTGGCCGGTCGGCTCGAACTTGCGCGGCGAACCGAGGAGCGTTTCGTTGCCCTTGAGGAAGGCGAAACGTTTGCCTTCGAGCAGGCTTTTCGGCGGCGGCTGGCCGTTGAGTTCGCGCAGCTTTGGCTTGTCCTCGAAGAGATCGAACTGCGATGGGCCGCCCGCCATGAACAGGTAGATGACGCGCTTGGCTTTCGCCGGCAACGGCGGCGGCCGCACGGCCATGGGGTTCGCCAGATCGATCTGCAGCGCGGCGAGGCCCTCCGCGCCGAGCAGTTCGTGAAGCGCGAGCGTCCCGATGCCCATTGCGCAATGGTTGAAGAAATGCCGCCGGGTAATGTCGCGCAGGCGCGAGAGGGTGGCTTCGGAAGAGGGCGGTGAAATTGGCGTATTCATTCGCGGGTGATGAAGTTGTCGGTGTTGAAGAGGGCCCGGGCGCCGCAGACGAGCGCGGCGGCGGTGGCGGGCGGTTCGCCCGATTGTTTGAGCGTGTCGTTGAGCAAGGCGTTTGCCGCGGCGGTGTCGCCGGCAAAGTTGGCGGCCATCGAGGCCAGATATCCGCGCAGCACCTGAAGTTCCCGCGCCGAGGGCTCGCGGCAAAGGGTAAGCTGGAAGGCGCGGCGCAGCCGGGCTTCGTCATCGGCGCCCGGCGTTTCGCGCAGGACGCGGGCGGCGAGCCCCTGGGCGAGTTCGATGAAGGCCGGATCGTTGGCGACATTCAAGGCCTGCAACGGCGTGTTCGAGCGCGCGCGCCGGGTGCAGGTGGCCTGCATTTCCGGCGTGTCGAAGGTCGCGAACAAGGGATACGGCGCGCTGCGATAGAACATCGTGTACATCCCCCGTCGATACCGCTCGGGACCCTGGTCCGCGGCCCATTTCTTGTTCGCCTGCGTGAAGGAATAGACGCCGTCGGGTTGCGGCGGGTGCACGCTAGGGCCGCCGATTTCCGGATCGAGCAAACCACTGGCCGACAGCGCGGCGTCGCGCACGACCTCGGCCTCGACCCGCACCCGCTCCTGCCGCGCAAGCAGGAGATTGCGCGGGTCCTTCTCGGCCAGATCCGGCCGCGCGTGCGACGACTGCCGGTAGGTCGCGCTGGTCAGGATGAGCCGCTGCATTTGCTTCAACGACCATCCGCGCCGGATGAATTCCCGCGCCAGCCAGTCGAGCAACTCGGGATTGGTCGGGCCGCTGCCTTGCGCGCCAAAATCCTCTTCGGTCTCGACGATGCCGCGTCCGAAAAAGCGCATCCACACGCGGTTCATGGTCACGCGCGGCGTGAGTGGATTGTCGGGGCTCACCAGCCAGCGCGCCAGATCGAGGCGATTGCGGAATTCGGTTTCGGGATTGCGGAAGGCGGTGTTCACCGCGGCGATCACGCCTGGCGGCAAGGCGCCGGTCTTTTCGTCCGGCCGCAAATAATCGCCGCGAATCTGGATGAAGGTCTGGCGCGGCTGGGCGGCATCTCGCATCACCATCAAGTCGGCGACGTTCGGGTCGGTGGGCTTCTTCGCGGCCGCCTTGGCCGACGCCGGCTTGGTCTCCGCGGCGTAACGGTCGCGCAGGAGCTTTTTCTGCTCGTCGTCGCGTTCCTCGGGCGGGGTGCGCAACGCCAGGAGCAGCGGAGTGCTTGGATTCGGCGGCACGGTCTCGGAAAACTCGAGGAGGAAACGCCCGATTAAATGATGCTCGCTGGAGTTGTGGTGCAGCTTGAACTCGATCGGCTGTCCGTTGAGTTCGACCGGTTTGGCGAAAATAAACACGGCCTCGTGATTGGCATTCGTCTTCGCGGGCGAGGTCTTCGCTGCTTCGATGCCCCAACCGCTTTCCACGTTGTCGTCGATCGCACCGGCGACGCCGTAACTGCTCTGCTCGTGATCGGCAAAGGCTTCCGAGAACGCCCGCTCCTGGCTGCCGGTGTGCGCCTCGAATTGCGTCAGCACGAAGTTGCCGTTGGGCGCGAGTCCCGGTCCGTGATGGGGCAGCGACTCGTGCGTGAGCACGCGCAGCCGCACGGCGGCGACCGTTTTCAGCGGAGCCCTGGCCAGGACGCGATAGGTGTCATTGGCCGAAACGTGGCTGTCGGCGAGGAGCGAATTGTCGTCGAGGCGCTGCAAGGCCGCCCCGCTCTCGGCGCCGTATTCCACATATTCCGCGGGCGCCCAGGTCGCTTCGTTTTCCACTTTCTTCGAAAGGCGCGCCAGGGCCTTTCTTTCCCAATCTTCCTCCGAGAGGACCGGTTTCGGTGGCGCGGCCGTTTCCGCCGGGGCCGGCGCGGGGAGCGGCTCAACCGGTTTGCCGAAGATCTCGCCACGCACCACCCGCACGGTAGCGCCGACGCTGTTGATGTCATCGCTTTGATTGAAGAAGGCGAGCGTTTGGTAAAACTCGCGCTGCGAGATGGGATCGAACTTGTGCGAATGGCATTGCGCGCAGCCGATGGTCAGCCCGAGCCACACGGCCCCGGTGGTGTTCACGCGATCGACGATTTCCTCAAACCGGAACTGCTCGGGCTTCACGCCGCCTTCCTGGTTGATCAGCGTGTTGCGGTGAAAAGCCGTGGCGATGAGCTGCGATTTGGTCGGATTTGGGAGCAGGTCGCCGGCGAGCTGCTCGATCGTGAATTGGTCGAACGGCATGCCCTCGTTGAGCGCCTTGATGACCCAATCCCGAAACGGCCATTGCTGCCGCTCGGCATCGATCGAGTAGCCATTTGAATCCGCGTAACGCGCCTGGTCGAGCCAGTGCCGCCCCCAGCGCTCGCCGTAGTGCGGGTTCGCCAGGGTGCGATCGACGAGCTGCTCGTAGGCGTCCGGTGCGGTGTCCGCGACGAAGGCGGCGACCTCCTCCGGCTTCGGCAGCAGGCCGAGCAAGTCGAGATAAACACGCCGGATGAGCGTCGCCCGATCTGCCTCGCGGGAAGGCGCGATCCCGTCGCGCTCGAGGCGCGCGAGGATATATTGGTCGATCGGGTTGCGCACCCACCCGGCTTCGTGCACCTCGGGTGGGGGCGTCTGGCTCAGCGGCAGGAATGCCCAGGGGGCCTCAAAGGGCGCGCCCTGCTCGATCCACCGGCGCAGGGTGGCGATCTGCTCCTGCGTGAGCGGTGGCTTCTTCGCCTTGGGCGGAGGCATCATCTCGTCCTTGTCGTGGGACAGGATGCGGGTCACCAGCTCGCTCTCGTCCGGTTTGCCCGGCACGACGGCGCGGCCGCTCTCATGCTCCGCGAGCGCGCTCTCCGGAATATCCAGCCGGAGTTTGGCCTCGCGCTTCTTTTCGTCCGGCCCGTGGCAGTAGAAGCACCTGTCGGAAAGGATCGGCCGGATGTCCCGATTGAAGCGCGGATTCTCCGGCACGGTGGCCCGCAACGACGCCGCTGCCAGCAGAGGCAACAGGAACACTGGGAAGAATCGGGTGGGGGACCGCGACATGGATGGCAAAATGACCGACCTCAGCCGGGTGGGCAATTCCGCGTTTGCGTAATGGTATGGGCCGGCTGGCTGGGCGGGTGTCATTCGATCAAGGGAAAGATACGCCGCTGGGTCCTTTTCTTAGCCGAGCGTCTCCATGCGCCCACCGACAAGCACCCGGTGAAGGAAAGCCATTGTTATGCAAAGTAGTTGCATATGTGACGGCCCGCATTGATTGGTTGTCGACCCGCGTCCGGCAAACGAATCTTCTCTCCGTTTCCATGATTCCCATTTTTCTCAAAGGCGGTCCCGTGATGTGGCCCCTGCTGCTGGCCTCACTGGTGACCATTACCGTGGTCCTCGAGCGGCTGTTCTTTACCATACGCGAGGGTTTTCGGCGCAACACCGCGGTGGTGGCGCGCCTCTTCTCGGAAGTCGAAAAGGGCCGCCTGGAATCGGCGTGTGACACTGGACGCGCCTCACGGGATTTTGTGGCCCGGGTGCTCACCTATGCCCTGGAGCATCGGGAAGTGTCCTTTTCGAACGCCTTGCTCGAAGCCTCGAGCCTGGAACTTCAGCGGTTCAACCGCGGCATCAGTGTGCTCGACACGATCGTTACGCTCGCGCCGTTGATGGGCCTCTTCGGCACGGTCACCGGGATGATCCGGGCATTCGGGTTGCTGGGCGCGAGCGAACTCGGCGCGCCGACGGCCATTACCGGTGGCATCGCCGAAGCGCTCATCGCCACCGCCTTTGGCCTGCTCATCGCCATGATCGCGCTGCTGCCCTTCAATTTCCTCAATGCCCGGCTGGAAATGGCGCGGCAGGATATCGAGCACGCCGGCGCACATCTCGAATTGCTCCTCCTGAAATCGGAGAAACTCGGCTCCGCGGCCGCCGTTTTATGACCCCGATTCCTTCCCCGCGCAGCAGCCGCCGGGCGCGCATCGAGATCATCCCGCTCATCGACATTATCTTCTTCCTTCTGGCGACGTTCGTGATGGTGTCGCTCTCGATGGTCAAGAACCGCGCCATCCCGGTGAACCTGCCGGCGGCCAGCACGGGCGCTCCACAGGAGCGGAAGGATTCGGCGGCGATCACGATCACCGCGCAAGGCGAAGTCTATTTCGACA
>Ga0302326_10012239_pt1 | contig 18330 bp, 25 predicted proteins | sample Palsa_T0_3_FD_202264 | JGI IMG/M metagenome (GOLD analysis project Ga0302326, IMG submission 202264) | Peat permafrost microbial communities from Stordalen Mire near Abisko, Sweden - Palsa_T0_3 | ecosystem: Environmental > Terrestrial > Soil > Palsa > Peat permafrost | place: Sweden: Abisko...
GGTATGGATGGCCCGCGACCCCGCCGCCGACCCGGTCGCCGGGATCGAGATCGCCGACTTCGCCATGCGCCACCTCCCGGCCGCGATCACCGGGGCCGGGATCACCTGGGACCTCCAGCCTCCGCCGCTGTGGTACTGCGGGGGCGTCAGCGGCCTCGCCAGCTTCGGCATCCGCTACCAGGCCGAAGAAGGCAGCCGCGAAGCTGTCGAGCAGCTCGCCCCGGACGGCATAGCCGAGACCGTCACCAGCGCCGTGCTGATCCTCAGCAAAGGCGGCCCGGGCTAGGGCTCATTACGCCGCACCCGGCCTGGCCCGGTCGTCGAGCAGCTCCTCGAGCTCGATCTGCACCCGCCTCAGCGCACGGTCGGCACCGCCGCCCGGGTCATCTGCTGCCTCGAGCAGGTCCTCGATACGGCTGACCAGGTTCCTGGCCTCGCGCAGCACAGCGGGAACCGGGCCGGGGGCCGCCCTCACCGCTCCCGGCGGTGACAGCAGGACATCCGGGGTCACCTCGAGCACCTCGGCCAGGGCGACGAGCTCGTCCACGTCAACGCGGCGCTCGCCGTGCACGAGCCGGAACAGGCCAAGGGGCGGGATCGGCCGGCCGATCGCTTCCAGCCCTGCGGACAGCTTCCGCAAGGACAAGCCGCGCACCTGGCGCAGGTACTCAACGTTCGCGACGAGGTTACGGCCGAGAGGCCCGGGCGCGGGCATCCTGATCTCACCAGCAGGCATGCCCGGAATCGTAACGGTATCGGCCCGCTTACGGCTTACGGTCACATCAGGGGCAGTACGATTCCGCCCATGCCCGAGCGCAAGCACAACCTCCCGGACGGCTACGAGCGCCTGGACGACCTGCTCACCGGCGACATAGCCGACAGCATCGTCATCCATCCACGCAGCCACGGCAGGCTGCACCTAGACGGCCAGTGGGGCACGGAGAACCGGCCGCCCGGCCATCGGGTCAAGCTCGTCAGCACCGACCCGGACAACGCGAGCGTCTACACCGATGAGATTCAGCGCGGCGGACCCGAGCGCTACACAGTGAGCTACGACGTGTGGAACCACCGGGACAGCCCCACCTTCGCCCAGATCATCATGACCGGGCTCACAGAGCAGAGCCAGACAGATACCCCCGGAGGGTAAGCCGGATACCCATGAGGGGTATAGGGGGCACGCGCTTGACACCCCGGCCGCGCGCCTTCGCGAAAACGCCGCGCGCACGCACACGAAAGAGCCCGCAGCACGCACGCTGCGGGCTCTCCAGATCGCGCCCTACTCGTCCTCAGCGCCCAGGTGCCGGTAGACCGAGGCCCGGCTGACGCCAAGCGCCTTGGCGATCTGAGCCGGGCTCTCGCCGCGCTCACGGCGTGCCTTGGCGGCAGCGATCTTGTCGGGGTCCATCACGACCGGACGCCCGCCGCGGCGTCCCTGAGCGCGGGCCGCTTCCAGCCCGGCCATGGTCCGCTCGTGGTTGATGTCGCGCTCGAGCTCGCCGAAGGCGGCCATCATCGTGAAGAAGAACTTGCCCTCGCCGGTCGGGCAGTAGGTGCCGGACAGCTTGCCGGTGAGGATCTTGACAGCGATGCCGCGGGCGTGCAGGTCGTCGGCGATCGTCAGCACCTCTTTGACCGAGCGGCCGAGACGGTCGAGCTTCCAGACCACGAGGGTGTCGCCAGCGCGGAGGTAGTCGAGCACCGCGGCGAGGCCGGGCCGGTCGGCCGCCACCTTGCGGGTGGAGACCTTCTCCTCGAACTCGCGGGCGCATCCGGCCGCGGCGAGCGCGTCACGCTGCAGCTGGGCGTCCTGGGCGTCGGTGCTGACCCGGGCCAGGCCGACGAGGCGCTGGTCACCTTCGGCGAACTCGTGGACGGTGTAGGTCGGGGTCATGGTCTGCGTCATAACCAAATCGTCTCATAAACGTCTCACAACTTCAAGGATTCTGAGCATGTTGTGAGACGAGTTTTGACACGAACGATACCCAGTGTCCAAGCCACTTCGGCACCGTCTCACATACGATCGTTTATGGACGCCTCAGCTGAACGGCGACTCGCGCGCGATCCGGACGATCCGCCCCACCGTATCGTCCTCGTCGCTCCCGCCCGAGGCGTCAAGCCAGGCGTCGTAAGGAGCCGGGCGGTAGGCGAAGTTCCCCAGCGGCTGCAGCACCTCCACGCCGAAGATGTTCTCCCCGGGCTCGCCGGGACGATCAGAGAGAACCGGGAACTCCGGCGGCGGGTCGGCGTCGAGCAGGTGATGGGCCCCGAGCGCGAGCGCGATGGCCTGATCGTCGTGCTGGCCCGAGTCGTGATCCAGGCGGTAAATCCCCAGCGAGTTCTTGCGGAGCCTGACGGCCACCAGCTCGTCCAGGAGGTCCTCGTCATCCGGCAGGGCCATCCGGTGGTTCCGGATGGCCTGGTGCAGGCTCAGGGCCAGCCTGCCGACGCTCGCCGCGGTGAACGCGAACTCGTGCACGACCACGCCCGCGGCCCTGGCCTCCTGGGAGATCAGGACCGCCTGGTGCGGGTCGACCACCGCGGCGGCGCGGTACTCCGCGGCCCGGGCGATGAGCGTGTCCCTGACGTCGCCGAGGTCGACAGGCGCGGCCCTGGTGCCCTGCCACCGGTCGATGCGGTCGAGCACGACCTTGCGCCCGGCAGGGGTCTCCTCGGCATGCATGACGGTGAGCACCGTCCGGTCGTTCACGATCCCGACGTCCAGGCTCGCCACGTAGGTCACGCCGGGCTGCGGCGGGAGCGAGCCGGGCAGTGTCGTGCACGCGGCGAGGTCCTCCCTGCTGGCCAGCCTGTCCTCGCTGGTCGTCCAGCGGTTCAGGTGCAGTCGCTCGTACTCGCTGGCGGTCTCGGCGTTCTCCTGCAGGATCTGCAGGTCGGTCTCGGTCAGCCAGGGCAGCGGGCCGGGGATGCTGACAAACCGCCAGTGCTCAGATGTCCGCGCTGTCTCCCGCCGCTTCCAGGCCCAGTGCTGCGGGTCGCCGGCGTTGGTGATCACGACCGTGCGGCAGGCCGTGATCTTCCGGTTTCCCGAGGTCAGGACGCCCCAGAAGCGGCGCGCCTTCCTGGTTTCGGGCCAGTTCGCCGTCTCGTCCAGCGTGATCATCCACGCCCTTTTGCCCATCGCCGAGGCATCAGCGGCCAGGGCCCGGACGGACGCCCCGTTCGTGTTGCACGTGATCTCCAGCTCGCCCGTTCGGAACACTCCGGCGAGCTCGGGCGTCCGCTCGATCAGGCCGAGCGCGGCGTCGATGAGCTCCTGGGCTTGCTCCTCGTCGGATGCGCCGACGTACAGCCGCGCCATCGCGGGCGCCTGCGCGTACAGCGCGGCCAGCTGGATACCGGCGAGGTCGGTTGTCTTCCTCGCGCCTCGCGGGAGCTCTATCCAGTGCTGGCGGACCGGAGCGGCGATATCGAGGATGCGGCGCGCGTTCTCGATCTGGAAGTCGGCCGCGCTCTCGCCCCAGCGGCGGCCGTCCTCGAGCACCATGAGCGACAGGACGTCGATCGCCCGCTGAGTGACGTCAGCCACCGTCGCCTCCCGCTGTCAGCGCCCGGCGCTTCTCCATCGTCTCCAGCGCGGCGCTCAGCGGCGTGGCGCCGTCCAGGTAGCGCCTCGCGGCGAGGTCCCGGCCGACTCTGGCAGCCGAGGCCGGGTCAAGGCCGAGCTTGGACCTCAGCGAGGCGGCGTGCGCCGATGCCCGATGCCACTGGTCATGCGCCGCGGTGGTGCGCCTGGTCGTGCTGCGGCGGGTCGTCTTGCTCTTGGTGGTCCGCTCCTCCTCGTCGGCTGTGGTCAGGTCTGTCATCGCGGCCTGCAGGTCCAGGCCGCTCAGGTGACGGAACAGGAGCTCCGCAACCGCCTCCGCGCGTGCCCACGCCTGCACCGCAGGGGCGAACATGGGCTCACGGAGGTGCTCGGGCGTCTCAGCGTTCTCAAGCAGCTCCTGGGCGATCTGAGCAGCGAGCGGGGCGACGGATCGCTCGCTATGCCCGCCGTGCACGACCGCGGCCTCGTTCCCTGGCGCGAACGGCGCTCGCTGGCCGGGGAACTCCGGTGTCCACTCGCCGCCTGCCGTGGCGTCCGGTGGTGCCTGACTCATTGCGCCTCCGCTTCCCGCTGCCACGACCGCAGGGTTGACAGCCGGACCGGGGGTATCTTTCCCTCGCCGTCCTGCAGCACGTAGGTCACATCGTTGATACGCATCCGGGCGATGAACTCGGAACCGTCCGGCAGCTTGCGCACCTTCCACTTCGCGGGCGGCGGGTCGAAGTCATCAGCCACGGCGTCAGCGTCATTCAGGAACCACTGGACTTGCTCGTCGGTGTTCGGGCGCGGCTGGAAGACGCGCGCCATCGCCGCAGCGAGGTCGTAGACGCGCGGGTCGTCGCGGTGCTCCCACTCGCAGGCCGTGACGTCGCCGGCCTCGAAGAGGATCGGATAGGCGGCGAGGCAGTAACGGCAAGGCCGGGTGGTGACCGTCACAGCAGCCTCCCGTCCGGGCCGCGGCCGCGCATGGCGGCGATCTCGCCCAGGTCCTGCAGGAACTTCTCCACGCTGGCGTCGGTCAGGCAGTTCCGCAGGCCCGCGGCGGCCATGGGTACCAGGACGCGGATGATGCTCGCCGGATCGGCCCCGTCCGCGAGCTGGCCGAGGTCGACGTCGTGATGCCCGAGTGCGGCGGTCACCATGGCGACGGCGATAGCGAGGCCTTCCCACGCAGATCCGGGCTGGCGGTGCGGTTCCGGCGCAGGCTGCCCGGCCAGCGCGACGAGGTCAGAGATGCGTACCAGGGCGCACCCGCGTGGGATCTCGGTCGTCACGTCGTCCTCGTCTCAGTTATTCGCCGCGGTGTAAGCGGTGATGGCGCCGAGGATGGCCTCGGCGTGCCAGTCGCATATCTGACCGCGGGCTTCCGGGTCGGTACTGGCAGGGTGCGGGCAGCGGACATCCTCGGCGGTGGCGAAGGCGGTCCGGCAGGTCCCGGCCGCCCGGGACGTGCCAGGGTTGGCGATCGCCTGGGTGCAGAGTTCGCAGGCGGCGATGTGCTGGCGTTCGCGGTCGGCCCAGGTGGGTGCGTTCATCCCCTGCGTCCTCTCCGCGTCCGCCGCCGGGCCGCGCGGTTCGGCGCCGCGGCCTGCTGCGCGTTGCTGAGCAAGCAGCTGGGCGAGCATCCGCCATCGGCGAGGACCTCGCTGGCGGTCAGGGGTCTGGTGATAGTGCCGGTGCTCACGATGCCGTCCTTCCGGTGGTCTGGTTGTCCCGCTCAGGCGGTGAGGCAAGGGTGCCGGGCTGGCGCATCAGCCTGTCCAGCTCGCGGAGCTCGTCGAGGCGCTCAAGCAGGCGCTGGCGGTCGGCGCGACTGAGCGCAGCCACGGCGGGGGTCATGATGCGGTCCTGTCGGCCAGGCAGCAGCCCTGCAGGGCGTCCCAGCATTCAGGGTGCTCGCACGGCGGCCACGGTGCGGGAGCGTCCGCAGCGTCACCGGCCCGGGCCGGTGCTGCCCGGCTGCCCGTACCTATCAGCGGTACGGGCGGGCAGCCGGACACTTCTGCACTGCTGCCCGGACTGCCCGGGGACTGCCCGGGGCAGTTCTTTCGGAGCCGGATCGCAGCCTCTAGCTGGGCGTTCGAGACCTTGATGCCTGCGGCGTCGAGAGCCTTGCGGGCAGCGGGGCGGCCAGCGTTCCGGGGCACTCCGAGCGCGTCGAGCTGCCCGGCGAGCCCGGTCTCGGCGGCCTGTTCGCGGGCAGCCCATTCGTGGCGTAGCGGGCTGAATTTCCGGTGGAGGGTGATCTCGGCGTCACCGTGCCCGCTCCGGGTTTTCTCCCGCTCGAGGCGGAACGTCGCGGGGGTTACCTGGAGTAGCTTCCAGATCGTGTCGACGTCGCCTTCCTTGGCGGATGAGCCGCGCTGGCCGCGGTTCTCGTCCTTCCCCGGGTGGTCGAGCCGCAGCACGGTGATGCCGCGGGCCTTGAGCGGCACCAGGGAGCAGCGGTAGAGGGCGAGGAACGTGTCCGCGTCGTTTTCCTTGCCCTGCACCATCCGCGAGGTGGTGTCGATGACGACGAGGGCGGCACCGGCGGTGGCGGCGAGGGCCAGGAGGTGGACGCCGCCCGCGACGGTGTCCAGCGGCGGCAGGCCCGCGAAGCTGTACAGCCGCAGCCGGTCGAGCTCACCCGGTTCGGCGCCGAAGGCCTGGAGCCGCTCTACGAGGTCGGTGATGCGGTTTTCCTGGTCGACGTAGACGATGACATGTCCGCCGCGGACGAGCTGCAGCGCGATTTCGAGCGTGACCAGCGACTTCCCCGCGCCGGGCTTGCCGAACAGGGCATTGACGGTCCCCGCCTCGAGCAGCGGCTCGAGCAGCCACTCGATAGCGTCGGGCTGGGTCTTCCACGCGGCGTGCCAGTCGACGGGCGCGTACGCCGCGGCGATCCTGGCGAGCCTGGCCACGTCGATGTCGGCCGGGGCTGCTGCGGCCTGACTGGCGATCTCGGCGGCGCGCGCCTGCGGGTCCTCAGTCAAGCCATCACCCGCCGGAACGCGCTGGCGATCGTCCGCCCGGTCTCTCCGGGCTCAAGACCGGCCTCCAGGGCCGCCGTCGTGAGCGCTGTCTCGGCCGCCGTCTCGGCGAGCTCGCCCGCGGCCACCATCTCGGCGCACCTGCACGCGGCCCAGTGGAGGCTGTTGTTCCGCTCGCCCTCCCTGGCGCCGAGCACGACGGCCAGGACGCCGCGCAGGCGCCCGGTCGGTGACCAGTCACGTACCGGCTGTGCCGCGGCTGGCGGCCGCGGCGGCGGGAGGGCGAGCTCGGCGAGCCAGGGCGGCAGGGTGGCGGGGGCGCTGTCGTTCACGATCTCGTACGAGCGCCCGCCGACCATTGACCCGGGCCCGACGACGAAGCCGCCCGATCCCCTGATGTCGACGTGCGGTGCGATCCTGCCCGCCGAGTTGCGGATCACCAGGCCGGGCGCCGTGGTGAAGTACAGGTGCCGCCCGCCCGGGCGCGAGGTGCTGACGGTGAACGTCCCGGGGATCCCGTGGCCGAGGGTCTCAAGGTGGGCGCGGCCGTCCGGCGGATCCAGGTCGACGACGGTCAGTCCGGACGGCCCGCAGGCTATGCCGACGTTGTGTGAGCTGGACGGCCAGTAGCGGGCCACGCGCTCAGGATCAGAGCACGCCCGGTGCTCCCAGTCCGGTACGGCGGGGCGCTTATCCCCGGGCCGGCAGGGAAAGACGGCCCAGCCCCGGCGGGCGGCAGCGACCGCAGCAGCGCGCCCGTTCACGCTGCCCGCCTCTCCCGGCGGGCCCGGGCGGGCAGCACGTTGTAATCCCAGCACCGGTCGAGCTTGCGCTGATGGTAGAGGATCCGGGCGGCCTGCCGCACCTCCGCAGTGGTCGCGCAGGTCAGCTCGGCGAGCTCGGCGTCCGCCAGGCCGTCGTTACTGGCGAGCAGGACCAGGATGTGGCGCATCAGCGCCCAGTCCGGGCTCACGCCGCGGCTCCGGCTGCGGGGAACAGGGCCAGCTGCTGATCCGGGCGACCGGCGCGGGTCCACGCTGCGTTCGCGCGGTGCAGGGCGGCGTCGTAGCGGAGATGGCACCTCTGGCAGGCGGCGAAGAGGTTGGCCGGGTCGCAGTTCTCCGGCTGGTGGTCACGGTGCGCCGTCGTCAGCACGACTTTCGACCCGGTCACCGGGTGCGGCTGACCGTGCGCGGCCTCGCAGCGGCCCTCGTGGCCGCCGCCGCACTCCCCCGCGCACTCGCAGCGCCCTCCGGCGCGGCCGAACCGGATGGTCTTGCTGATCTCCGGCCAGTTCCGGGGATATCGCCGCCGGTCAGCGGCACGGACCGGGCTCACCCGGCCCGCTTGTGTATCGTGAGCATTGACGTCCTTCGAGGGGGACTCAAGAGGTTCGCGCGGGCGGTCCCTTCGGCCGGGGCCGCCTCGCTCATATCCGGCCGGTGTTCAGGCTGCTTCCGGGCTGTCTCTGGCCTCCGGGCCCTGCCATCCGGCAACTGCGCTCGCACCGCCGCTCTCGTCCATGCCGAGCATGGCGCGGAGCCTCGCGACGGGTACGACGATCCGCCGGCCGATTCGCACGGTCGGGATCTCATTCCGCGCTGCAGCGGCATACGTCAGCGACCGGCCGAGGCCGAGGATCTCCCCGGTGTCAGGCCACAGGTCGAGTACTGGCTGAAGCTCCGGATCGGGAATCAGTCTTTGCGTAACTGTCACGCATTCCTCCATCTGTCTGCGAGACGTTGCCGTGACGTGGAGGATAGCCGGACTAGACATCACTACGCAACATGAGATAATCTTGCGTAGTGAACTCGCAAAGGGTGCCTGATCCCTGGGCCGTGAGCCTGACCAGGTCCATCGGCAAAGAGATCGAGCGGCACCGTAAGGCCAAGGAGCCGAGATGGTCAGCGCAGCGGCTGGCCGACGAATGCACCAGCCTGGGCATGGAGACTCCGCGAGACGTCATCGTTGACCTGGAGACCGGCCGCCGGAAAAGCATCAGCGTGGCCGAGCTCGCCGTCATCGCCGCCGCGCTGGGCGTACCGCCGGTGCTGCTGCTATTCGGCGTCGGCACCGAAGAGACGGCCGAGGTCCTGCCAGGCAGGCATGTGCCCGCGTTCCGGGCCGCGCAGTGGTTCTCCGGCGAAGGGCCTCTCCCGGAAACGGGCCGGTGGCTGCCTGACCAGGGATGGGTGACCATGCCGCTCACCTGGTACCGGGACCATGACCGCAAGGTCCTCGATGAGGTGAGCGCCCTGACGATGGCGGGCGTGGCTGCCGGAGCCGCGGAGACTGCCAGCTCCGCCGACCGCGAGAGGCTGCTCGCTGCCGCAGACCGCGAGCTCGAGCGCGCCCGCCAGCTCCACGACCAGGGCCGGACGCTCCGCGAGCAGATCGACCTCGCGGGCTATCTGCCGCCGGTTCCGGGAGAGCTGAGTTACGCGCGGGGAGCCCCGGGCCGCGAACCCGCCGCGGCGGACGAGTAGCGGCGCTGCCGGTGACCGATCCCCGCAGGCACCAGCTGGCCGCCATCGCGGCGCTCCTGCTGCCGCCGTCCGCTGATGACGCGGCCATCGCCGGATTGCTCTCCGAGCTGCTCGTCATCCTGCGCCTTCACGATGGCCTGCGCCGGGGAGTCGTCCCGCCGCGCAGCAGCGTAAGGGCCAGATCCCAGGCGATAGCGGACCTTGAGGCCGCAGTCGCCCGGACCCTGCGCCATTACCGCGACTTGGCGGATTCCGTCATATCTCCAAGCGCCCTGCCTGCGGACTTGGAGGATGGCACGGCTGGCGCTGGCGCGAATCCCCAAGCGCCGCGAACCTCTCCTCAAGACGTGATCGACCTCGACCAGATGGCGGCGCTGCTGAGCCTGCGAAGCCGGGAAGGGGCCAGGCGGCTCATGCGCGAGCACAAGCTGACCAGCTGGCTCGATCCTGGCGGCAGGCACAAGACGCTGGTGTACCGCGCCGAGGTGATCGCACTACGCGAGCAACGGAGCGGTGATGGCGGGATTGGCGGTCGTGAGAGACAGCCCGAGCCTGGACGAGAGGCTGGCGGACGCCCGGCGGGCGGAGATCGCGCCACGCAACAAGGTCGCCGAGCTGACATCAGCGCTTGAGGCGGCGATCGAGGCGAAGGACTACGCCAAGGCCGACAAGCTCCAGGCGCAGCTCGTACCAGCGCGTGAGGCGCTGGCCCTGGCCGAGGTGGAGGCCCGCGTCCTGCGTGAGTCCAGGCAAGAGCTCGACCGGGTGGCAGCCGCCGCGCAGCGCGAGCTCGAGGACCGCCAGCGCCGCGACGAGGCGCAGCAGGCCATCGGCGAGGCCCGAGCGGCTGACGCAATCGCTCAGGAGCAAATCGAGGCGCACCTCACGCGGATGTACGACTACGCGGCTGCCGCCCAGGCCGAGCTCAGCGAGGCGCAGGAATGGGAGCAGAAGGCGAGCGCCGAGCAACGGCGGGTGTGGCAGGCGCGGATGGCGGCCGGGGAGATCGACAGCATGCCGCGGATCATCCCGCCGGAGCGGAAGGTGTCGAACCTCGCGGACAACGTGCCGCTGGTCGGCGCGCTCCAACGATGGGAGGGACCGCCGCGGCCGCGGCCTGCGCCTGTACCCGCGGCTACCGGGCGCGGCACAATCCAGCAGTCGCCGTGGTGATGGCGATGACAGACCTGAGCTGCCCGCCGGGCAGCACCGCGGGTGCCGTCCTCCTGGCGAGCCCCGCGGCCCGCGTGCCGGGCGCTCTCGGTGACGCCCGCGCACAGCGCGCGCCCGGCGGGCAGCTCAGCACGGCGAACGATCCCAGGGAGGCCTGAGCCATGACCACGCTCACCCGCGATCAGCGCGTGCGCCGCGGCGCGCTGATCGACGAGGCTTACCGCCGCAACCCGGTCGCCGGGTACCTGGCGGCTATCCAGGAGGGCGCGCAGCGGTTCCGCGAGGGCACAAGGCCCGGACGGGGCGCCGGGCGCGCACCGGCGATCGCACCGGCGGTGCTCGCCGAGGCCGTCGCGGTTGCCCTCGCGCGACAGAAGGCCGCGAGGAAGGCCCGCAAGGCCACGGCGGCGCGGGCCGCCACCGAAGCCGCGGCCGCGCGAATCCTCCGGGAGCGCAAGCAGCTGGCGGCGCAATTCAGCGAGGCCGCGATCGGCAAGTCGCTGCGCGAGTCGACCGCTGACGACCTGGCCGCCATCGCGGCAACCGCCCTGTCTGGTACAGGCCAGCCAGCCTCGGCGGGCCGTCCGGTGATCGAGATGACGGTGGACCCAGGGTCGCTTGACCTCGGGGAATTGGGGCTCGCCGCGTCAGTTGGCATGGCAGGCGATTCGCCTTTCATGTGCGGGAGTAATTCGACGGGTAACACGCCTTTCATGCGCGGCCTGCAGCCCGGCGGAGCGAGCAAGGGGACAGCCGATGCCTAACCGCGACGCATTCCAGAACGCACCCCACTTGGCCGAGCGCTTGGCTGTGCCCGTCAGCAACTACGGGCCGCAGCCCGGAATCCCGGACCGCACGGCGGCCCTGCGCATCGAGGAACTCCTCGCCGCCGGGAACGCGGGCGGCGCGCGGCACCTCGTACGGGAGATCGAGAACGGGATCGGGGTCTGGAAGGATGTCAGCCCCTGGCGGCTGCTGGACTATCTCCTGGAGCACGGCCTGATCCGCCCGCGTGAGGCTCCCGCCGGTGACGAAGAGCAGGGCTTGCCTCCTGCGCCCGGCCCGGAGGTACCCGGGGCAGGCACCGCGTAGCGCTACTGGCCGACCGAATCGGAGGGAGGTGATCCGCCGTGGGTGACATCGTGACCACCATCTCGGTTGATGTCACCGGCGCCGGGGAACTGTCGGCCCTCGCCGCCGACGCCAGCGAGGCCGCGGCAGCCCTTGACAAGCTCATGGAGACGGCCGGGAAGGGCCTGGACTTCGGTGCGGCAGGAGCCGGGGCGGGCAAGCTCGGCGCCTCGTTCGACGCCGCTGCTGCCCAGGTATCGGCCGCCATCGACAAGATCATGGCCTCGGTGGCCAAGCTCGACGACATCGGCGCCGGGGCGGCCGGGGCGGGGGCCGGCGCCGGGAAGATCGCCGCCTCGTTCGACGCCGCGGCGGCGGACATGGCAGCCAGCATCGACAAGATGATGGGCAGCGCCGGGAAGCTCGGCGACATCGGCGACGCCGGGGCCGGGGCCGCGGCCGGGATCGGCAAGCTGGACGACTCCCTGGACGCGCTGGCGGGGACGAGCGCGAAGCTCGGGGGCAGCCTCCCGGCCGTAGGCGACGGGATCAAGGGCGTCGGGGACTCCACCAAGCAGAGCTCGGCATGGCTGGACGAGTACAACGCGACGATGGCCGAGTCGGTGGCCATGCAGAAGAAGATCGCCGACGCCTCGGCGGACTCCTCGCTGGCCATGGCCCGGGGCCAGCAGATCCGGGCCGACGCGGGGACGGCGCTGACGACGCAGACCGTCGAGCAGGACGCGGCCATCGCCCGGTCGGCGAAGGCATCCAGGCTCGCGCAGGCTGACGCGGCGGCCCAGGCGGAATCGACGGCGAAGTCACACGAGATGCTCGGCCTGGCGGTCGGCGCGGCGGCCGTCTACGGCATCGACAAGGCGGCCCAGCTCCAGGCCTCAGTGACACGCCTGTACACCAGCGCCGGGGAGAGCCGGAAGAACCTCCCCATGATCGAGCAGGGCATCCTGAACCTGGCCCCGGAGACGGCCACCAGCCAGTCCCAGCTCGGCCAGGGCGCGTACATGATCGAGTCGGCCGGGATCCACGGCCAGGGCGCGCTGCAGGTGCTGAAGGCGGTCGCCGAGGGTGCCTACGCCGAGGGCGCGCCGCTGGGCGACGTCGCCAACGCCGCGACGTCGATCATGAACAGTTACGGGGTCAAGCCGTCCGGGGCGATGTCCGTCGTGGACCAGATGCTGACCGCGGTCGGCCAGGGCAAGATGACGATGGGCGGGCTGGCCTCGGCGCTGCCCGCCGTGCTTCCGGCCGCCTCGGCCGCGGGGATCAGCCTGCCGCAGATCCTCGGCTCCATGGCCAGCATGACCAGCAGGGGCACCTCCCCCGACGAGGCCGCGCAGGAAATGCGGCACACCATCACGGCGATCCAGAAGCCCAGCAGCGTCCAGGCCGCCGAGATGCAGATGCTCGGCATCAACCCGAACCAGCTCAGCCATGACCTCGGCAAAGACGGGCTGACCGGCACGATCGGCGAGGTCGACGCCGCGATCCAGAAGCACATGGGTCCTGGCGGCATGGTCATGCTGGACACGCTCAACCAGAGCAAGCTGGCCGCACAGTCCGCGAACCAGGAGATCGCGGCGATGCCGCCCGCGATCCAGGCCACCGCGAAGGCCTACCTGGACGGCAGTATTTCCGCCAAGCAGTGGAACCAGGAGCTGTACCAGGGCAGCGAGTCGGCGGCGAACCGGAACCTGCTCGAGCAGTTCGCGTCGACCGCCAACGCCGCGCACGGTTACTCCGCACTGGAAAAGGCCGGGCTGGGGAACAAGCAGACCCTCGCCGCGGCGCTGAATGAAGTGTTCGGCGGGCAGGTCGGCGAGCAGGTCGCGCTGCTGCTCGGCGGCTCGCACCTGCCCACCACCACCTCGGACACGCAGCGAGTCCAGCAGGCCAGCAAGAACGCGGGCCCGAATGTGCAGGGCTGGTCCCAGGTCGAGAGCACGCTGGGGTTCCAGCTCAAAGCCGCCGAGCAGGGACTGGAGTCGGTCGCCACGCAGGTGGGCAAGGCATTCCTCCCGATCGCCACGTCCGGGCTGAAGGACATCGCCGGCGTCGCCAAGTTCTTCGCCGGTAATGAGGGGCTGACCAAAGACCTGGCCGAGCTCGGCGGCGGCCTGGCCGCGCTCGGCCTCGGCAAGAAAGGGGCGGGCGCGGCCAGCGATCTCGGCAAGATGCTCGGCCTGGGGAACGTCGGCAAGAGCGCCGGCCTGGACACCGCGGCGTCGGGGCTGTCCGGCGCGGCCAGCAGCCTGGACGGCGCCGCGGCCAGCCTGGAGGGCGCCGCTGGCGCGCTGAAGGGCGTGAAGCTTCCCCCCGGCACTGGCAGCACCCCGGGCGGCCCGGTGACCAGCACAGCGGAGAACGAAGTCAAGAACGCCGGCGAGTCCGCCGCCGAGACAGGGGCTGAGACCGGCGCCGGGTTCCTCGGCGTCGGCGCCGCCAGCCGTTTCCTCACGAGCCTCCCCGGCATGGCCGGCGACGTAGCCAGCGCGGCCAACCCGATCGCGCTGGGAGTCATGGCCGCGGAGATGCTGCGGGGCTGGAGCGACTCGCAGGCGCCGAAGGGCACCCCGGCCGGGAATATCAGCAGGATCGTCCAGAAGTCCAACCCCATCAGCCCGGACTACGTAGACGCCGGGCTCATCGCCAAGGCCGGGCTGTCGAACCCGGGCCTTGGCGTCGGCCACGTCATCGATGACATCCTCGGCATCGGGACCGGCGGTCCTGCCGTCCACTCCGGCATGGGCACCCGCGGCTGGGGCGACGCGCAGCAGGAATGGAACGCCGCTCACCCGGCCGCACCCGCACCCGCCCCCGCGGGCGCGAGCTACAGTCCCGACCAGCTCGGCGTCGGCGGCCACCCGTTCACGGTGCCCAAGATCCCCGCGCCGGACACCAGCGGCCTAGACGCCGCCAAGGGCAAGGTCCAGTCGGACATGGCCGGGATCAGCGCCGTCCTCGCCTCGCTGATGGGCAAGCCGGTCAAGATGGCCCCGCCGGACCTGTCTGCCCTGACCGCCGCCAAGGGGACGGCGACCGCTGACGGGGCCGCTGTCGGCGCCGGGTTCGCATCGGGCATCGCCAGCGAGGCCGGTGCCGCGGCAGCCGCAGGCGCCTCTCTGGCCGCCGCGGCCGAGGCCGCGATGAGGGTCCGCCTCCAGATCAGCAGCCCGTCCAGGGTCACGCAGAAGATCGGCATCGACTCGGCCACCGGGTTCGCGTCTGGCCTGGACGACGGCGCGAGCGCGGTGAAGGCCTCCGCGGCGCAGATCGGGTCCGACTCGGTGGCCAGCATCGTCCAGGGCCTGGAAGGCGGCCAGGACAACATCCAGTCCGCCACGTCCGCGCTGCTCGGCGCGGCAGCCAACCCGGACGCCGTGAGCGCCATCCAGCAGCAGATCCTGCAGCTTCAGCAGGACGTGCCGGCCGGTGACACAGGCATGGTCAAGTGGCTGACCGCCCAGGGGAACAAGCTGCAGGGCGAGGCTAACGAGCAGGGCGCGCTGATGAGCCAGATCAGCAACGCGCAGCAGCTTGCCACCTCGGCCGTCTCCGGGGCCTCGATCACTTCGGCCGTGGGCTACACCCCGGCTCTGGCGGCCAGCAACGGCCCGGCCGCTGCCCAGTCCATCATCACGGGCATGCAGCAGCAGCTGCAGGACACGCAGGCCTTCGCCGGGACGCTCAGCCAGCTCCAGAAGATGGGCCTCAACCCGACCACGGAATCCCAGTTCGCCCAGGCGGGGACCGCTACCGGCCTGCCGCTGGCCGAGGGCCTGGAGCAGGGCGGCAAGGGCGCGGTCAGCCAGATCAACCAGATCGAGTCCAAGATCCTCTCCGCCAGCCAGCAGATCGGGACCGTAGGCGGAAGCGCCATGTACCAGGCCGGCGTGCAGGTCGGCGACGGCCTGGCGGCCAGCCTCAAGGCCGCCCTGAAGGGCGTAGACACCGACATGGCCAAAGAGGCCGCCCTGATCGTCTCCAAGATGGCGAAGGAGACCAAGGCGGCAGCCTCGTCATCGGGATCCTCGGCCGCCAGTACGGCGGCGGGCACGATCGCCGCGGCGGCGTCGGCCAAGGGGAGCGGCAAGGATGTCTCAGCCGCGGACGCCGGGCTGGCCAGTGTCGGCTCAGCCGCGTCGGGCGCGGCGTCCGGGCTGTCCGCGGTGGCCTCTGCGGCGTCGGGTGCGGCGTCCGCGCTGAGCGGCCTGGCCTCGGCCGCGAAGGGCGGCGGCGGCTCAGGCGGCGGAGGCGGCCACGGCGCAGGCGGCGGCTCCGCGGGCGGATCGGGTGGCGGCGGAGGCGGGGGCGGCGGCGTCTACCAGGGCCCTGACTACGCCATCCAGCCGCACTACACGGGCGGGCAGCCTCCGGTCATCAACGTGACGCATAACCACACCTGGAATGTCCCCGGCGCAGTGATCGGCAGCCAGCAGCTGTTCCAGGCCGTCCAGTCGGCGGCTCTCGAATTCGGCAACTCCAACTGGCAGGCCGGGCTCATCCTTCCCGGCCGTCACACCTGACCAAGGCTGCGCTTACTCGCCAGCCGCCGACCTGGCCTCCGCCTCAACCTCGGCCCGATAGCTAGCTTGCGACTTGCCAGATGTAATCGCCGCTGCTGTCCTGAATGGTGACGTTGACCGCGACTGTAGATCCGCCGGCCGCCGTCGCCACGCACTGGAATGTCGAGCCGGGATTGACCGGCGGATCTTGAGGGCAGGCGACCGTGACGGCGACGCCCGACTTGGCCTTGATGCCGCTGGCGATCTGTGACTGCACTTGGGCTTGATTGAAGGTCTCGCCGCTCGTCCTCGCGCTGCTGGTGACAGGAACCGAGATCACGATGACCACGAGCCAGGCTATGACCCCGGCGGAGAAGATCCCCCAGTCGGTGCCGCTCTTCCGGGTCCGCTTGACCGCCCGGGCGATGAGGTAGGCCCACGGCACCAGCAGGCACCAGCAGGCCAGCCCCGCGCCGACCGGCTCGCCCGCCTCCCTCAGGGCGCGGGCATCGCGCACGGCCGCAACGATGGCGAACACCGCCGCCACGACGTCTCCGGCCAGCAAGCACTGGGAGACACTGGAGCCCGGAGCGGTCAGCACCGACACGAGCGCGGCGATGCCCAGCAGCACCAGGGGCGACGCCGCGACGGCCCACGCCCATGGTGACGACGCGGAGCCCCGCGCGGCTGCAGCGGCTGCGCCAGGTACCGGACTGCCGGTCGTCCCGTGCCCGTTGGCCGGGGCCGGGGGCGGCAGCGGCTGGGTGTGCTGGCTCCACGCCTGCCCGTCCCACCAGCGCAGGACTTGCTGCCCGTTCGGGTCCGGGTACCATCCCGGTGGCGGCTGGCGCGGATCCTGCGGCGGCTGTGCGCCGGACGGTCCGTATTCCTCACCCGGATACGGATGCTGACCTTGCGGATTCCACGGTGGCTGCGGCTGGCTCACGGTTTCCCTCCCCTACGCGGCACCGGTGCCGCGCTCCCGATGGGAAGACGCGGCAAAAAGGGCACCGGTGCACGATGGGTGCGAACATGACGCCATGCCGTGACCAGGCTGTGTCCAGCAGCCCGGACCGGGCGCTCGGCCAGGGTAAAGCGGCTTTACTTCCGGGGCGGCTCCGGGCCGGGCCGCTGAGGCATCTCGTCGATGTCTCCCACGTACCAGCGGGCGAGGCGCCGGATCAGGGCCGGGCGGTTGCCGTCGGGGTCGGCGCGCTTGACGGCTTCCTCGAGGCGCTCCCAGAGGTCACCGTCCATCCGGATGCGCCGGATCGGGGTGCCCGCTGGTGCTGTGTCGTCGTCTCCCGTGGCGGTCATGGCTGATCGGTCCTTCCTGCGTTGAGTGCTTGCCGGATGATGGCAGCCTGGGCGGCGTCCGGCATCCCGTCCAGGTGAATGTGCAGATCACGGAACCCAAGCGCCGGACGCTCGGGCACGGGGTCGTGTGAGACCAGGTGTTTGTCTGCACCCCGGCCGACGACGACGGCTCGCACGGTCTCGGGCACCGCGCGGGCATGACGGGCGCGCCACGCGGCATCGCGGGCAGCGTCCCTGCGGTCGGCCCACCGCGTCAGCGCGACCACGGCGGCGACAGCCAGGATGCCGGACGCGGCCGACACGGCGATCACCTCGACCAGGTGGGTTACGACCCAGTCGACGCCGAGGAGCGCGGTCAGGGCTAGCACAGGGGCGGCGGATCCGCCGCCGCAGCCGGCGCAATGGAGCCCAGAACAGCTCATTTGTCCGGTCCCCTCTCGTCCCATGCCTGCAAGAGCGAGAGCTTGACCTTGTGCACGTGGAACGCTCCCCACCGCCGCGTGAGCTTGGTGCCTTTGCACCGCCAGCAGCGGCGCTTGCGGCGGTGCTCGGGCTTGACCCCGGCCATCTGCGCGGGCAGACTGCCGCCGAGCAGTCCGCCCGGGCGGCACCAGCGGCACGGCCGGCAGGGCCAGAAGTGCAGGAACACGGCACGCCCGGCGATGACCACCAGGACGACAGCGGCCACCGTGGCGGCTTCCTCGATCACGTGCATGTCAGCCTCCGTGCGGCATCGGGCAGTCGGCCATGCCCTGCCAGTACGCCCTGCAGCCGTACTTCGGGCAGTCGCGGTCGCCGCAGGTACCGGGCTCGTGGCCGTCGCTCCGAGGCCTTGAGCGTGGCGTGCGCTTGTTCAGCGCCTTGCGCGCCTTGTCGCGGGCCCGGCGCTGAGCTGCGGCCAGCCGGCGCCTCTCGGCTCGTTTCGCGGCTACGGCCTTGCGCTTGCGCTGCCGCTCGGCGGTGGCGGCTTTGCGGGCAGCGGCCCGCTTGCGCTTCTTGAAGTCGGTGCGGACGACGCAGGTATGACGCAGGCCGCGCGTCTTGTGGCACGTGGAGCACTCCCACGTGACCGGGTTCTGCGGCCGGGTGCGGCGACGGCGACGGCCGCCGGGTGAGCACAGATGGGTTCCGAGGCCCCTGGGCTTCCCGCACGCGCCACAACGCAACGCCCCGCGCAGCTTCAACCCCATGGGGCCGGCATCCTTCCGTCTCGCCGTTCA
>Ga0302326_10012240_pt1 | contig 18328 bp, 16 predicted proteins | sample Palsa_T0_3_FD_202264 | JGI IMG/M metagenome (GOLD analysis project Ga0302326, IMG submission 202264) | Peat permafrost microbial communities from Stordalen Mire near Abisko, Sweden - Palsa_T0_3 | ecosystem: Environmental > Terrestrial > Soil > Palsa > Peat permafrost | place: Sweden: Abisko...
TACCAGGCGGCCGTCGCGGCCGTGGCGGCCGCGCAGTCCGCGCTCGCGAGCGCGCCGTCCGCCGATGCCCTCGCCGGCCAGCTCCGTCAGGTCGCCGGCAGCGAGCAGCAGGCGGGCGACCAGGCCGGCACGCTCGCCTCGTCGGTCGGGCAGCTGAGCCGATCCGCGTCGCAGCTTGCGCTCGGCGCCCAGCGGCTCGAGAGCGGGATCACGGCCCTCGAGCGCGGCCAGAACGCGCTCGCGGCGGGGATCCGCCGGCTGGCGGTCAGCGACTCGGCGCTGACCGCCGGCCTGGTATCGCTCTCTGGCGGTACCGCCGCACTCGGCGCCCGGCTCGACGCGCTCGAGAGCGGCGCCGGCAGTCTCGCGAGTGGCCTCGCCGGCCAGCAGCAGCAGGCGGGTGCGCTCAGCTCGGCGCTCAGCTCGGGCCGGCGCAGCGCCGAGGCCGACGCGGCCTCGTCGCCGCGGAGCTCGGGCCTGCTCGGAACCCTTTCCCACAGTCCGCGCTTCTTCAGCTCGGGATATCTCGCTCTCGCCGAACTCGAGGGCACGGGCGCCGCGCAGCGGGCCGGTGTCGACTTCACGGTGAACGTGTCGCGAAACGGACAGGCCGCGCGTATGCTGATCGTGCCGCGGTCGGCGATGGGGTCGGCGAGCACCGGCGCACTGCGCCTGCGGCTCGAGGTCGTCGCCCGCAGGCTCGCCGCCGCGACCGGCGCTCAGGTCCTGATCGGTGGCCCCGCGGCCCAGCTGCGCGACTACGCCTCGGCGGCCGCGAGCCGGATGCCGCTGCTGATCGCCGTCCTCTTGATCGCGACGTTCCTGATGCTGGTGCTCGTCTTCCGCTCACTGCTCGCAGCGCTGATCGGCGTGCTCTTGAACATGCTCAGCGTCGGCGCCGCGTTCGGAGCCCTGTCACTGCTCTCGCGCGGGAGCCACCCGCTGATCGGAGGGCCGGGCTACGTCGACGCGCTGAGCGTCAGCGCGATGTTCGCCGCCGTGTTCGCGCTCTCGATCGACTACCAGGTGTTCCTGCTGATGCGCATTCGTGAGGGGTGGCTGACCACGGGAAGCGTGGACGACGCCGTCGACTACGGCGTCGCGCGCACAGCCCGCGTCGTCGCGGGCGCGGCAGCGGTGATGGTCGGCGTCTTCCTCGCCTTCGCCACCGCCGATGTCGCCACCGTCCGCCAGCTCGGAGTCGGGCTCGCGGTCGCGATCACGATCGACGCGACGGTCGTCCGGCTGGTCCTGCTGCCCTTCGCACTGCGCCTCGGCGGACGGTTCACCTGGTGGCTCCCGAGCTGGCTCGAGCGCCACTTGCCCGTGCTCGATATCGGCGTCGACCGCCGGCGCAACGAGCGGCCGGGTGACCTCGCCTCCGACCGTGTCGTCCCGTTCCCGTCGACCGGCTCCAAGGTGAGCACCACCGCGGGGCGGACCCGCGCCGGGCGGACCGCGACCCCCCGAACCCCCGCCCACCGAACGCCCGCCCACCGCTCGCCCGCCGCGCACAGAACCTCAACCAAGCGTCCCTCCACCCCGCGCACCCCGGCCCCGCGCGAGCAGGTGGGCCCAACCGTCCCCGCCGTACACGCCGTTCCCGCCGCGCCCGCGCCTTAGCGCGCGGACGCGAATCGGCGTGACGCGGGACACGCTCGCTCCCGAGCCCCCCACGGAGCGAGCAACCGGCCGGTCGCGGAGGCTTCCCGCGACCGGCCGGTCAGGCTTGCCCGATTCAGATCTCGCCGGGGGTGCGATTGTCACGCGCAGGTCGCGGTTATGTCTCATCCGTGTGACGTCTAGCCCGATTCAGCCCGCACCAGAATCTGGCGTGCTGAATCCACGACAATAGTTGTCGATAACTCATCACGACCCCAAGGGGAACCCGCCTCCCAATCCACCCGCCGACCCGCAGCACCTCAGGCCCAAAAACCCCCGGACGCGGTCGGAGGCCAAATCTTGTAGCCGGTGACCGGTCAGGCTCGGAACGCCGGGGGCCAGGCCGAGCCCAGCTCGAGGAAGCTCGTCATCTCATCCGCGGAGACGGGCCGCGAGAAGTGAAAGCCCTGAGCCAGGCCGCAGCCGAGACGGCGTAGCTCTGCGATCTGGAGCGTCGTCTCGACGCCCTCAGCGATCACCTCGAGTGATAGCGCCCGCGCCATCGCGACGATCGCCTCGGTGATCGCGGTGGCACGAGGCTCGGTGCCGAGGCCGACGACGAACGAGCGATCGACCTTCAGCGTGTCGAGCGGCAGGCGCGTCAGGTACCCGAGCGCCGAGTAGCCGGTGCCAAAATCATCGATCACGAGCCGGACTCCGGTTCGCTGGAGCGCACGCAATGTCTCTGTAAGCGCTTCCGCGTCTGCGAGCAGCACGCTCTCGGTGATCTCGAGGCTCAGGCAGGTCGGGTCCAGGCCGGTGTCCCGGAGCACACCCTGCACCATCTCGGTGAAGCCCTGTGCGGCGATCTGCACCGCGCTCAGATTCACGAACATCCGGATCGGTGCGGCATCCGGCCGCATCCGGTACCAGCGTGCGGCCTCACGGCAGGCGCGCTCGAGGACCCAGCGGCCGATCGGGCCGATCAGTCCGCACTGCTCGGCGACGGTGATGAACTCCCCGGGGAGCACGAGGTCGAGCTCACGGTGGCGCCAGCGGATCAGGGCTTCGGTGCCGACGATCGCCCCGTCGGAGAGGGACACGATCGGTTGGTAGACGAGACGAAATTCATCTTGCTCAAGCGCACGCCGGAGGTCGCTCTCGACCCGCAGGCGGGTGATCGCGCGGATGCGCATCGCCTCATCGAACACTTCGTAGCGCGCGCGGCCGTGCTCCTTGGCGCGGTACATCGCAGCGTCGGCGTTGCGCACCAGCTCCTCCGCGAGCTCGCTCCCCCGCGCGAGCGCGATGCCGATGCTGGCGGTCACGAAGTGCTCCTCGCCGCCGAGCAAGAACGGCCTGGTGAACACCGCCGCGAGCTTTTCCGCCATCGCGATCGCCTCGTGCTCGCCTGCGACGTCCTCGAGCAGGACCCCGAACTCGTCGCCGCCGAAACGCGCAACGGTGTCGCTCGTGCGAAGCGACTGCTTGAGTCTGGCCGCCACGACCGCGAGCAGATCGTCTCCGATGTGATGACCGAGGCTGTCGTTGACCAGCTTGAAGCGATCGAGATCGAGGAACAGGATCGCACTCGGCGAATTGGTCCGCCGCATCCGTTCAAGGGCGTGCTTGACGCGGTCGAGGAACAGGACCCGGTTCGCGAGGCCGGTGAGCGGGTCGTGCAGAGCACGATGGCGGATCTCGTCCTCCGTCGCCTGCCGTTCGATCGCGTCCGCCAGCACGTTGGCGAGTGACTGCAGGAAGTCGACGTCTCCCACGGAGTACTCGCGCGGCCGCATCGACTGGACCCCGAGAACGCCGAACGGTCCGCACCGGCCGTCGACCGTCACCGTGATCCCGCTTCGCGTGCCCAGCTCCCGCATCGCCCGAGACTGGGCGAATCGTCGCTCTGTCGCCCAATCAGTCACGACTATTGGGTGGCCACTGAGGATCGTGTAACCCGACTGTGAGGCCAGGCCCGTCGCCCACTGAGCCTGCCCTGCAGTCGGCTGAGGCCAGCCGACCGCGCTACGCACGATGAAGCGGCGCTCGTGATGCATCATCTCACCGATCGCCACGACCTCGACCCCGAGGATCTCGGCCGCGACGGCGCTCGCCTCCTGCATCAGCTCGGACGCGGTGGCCCCTTCGAGTGCGTGCTCGCCAAGCCGCGCCACCGCGGCCTGCTGCGCGGCACGATGCTCGAGCTCCGCCTCCGCCTGCTTGCGGACGGTGATGTCAGAGATCACTCCGTGCCAACGCAGCCGACCGCCACCGTCGCGAAGGAGCGACGCATCGTCCCGAACCCAGACCACGTGGCCGTCACGATGGACCAAGCGGTATTCGACCGGATTCGACGCGGGCGTGCCGCCGACGACGCTGTCACGTTCGGCGGTGAGCACGCGATCACGGTCGGCCGGGTGCAGGCGCTTGGCCCACAGGCCGGGGTCCCCGCACCACTCCACGGGCGAGTAGCCGAGGATCTGCTGAATCTGCGGGCTCGCGTAAGTCCACGCGCCAGCGGCTCCGGTGGCCGCGACGTACACGATCGCGGGTACCCGTTCGAGCAGGTCCGTGAGCGAGAGTTCCTCGGCGAGCTTGCCCGCCGTGGCGCCCGCCGGGAGCTCGCCGCGGCTGTCATCTGCGCTCGTAGCGGACATCTGTGTCCATACTCGGCGCTGTTTCGATGCCGCGCATCCGGGGTGTCGCCGCGACTCCCTGCGGGTTTCTACGCTCCGCGCGTCGACGGTGCAGGGCTCAGCTCGACCCCTAAAGAGCTCTCGCCACTCGCCGCGGCGACCTCGAAGTCGTCCAGGTCGAAGCGGCCGACCCGGCGCTTGAACGCATCCGAGAACGACGGCCACAGCAGGCGGTTCGTTCCGTCTGCGGCGAGGTACCAGCTGTTGCAGCCGCCCTCGGTCCACACGGTCCCGCGCATACGCTCCTGCAGCCGCACGTTATATCGGTCCTGGACCTCGCCGTGGACGTCGAGCGTGGCGACGTCGGGGGAATCGAGTGCGCGCAACGCCTCGAGGACGAATACGAGCTGCGCCTCGATGATGTTGATCATGGAGTTATTGCCGAGGGCGGTGTTCGGTCCGATCAGGAAGAACAGGTTGGGGAAGCCGGACACAACGGTGCCCACGTAAGCCTGCGGTCCTCCCGCCTCCCACGCTTCGGCGAGCGTCCTTCCCCCGACACCGCTCAGGCGGCGTGCGATCGGCGCGTCATAGACCTTGAAGCCGGTGCCGAAGATGATCGTGTCCACCGGCCGGTGCCACCCGTCTACCGTGCGGATACCGTGCTCGCCGATCGACTCGATCCCCGTCGTGATGACTTCCACGTTCGGCTTTGCGAGCGCCGGCAGGTAGTCGTCGCTGAAGATGATCCGCTTGCATCCGATCCGGTATCGCGGCGTCAGCTTCGCGCGAAGCGCCGGGTCGCGCACCGAGCGGCGCAGGTGGGCGCGCGCGACCGACTCCAGCAGCGAGAGCACGCGCTGATCGATCGTGAGGCCGACCACGAGCAGCTCGAGCGCGTAGTAGATCAAGGCGCGCAGCCCTCGCTGCGCGAGCGGCACGCGGTGGAACAGGCCGCGTTCGAGGCTCGGGATCGCGTGGTCGCCGCGGGGCACGATCCACCCCGGCGTGCGCTGGTAGACGTCGAGCTGAGCGGCCTGGCGCCGTACATGCGGGACGAATTGCGCCGCCGACGCGCCGGTGCCGATCACCGCGACGCGCTTGCCTCGCAGGTCGTGCTCGTGGTCCCATTGCGCGGAATGAAAGACCTTTCCGCCGAAGCTGCCGAGCCCGGGAATGTCGGGGATCGACGGCTCGCTCAGCGGCCCCGCCGCGGCGATCACGGACTGCGCGCGGAACATCCCGGCGGTCGTGTCGATCAGCCAGCGCTGCTGCTCCTCGTCCCAGCTCCCCGTCCGCACATCGGCCCCGAACACAATGTGATCGGTGATCCCACGCTCGCGTGCGATCCTGCGCAGATAGTCGAGGATCTCCGCCTGGGGGGCGAAGAACCGGCTCCAGTCGGGGTTGAGCGTGAACGAGAACGAGTACAGATGCGAGGGCACATCGCACGCGCACCCCGGATAGGTGTTCTCGCGCCAGGTGCCGCCGAGCTCGTTCGCGCGCTCGAGCACGACGAAGTCCTCGATCCCCGCCTCATGCAGGCGGATTGCGGCACCGACGCCACCAAAGCCCGAGCCTACGATCGCGACGCGGACATCGCGCTGGACGGCGCTCTCGATCATGGCCTCACGAACCCCTCGCAGTCAATTGCTTCAGCGACGTAGCTAAGCATAGCCGCCTCAGCGCTCAGCGCAGCGCGGCGTGCAGTGACGCGAGACCGTCGCCCAGGACGAGCGGGCCGTGAGCGACGAGGACGTGCTCGACGGGCAGGTCGGCGAGGCTCGCGAGCACGGCCCTGAGCCGGGCAGGGCCGCCTTTTGGCTGTGTCCAGGAGTCGGGGCAAACGCGCAGCTCGCCCCCCTGACGACGGATCATCGCGTCGCCGAACAGCAGGGTGCCATGACCGGGCAGCCAGAGCGCGATCTCATCCGCCCGCTCGACATCGACCGCGACGAACCCCTCGAGGAAGCTCTCGCGGTCGCTCACCGCATGATCGAGCGGGTGACGTGGGGTGCCATCTGGCGGCGGGTGCGCCCACACGCCGGCCCGGTACCGGTCCGACGCCTCGGCGACGCTGCGCTGATGCCAGTGACAGGTCCGTACCACGCCTGCGCAGCCACCACACTGACCGACGATCCGATCGAGCTCGACGAAGTCGCTCACGAGCGGATCCACCAGGACGAGGCCGCGCGGCGTGGCTATCGCCCACCAGGCGACGCTCTGCTCCCAGCCGTCCTCGTCGCCACCCTCATCCTCGGTCCAATCGGGATGCAGCGCCTCGAAACGCCACAGGCCAGTCAGGATCTCGCCAACGGAGGAGCCCGTCACAACGCGGACGATACCGGTCTCTCTGGCATCGCTCCGACCGGCGGGATCGCCTCGACAGCGGGTCTAGACTTCGCCGCGGCATGCCGTGGCGGATGGATCCGGACAACTTTTGTAGCGAGGAGGGCTGCACGAATCCGCGTGCGCTCGGATCCGATCTCTGCCTGGCGTGCCAGCAGGGCTGCGGACCGATCCACCGCCGCTTCGCCGAGCGGGACGAGTCACAGGCGTCGATGATCGACCTGGAGAACTGGCCCGTCCTGCCGGAGGACTAAGGCTAGGCCAGCGGATGCCAGGCGAAGAGCTGATCGAGCGCCTCTATGCGGCGTTCGCCGACCGAGACGGCAAGGCGATGGCGGCGTGCTACACCGCCGACGCGCGCTTCTCCGACCCCGTCTTCGTGGGCCTTCAGGGCGAGGAGCCGGGAGCGATGTGGCGGATGCTCACCGGCCGCTCGAAGGACCTCGAGGTGACGCTGCTCGAGCACGAGGCGTCGGAGGAGCGCGGCAGCGCCCACTGGCTGGCCGACTACACCTTCTCGACCGGCCGTAGGGTCCACAACGACGTGCGCGCCGAGTTCCGCTTCGAGAGCGGCCTGATCGCCGAGCACCGCGACTCCTTCTCCTTCTACGCGTGGGCACGCCAAGCGCTCGGTCCGCTCGGGCTCACGCTCGGCTGGACTCCGATCCTGCGCGGAAAGGTCCAGCGCCAGGCCCGCTCGGGGCTCGACGAATTCCTCGCACAGGCGCGCGAGTAGCCGCTTACGAACCTTTTACGTACAGCCCGCGGCTGCCCCGCCGATCACTCGGGGAGAGCGAGCGATGGAAGGGATGGTTGGCATGAGCGTCAGCGCGATCGGTAGCAGCACAAGTCCTTTGTACGGGCAGCCACCGGCGCCGCCGGCGCCGCCTCCGATGACGAACACGGCCAAGCTGCTCGGCCTCAGCGTCAGCCAGCTGACCCAGGACATGAAGTCGGGAACCACGCTCGAGAGCCTGGCGTCCCAGAAGGGCATATCCAGCAGCACTCTGATCAGCACGATCGAGTCAGACCTGCAGGCGAACGCCCCGCAGGGCGCGCCGCCATCGTTCAGCAGCGTGCTGGACAAGATCGCGACCAGCATCGCCAACGGCACCCCGCCGGGCGGTGGCCACCACGGCCACCACCATCATGGCGGTGGTGACTGGGCGCAGCTGACCAGCACCGCGCAGCTCCTCGGCCTCAGTACCAGCCAGCTCGATCAGGACCTGCAGTCCGGGACGACGCTCAGCAGCCTTGCAACCCAGGCAGGCGTATCCGGCAGCTCGCTGATCAGCACGATCGAATCGGACCTGCAGGCCAATGCTCCGCAAGGAGCACCGGCGCTGCCGAGCAGCCAGCTGAACCAGATCGCGACCGGCATCGCCAACGGCACCCCGGCGGCAGGCGCAGGGCAGGCTCCGGGTGGCGGGCCGGGGCTTCCGCCGATCTCATTCCTGACCGGCTGACCGGCTCGCGGCCCACCCGGCCGCAGGATTCGCTCGGCATGGCAACCCGCGTGCCACCCTGTGCGTTTAGGTGGGTATGCACACAGACCTGAAGCCGCGCAGACACGACATCGGGTTCGAGACGTTTGTCGCCGGCTATTCGATCCGGCTGCTGCGGGCCGCGTACCTGCTGACGGGCGATCACGCGCTGGCCGAGGATCTGCTCCAGATGACGCTGATGCGCACCGCCCGGCGGTGGCCGTCGGCGAAGTCGGCCCCCGAAGCGTACGCGCGCAAGGTCCTCGTCAATCTGTCCCGCGACCAGCACCGCCGTAGGCGGTCGCGGGTGCGGGAGGAGCCGCTTCCCGAGCTTGGTCCCGAGCTCTTCGCGGCGGGCGATCTCGCCGACGCCGTCGTCGGGCGCGACGAGGTGATCGCCGCGATCGCCGAACTGCCCGCCCGCCAGCGCGAGGTGCTGGTGCTGCGTTTCTACGCCGACCTCTCGGTCGCCCAGACGGCTTCCGCGATGGGCGCTTCCGAGGGCACCGTCAAGTCGTACACGAGCCGCGCGCTCGACCGGATGCGCGAGCTGCTCGCCGAACCAAACAACATCGCTGCTCAACCGGCGGTCGAGGTCCCAGAATGACAACCGATGAACAACTGATCGAACGTATCCAGTCCTCGATGAAGGCCGAGGTCGCCGGCCTCGTGCCGCCGCGCGAGCTGCTCGACACGATCGAGGCCCCGCGGTCGTGGCGTCTGCGTCTGCCGAGCCTTGGCATCACTGCCGCGGCGCTGGGCAGCGTCGGCGCGGTGGCGATCGCGGTGATCGCGCTCGCGATCGGCCATGCTCCGGCACGTCCCCGCGGCTCCGCGGCCTCGCCCCGACCTGGCAGCAGCCCAGCGCTACCGGCCGGCGTGTCCGGCGGCGCGCGGGCGCTCGAAGCGGAGCTCGCGATCCTGCGCCGGCCGCAGACCGCGGCCGACAGGCTGCCGAAGTGGGCCGCCTCGCTGGCGCCCGTCGAGGTGGCCAACGGGCCGGTCGGCGCGCAGCTGCTTCCCGGCCTCACGCGGCTCGTCGCGACCGAGCCTTCACCCTTCGGTTCGGGAGTCGAGCGCGTGTACATGGTGGTGGCGATCGGGACGCCAAGGCAGCCAGGCACCGGAGCGACGACCGGCGGGCAGCTGTCCGCACTGACGCAGTCCCACGAGCTTCACGTCTCACTGCTCGGCGTTCAGCACCTGAACAGGCTGCTCGATCCGAGCCGCAATGTTGGTCTCGTGCCGCCGCCGGCTCAACCCGCGCTCTCGCCGGCCCTGATCTCGGTCGACGCGGAGAACATAGGTCTCGTCGCAGACGGAGTGACCCGGGTGAAGTGGGTGTTCGACCCCTGGGGCGAGAAGCCCGTCGTCGAGTACCCCAGCATCCACGGGAACGTGGCAATCGCCAGGGCGGTCCCGATGGATCCCCCCCTGCGGACCGCCACCTGGTACGGCGCCGGCGGCAAGGTGATCGCGTCCTACAGTGACGGCTCCACGATCGACCGGGAGAACCATCTCGACGCAGTCATGCAGGCGGCGCTCGAGGCCAGCTATCGCGAGAAGATCGCGCCATCGCTGCGGGAGCACTTCGCCGTCGCACGCCTGCCTCGGCTGAAGGGATGGACCGCCGGCGGAATCTCACACAATCTGGCGGCGAAACTCGTCGAGCGCAATCCATACGGCCTCAACGTCGGCTACGCCCACTTCGTTCCCTATAACGGCGCGCCGCATATCGCGATCGGCACCCCGAGCGGAGCGTTCGTGATCCCGGGCAGCCATGGTGCGTGCCTGTCCGGATCAGACCCCAACGGCTCCGGCCTCCCCGGATTCAGCTGCGTTGTCCTGCCACGCGTCGAATCGGGCTCGTTCCACGTGACCACGCGAAGCACGGACGGGTCGAGGACGGTCGTCGGGCTCGTCCCGGACGGTAACGCGAGCGTTACCGTGCTGCTGGCGGACGGGCGCAGTCGCACGGCGCGAGTGTTCGACAATGTCTGGACGCTCGTGCTTCCGGCCAAGCCGGTGACCCTGCTGGTCAAGAACGCCGCCGGCCAGAGCGTCCGCATCACGCTCTGATGCGGCTCCAGCTCTTTCGCTCGCTCTGGACCAACGGCTTCGACCTCGACGGTGCGATTGCCGAATGCCATCAGGGCACATACGACGGCATCGAGGCCGCGGTACCGCTCGAGGTGGCGGCGCGGCGGGAGTTCGTGGCGCGACTACGTGACGCGGACGTCCCGTTGATCGCCGAGATCACGACGGGCGGTGGATACGTGCCAGTGCACACATCCGTCGATCGTCACCTCGAGGAGCTGCGCACGATCGCAGAGGCGAGCCTCGACGCCGCCCCGATCCGCCATACCGCGCTCGCCGGATCTGACGCATGGTCGCTCGCGGAAGGCGTCGACTTCCTCGGCCGAGCCCTCGAGATCCTGGGGGACCTCGGCATCGCTGTGTCGTTCGAGACCCACCGCAGCCGCCCGACGTTCAACCCCTGGAGCACCCGCGACCTGCTACTTCAGCTTCCGGAGATGCGGCTCACCTGCGACTTCGCTCACTGGTGCTGCGTGTGTGAGCGGCTTGTGCTCGACGGCGAGCCGCAGATCCTCGCCCTCTGCGCGGAGCGCGCGAGCCACGCCCACGCCAGGGTCGGCTACGACCAGGGTCCGCAGGTGCCACATCCGGCTGCGCCCGAACATCAGGGTGCGCTCGAAGCCCACGAACGGTGGTGGGACGTGGTCTGGTCCGCCAACGAGCGCAGCGGGCGGCCCGTGACCACGATGACCCCTGAGTTCGGCCCGGACGGGTATCTGCAGGCGGCCCCGTTCACGGGCGAGCCCGTCGCCTCCCTCGATCAGATCAACCGCTGGATGGCGGAGCGCGAACGCGAGCGGTTCGCTCGCCGCTGACCGCTTTACGGGCTCGAGCTTTCTGCCTGCTGGATCGCCGCGGGCGTGACGACGCCCTTCGACTCCGGGATGCACGCCCTGGCCGCGGCGAGAACGTTCGGTGCGTGCACGTCGATACCGGCGGCGCTGAGCGTCTGCGGGTTCAGATCCCCCTGAGCGTCGGGATCAGGGAAGCCGCTGATCCCGTGGTCTCGTACGCAGTGCGCGAACGAGAGCAGGCCCTCCTTGTGCGCTTCCTGCGCCGCCCTGTCGGCCGCGTCGGCCTCCTGCGGCGTCGGGAGGATCCCATTGCACGCCTTCTGCGCGGCACCGAACGCAGGCGAGGATCCGGCCGCTTCTGGGACGGCGATCCCGACGCTCTGATGGCCGGGACTCGACGTCACCTTCGGGTCTGGGAAGTTCGCGACTCCGTGCGCACGCATGCAGCTCGAGAACTTGTATGCCGCGGAGGCGAAGTTTGCCGGCGGCGAGCTGCCCACGGTCGTGTGGTTGGACGGCGATGACCCGCAACCCGCGGCGAGCGCCGCGACCGCGGCAACGGAGGCCAGCAGCCCCGCCGCGCGCAGCCGGCGTTGCCGTTGGTCGTTGGAGCCGTGGGATGAGTTGATCTCGAGCATCTGCGTGATTGTCGGCGCCCTCGACGGGCGGCGGTGGGGTCACGCAGATTTGTACTGGCTCGATGGTGACAGCACGGTCACAGCGGCCAAGGGCCCGCCACCGTGACCGTCAAGTCAACCGGTCATGCTGCCGCCGGCGCCGCGTGGCATTCGCTGTGGCCGCAGCCGCACTCGTGCGCCACGTGCCCTTCGTGGGTGCCGTGCTTGGCGCAGTAGTCCGAGCAGAACCCGTCCTCTCTCGCCGCACAATTACATCCTTCGTGACCACACGTCTGCTCAGCCATGGCGCATTCCCCTTTTTCTCTTTTGAGTCCCGCTTTGGGGACGATACAGAGACACCCCCAGCCCGGGCGGTTACTTCGCCATCAGTCCGTCGATCAGCTTGGCGAGTGGGCGCGGGTCGAACCCGTGGTGCTGCGCCGCGAAGCGCGCCGCCTCGGCGGGATCGGCAAGCGCCAGCACCAGCTCCTCGCGCGTCGTGTGCAGATGGCAGGCGGCGGTGTCGAGCAGCGCGAGCGCGCCATCCTGCACCAGCCCCGCGATCCCGCCCGAGTGCGGGGTCGGCTCCGCGCTGCAGGGATCTCCGATCCCCACGGTCGCCGGTGCGAGGTGGTGATCGATCGCCGCGTACGCGACCGGCGCCGCCACCGACAGTACCGCGACGGTGATCATGACGGGTGCACCACGGAGCCTGAGGCGCCGTCGTCCGTCCCGCCCCGCCCGCGCCGCACCAGGGGCGACCAAGCCGACCAGCAGCAGACCACTCGCGAGGAACGCGAGCGCTCCCGAGATCACGAACGCAGCGTGAAAGGATCGCTGGACCGCCGCGATGATCGTGTCGTCAGCGCTCGCGGCGAGCTGGTCGAACGCCACCCGGCTGGTGCCCGTGAAACGGTGGCGCTGCCCGGCGAACCCGGCGCGCAGCGCCGCGCGGGGATCTTGCGCGTTGGCGACCACGACCAGCTCGGGGGCGAGCGACAGCTTGTTCTGGGGCGGCAGCGGCGAGTCGAGCAGCAGCGCGACGCCCTCGAGCTCGGCGGTGTGGGTCGCGGCGATTAGCTGGCCGGCGATGATCGGGGCGAGCACGACCAGCACCAGGGCGACGCCGGCATGGCGGACACTGAGCAGTCTCGCCGCCTCGGGCGGCGTGCGCTCCGCCAACAGCTCACCCGACAGCGCGCCCAGCGCGAACCCCATACCGATGCCGGCGATCACTTCCGGGGGCACGATCCACGCCAGGCGAGGCTGCGGGATCCACGCGAGCGCGAGCACCCCCGCGCCGACCAGCGCACAGCCCGCGGCCCCCCGCAGCCGCGCCGGGCCGCCGATCCTCACCGCGAGCGCCGCCGCCAACGGAAACGGCGTGACCGCGGCGGCAGCGCTGAGCGGCGACACGCTCCACCCCGCCACGACCAGCAGCACGAGCAGGAACAGCACCGCGCCGAGGGCGGCGGAAACGAGCGCGAGCGCCGCGTCGCGGGCCGCGCTCACGCCCGGCGGCGTGACACGCGGCTGGCCCGCGAGCGCCGGCGTTACGGCGGGCGCACGCCGCAGCGCCACCCACGCTCCTGCGGCGGCAACCGGCGCCTGGACGATGAAGATCGCCCGCCAGTCGAACAGCTGAGTGAGCGCACCCCCGAGCGCCGGGCCGACCGCGATCCCGAGGACCGACGCCGCCCTCCACGCCCGGCGCCCGCGACCGGCGCCGTCGATCAGCGCGAAGGCGCCGGCCAGGGCTGCCGCCGCGCCGGCGGCCTGCAGCGCCCGACCGGCCAGTAGCAGCCCGAGCCGGTCGACGGCCGCGCACCAGAGCGACGCCGCAGTCATCAGGCTGAAGCCGGCGAGCGCGAGGCGGCGCGCCGCCCCCGGGCCACGGGCCGCCGCGCCCGCTACCGGCAGCGCGATCGCGAGCACCGCCGCGTAGACGAACAGCACCGCCGCGACGCCGGTGACGCTGGTATTCAGGTCGCTTTCGAGCTGCGGCAGCGCCAGCGTGACGACCGACGTGTCGGCGAGCGCGAGCGCTGCTGCGAGCGCCAGCAGGAAAGTGCGCCCCGCCGGATGAGTCACGCCGGATCTCCGGCGCTCACACGATCCGGACGGGCGTCCCCAGAGGCAGCGTGCGATCGAGCTTGTCGGCGAAGGTGTCGCTCATATGGATGCAGCCGTTACTGGTGTTCTCACCGATCGTCCACGGCTCGTCGGTGCCGTGCATGGCGACCTGAGCGTCGCCGCTCCCGAACGTGGTCAGCACGTTGGAGTAGGCGGAGAGCCCGAACGCATACGTCCCGTACGGTCCGGTCGTCGGGATCATGCGCAGCTTTTCGAGGACGTAGAACAGCCCGTGCGGCGTGGGTGTCGCCGCTTTGCCGATCCCGACCCTCGCGTGCAGCACCGCCCGCCCCCGCCGCAGAATTGTCAGCTGGTGGCGGGCCGTGTCGACGAGCACGGAGTACGGATTGAGCTTCAGCTTGACGCTCGCGTCGTGGACCCAGGCGGTCGAGTCGTTCGGTCGGACCGGCAGGTAGACCTGAAGCCAGCCCGGGATCGACCGCTTGACGAGGAAGACCTGGGTGACCCCGAACGGATTGCGGGTCGGGAACTCCCGCTCGGGCACCCGATCCCGCGGCGAGGCGTAGATCGCAACCGGGCGGGCCTTCGCCGACGCCACGGCGCTCGTGCCGCGCGGGAGGCCGCCCGCGCCGGACGCAAGCAGAGCGATCACGCTCGCCGAGCCCTTGGCGGCGGGACGGGACCCGGCGGGCCGGGAGCCCCGGCTCAGGCGCGCCTGCTTGTGCCCGGCCGTGGGAGCATGCTGAGCGCTGCCGCAGCCGCCAACGAGCAGCGCGACGAGCAGCGCCAAGGCAGCAGTAATCCGTAGCCGAGAGAGCATCCGGCTCAGATAATGGCAACATCGCCGTCCGTGCGAGCCCCGGTCGACCACATCCACGCCCCCGCCCTGCCACCGCAGCTGCCGTGGATCAACGACTCGGCGCTCCGCGCCGAGCAGCATCAGGCGGGCCGTCCGGTGCTGATCGAGTTCTGGGACTTCTGCCGCGTGAACTCGATCCGCACCCTCCCCTACATCCGAGCGTGGCACGAACGCTACGAGTCCGCCGGCCTGCGCGTGATCGGCGTCCACTCGGCCGGATTCCCTCCATCCGAGGATCCCGACGCCGTACGAGCGGCGGTCGAGCGCCTCGGGATCGCGTATCCGGTGGTGGTCGATGTGGCCCACGAGGTCTGGCGCCTCTACGAGAATCTAGGCTGGCCCGCCAGGTACCTCTGGAACGGTGATGCCCGCCTGTTCGAGTACCACTACGGCGAGGGCGGCTACGCCGACACCGAGCTCGCGATCCAGGAGCTGCTGGGCACCACGCGCGAGCCGCTCGCGCCGCTCCGGCCCGAGGATGTCCCCGGCGCCGAGCTCAAACCGCAGAGCGAGGATGTCGCGGGACCCTACTCGGGGCGCTACGAGGCCGGCGGCGTGTGGGCGGTACTCGACGGCCACGGCACTGTGACGGCCAACGGCCGCGAGCTCGTGGTCGAGCATCCCGGTGCCTACCCCCTGATCGAGCATCCGGCACACACCGAGGGCACGCTCGAGCTGGACGTCGGCCCCGGCGTGAGGTGCTACGCCGTCTGCTTCACGCCAGGCGTGGCCCGAGGCTCCGGCTCCAGGTCCGCCCGGCCGCGGTAGCCGAGCAGACGCCGCAGCTCAGGTGGCCCCTCCTCCTCGAGCACGACGCACGTGCCGGGCCAATAGGGGCTCTCGTTGGGCACCTCGCCGACGAACGGCCGGTCGTAGACCCAGCACCCGGTGTTGGTCATCTGCCCGCCGGCCGCGGTCGACCACTCCGAGAGGTCGTCGCCCGGGAACGGCCCAGCCCGATGGGTGTGCCCGAAGATCACGTGCGGAGCGCTCACTCCGAGGCCGGCGAGTACCTGCGCGGTGGCGAGCAGTCCGGCGCGGGACAGCGCCGGCATCGACACGTCGCTCTGGAGCGGTCCGATCCCGGCGCGGTTCAGAACCGCGATCACGGCAGGGAACGCAGTCACCATCGCGCGCCCCTGCAGCCTCCCCCGGAGGGAGCGCTCGCTCTTGCCGCTGCCTGCGAGCGTGCGCCATGCGCGCGAGGAGGCGCGCTGCGAGCCGGCCACGCTTCCTGACGCGGACTGCGCGACGGCGTGGATCCAGGCGTAGAGCGGCCCGAGCGTCGCCTCGTAGTCCTCGGCGCGCACGGGGCCTCCCGGCGGCTCGCCGGCCAGACGGGCCGTCGCGCCGGCTCCTAGCCGTTCGAACATCGGGATCCGCGTGTGCCGGGCCGAGTAGTGGCCGTGCATCGCGTAGACGTCGTCGCGCAGCCAGACGCCCGGATAGGCGGCACGCACGGTGGCCGGCGCCAGCCACCGAGCCACGGTCGCGAGCGGCTCGCCGGCGCGCCAGCCCACCTCGGACTCAAGTCCCAGCGGCGGCGGCGGACCGCTCCGCGCGCGGCGCTCGAGCCAGCCTGAGAGGAGGTGGTGGTCGTGATTACCGGGAACGATCACCACCTCGCCCCCGGCGCCCAGCCTTTCGCCGAGCTCGGCGAAGAACGCCCGTCCCACGGACAGCGGCTCTCGTAGCGGCCCGTGCCGGAGCTCGAGCAGGTCCCCGAGCAGGACGACGCGGTCGACTCCGTCGAGCGCGGCGAGTAGGGGAGCTCTTAGCTCGGGGCGCCGCAGCAGATCGGTCCGAGCGTGCGTACCGAGGTGCAGATCCGAGATGACGAGGGTTCGCAGTGGCCTGTCAGGAGGCCGCCGCAAGCGCTTGGCGGATCGTCTTGGGGAGCATGAAGCGGACGTCCTCCTGGACGACCTCGAGCTCCTGAACGTCCTCGGTCCCGCGCTCGCGGAAGAACTCGACCAGCCGCTGCACCAGCTCCTCGGGAGCGCTGGCGCCCGAGGTGATCCCGACCGTGCGGGCGCCGGCGAGCCATTCCTCGCGCACCTGGCCTTCGTTGTCGATCAGGTAGGAATCGGCGCCGTGCTCGCGGGCCACCTCGACGAGGCGATTCGAGTTCGAGGAGTTGCTGGAGCCGATCACGAGCACGAGGTCGCATTCGCGGGCGAGCTGCTTGACGGCCGCCTGGCGGTTGGTCGTCGCGTAGCAGATGTCGTCGGTGCGGGGACCGACGATCGCGGGGAAGCGCTCGCGCAGCCGGTTGATCACGGCGCGCGTCTCGTCGACCGACAGCGTGGTCTGGGAGATGTAGGCGACCTTGGTCGGATCGCGCACCTCAAGCGTGTCAACGTCGCGCTCGTTCTCGATCAGGACGATGTGTTCCGGGGCCTCCCCCATCGTGCCCTCGACCTCCTCGTGCCCGGCATGCCCGATCAACACGATCGTGTACCCCTCGGCCGCGAACTTGAACGCCTCCCGATGGACCTTCGTCACGAGCGGACAGGTTGCGTCGATCGTCTCGAGGCTCCGGTCGGCGGCGTTGGTGTGGACCGATGGGGCGACGCCGTGGGCCGAGAACACCACTGTCGCGCCCTCCGGCACCTCTGTCTCGGATTCCACGAACACGGCGCCGCGCTCGCGGAGCTGCTCCACGACGTGCTTGTTGTGAACGATCTCCTTACGCACGTAGACCGGCGCTCCGTACAGCTCGAGCGCACGCTCGACCGTCTGCACCGCGCGGTCGACGCCCGCGCAGTAGCCGCGCGGAGCGGCGAGCAGAAGCCTGTCCGGGGCGTCGGGCACGCTGACAGTGTAGGCGGCGGGTGGCGCGGTCAGCCGTTACGGCGTCGTGGTGTAGGGCGTCGTCGGCGTGTACGGAGTCGTCTGCGTGTAGCCGCCCTGGGTCGTGTACGTATACGGAAGCGCTCCGGGCGTATTCGAGTACTGGGGTGTCTCCGGATAAGGAGTCGTGTCCGTATACGGAGTCGTGGGCGTGTACGGGGTCGTGGCGGTGTACGGAGTCGTGGCCGTGTCAGGCGTCGTAGCGGTGTAAGGAGTCGTCACCGGGATCACCGGCGTGTAAGGGGTCGCGGCCGCCCTGGCCGGGGACGGGGCGGGCGTGGTGCTCGTGGTCGTGTGGGTAACAGGCCGGGGGGTGGTCACCACGCCGTCGTTCGGCTGCTTGATGGTCTCACCGTAACCCGCGGTGAGGCTCTGTCGCGGGAGCCCGGTCGTCTTCGGCAGTGGCTCACACGCGGATGCGCACAGCCAGTTGGCGTTCCCGCCGGGGTTGCTGACGGCATCGTGTGGACCGACGAGGATCGTCGCCCACCACATCCCGTACGCGTCGGAGAACTCCGCCTGGCAGGAACGGTCTCCCGACCCGCTGCTCGTGCAGTTCAGCTGCTCGACCGACGTCGCGCCAAGGGCTGCTTCTACGTGACCGGCGAGCGAATTGGGATTCGTGTGGCTCGCCTTGGCGGCCGCGGGCGTCTTCGAGCTCGCGCCACCGCTCAACGAGAAGGCGATCGTCATCGCCACCAGGGCGATGAACAGCGTCAGCCCGCCGAACCATGACACCTGCCGAGCACTCAACGACCCCCCCTCATACCATGGTCTCGACGTCGGATTGGGCCTGTCGCTGATCACTTAGATCACGTGGTCTGGATCGAGGTCACTTGCTGTGGCCTCGAACCGAAGCTACAGCGCCCTCGGAAGTGTAGAGCGCGGCGCCACGCATGCGACCCGGTCTTTCAGCGCCTCGGCGCTCCGACCCCCCGCC